>Ga0315905_10004452_pt1 | contig 14316 bp, 9 predicted proteins | sample LakEriMetagenome_5_FD_203522 | JGI IMG/M metagenome (GOLD analysis project Ga0315905, IMG submission 203522) | Freshwater fungal communities from buoy surface, Lake Erie, Ohio, United States - Buoy 4 MA121 | ecosystem: Environmental > Aquatic > Freshwater > Lake | place: USA: Lake Erie, Ohio... | reverse complement strand
CGGCAAACGATCGACGGCACGTGATTTCGGCGGTGGGCTATCTCTATCCGATCGAGGGCCTGACGTTGACGGCCGCCGGCCTGTTCCAGTCGGGCCAGCCGGTCAATCTGGTGCCCGATGCACGGATATTCGGCACCCAGGATCTGAACGGCGACGGCGCCTCTTTCGGGGAAAATTTCGTCGGCAACTCCGACCGTTTCCCCGGTGCCTCCCGCAACTCGGCGCGGCTGCCGTGGTCGGCGACGGTCGATCTCGGCGTCCGCTATCTGCTGCTGAAGCGCATCGAGCTTTCGGCCGACGTGTTCAACCTGTTCAACGCCAATAACCAGTCCGGCTTTGCCAACGCCGCTACCACCTCGAATCAGGTGCAGTTCGGCGGTGGCGCACCCTTTGTGCAGCGCAACGCCGGCCCGCCGCGCCAGTTCCAGTTCGGTATCGCGTACAAGTTCTGATATGCCGGCAATGATGCAGCAATTTCAGGGTCTGATCGGGCTGGCGGCCGTGCTGCTCCTGGCGTGGAGTCTTTCCGAAGACCGCGCCAATCGCCCCGGCTGGCGCTGGCTGGGCGGCGCGTTGCTGCTGCAACTGGCGATTGCCGTGATCGTGGTGCGGGTGCCGGCGGTGTGGGCGGCCGTTGGCGTCGCCAATCAGGGCGTTGCCGCCATTGAGAAGGCCACGTTGGTCGGTTCCTCCTACATGTTCGGCTTTCTGGGCGGCGCGCCGCTGCCATTTGCCTTGGCGCAAGGCGCCAGCCCACCGCTGATCATCGCCTTCCAGATCTTGCCGCTGATCATCGTCTTCTCGGCTCTGTCGGCTTTGCTCTGGCATTGGGGCATCTTGAAGGCATTGGTGCGCGGGCTGTCCTGGGCACTGCGGCGCACGCTGGGCGTGTCGGGCGTCGTCGGGCTGGGCGGCGGCGGCACCTTGTTCCTGGGCGTGGTTGAATCACCGCTGGTGCTGCGCGCCTGGTTTGCCACCATGTCCCGATCCGATCTGTTCGCCATCATGGCGATGATCATGGCGACGATTTCGGGCGCGATTCTGGTGCTCTATGCCAGCACGCTGGGCAATGTCATCCCCAATGCCGCCGGGCATCTGATCGTTGCCAGCCTGATTTCACTACCTGCCGCGCTGATGGTCGCCCGCCTGATGGTGCCGGGCCAGCCGCAATCCACTGAACCGGCAGAGCCGGATCTGGCCTATGATGGCGCCATGGACGCGGTGGTGCGCGGGGCGATGGAAGGCGTACAACTGATGCTGGCGGTGATCGGGATCATCATCACCATCTTCGCGCTGGTAAACCTGGCCGATCAGATCCTGGCGCTGGCGCCGCATGTCGATGGCGCCGCCCTCACCCTGAAGCGCATGTTCGGCTGGATTTTCTCGCCACTGATGTGGGCCATCGGCGTGCCGTGGGATCAGGCCCCGGCGGCGGGCGCACTGATGGGCACCAAGGCCATCCTCAACGAATATGTCGCTTATCTGGATCTGGCGGCCCTGCCCGCTGGCACACTCGACCCGCGCAGCGCCCTCATCGTCACCTACGCGCTGGCCGGCTTTGCCAATCTGGCCAGCATCGGCCTGCTCGTCTCCACCATCGCTAGCCTGAGCCCGGAACGCCGCGCCGAAGCGGCCGGACTGGGCGTCAAGAGCTGGATCGCCGGCAATCTGGCGACGCTGATGACGGGCGCGATGATCGGCCTGGTGACGCCGCTTGTTTGATGCCCGCCTGCGCCCGCTGATCGACCCGCCGCTGAACGCGCTGGGGCGGGTTCTGGCAGACCTCGGCGTGACAGCCAATGCGATCACCAGCATCGGCATCTTGCTCGGCATCGGGGCCGGCGCACTGCTGGCGCAGGGCCAGTTCACGCTGGCGCTGGTGGTGATCATCGTCAACCGCCTGCTCGACGGGCTCGATGGCCCGGTTGCGCGCATCACCGGGCCAACGGATTTTGGCGGCTATCTCGATATCGTCGCCGATTTCGTCTTCTATCTCGCCGTGCCGATGGGCTTTGGCCTGGCCGCGCCGGCCAACCTGATCCCGGCGCTGGTGCTGGCCTGCTGCTTCGGCCTCACCGGCATCAGCTTCCTCGCCTTTGCCACCATCGCCGGCAAACGGGGCATGGAAACCAGCGCGCATGGCAAGAAGAGCTTCTTCTACAGCACCGGTCTCGCCGAAGGCACTGAAACGATCCTGGTCTTCTTGGCTGTATGCCTGTGGCCCGCCCACTTCCCCACCATCGCGCTCACCTATGCTGGCCTGTGCATCGTCACCGTCATCCAGCGCACGGCGGCCGCATGGGCGGCCTTCAAGCCATGATCGCCGCCCTGATACATACGCTGATTGGGGCGGTCGTGGTGGGCCAGTTCAGCGCCGAAGGCCCGGTGCCGCCACCTTGGGCTGTCGCTGTCGTTTCCAAAAAGGTGCCGCCCACCCGCTACCGCGTCACCCGCATCGATGGCGTCATGGCCATCGAAGGCAGTGCCGACGCCAGCATGGCGTTGCTCGCCCGGCCAATCACGGTTGATCTCAATGCAACGCCAAGCCTGTGCTGGCGCTGGCGCATCGCAGCGCCGGTAGCCGGCGCCAACATGAAGACCAAGGCCGGCGATGATTATGCCGCCCGTGTCTATGTGGGCTTCGATATTCCCGATGGGCAATTGGGCCTTGGCACCAAGATGAAGCTTGGCCTTGCCCGCCGGCTGTTCCCCGGCCCCATCCCCGATGCCGCGGTGAATTATGTGTGGGACAATGTGCACCCCATCGGCTCCACCGCGCCCAACGCCTATACCGATCGCGCCCGCATGGTGGTGGCGCAAAGCGGCGCCGCGAATGCCGGCCGCTGGGTGGAGCAGCGCGCGGATCTGGCCGGCGATTATGCCCGCGCCTTCCCCGGCACGACGGCCAAGGCCACCTCCATCGCCGTGGCGGTGGACACGGATCAGACCGGCGGAGCCACGCGGGGCTGGTTTGCCGATCTGCACTTCGTGAGCCGGGATCAGGCCTGCCGCTTCCCGGCCTGAGCGGGCCAACTGCTTTTCCTGTTGTCGCCCCGGATCACGTCCGGGGCGAAGGGTAAATTTAGGGATTTGCCTGAAAAAAACGGCCGATCTAGGCCGCGTATCGCCCATTAGCCAGCCGGCGGGCCATACCGATGCTGGTCAGCGCGTCGAGCAGTGCTCGACCTGCTTACTGCACCGCAGGCTGGACGTGCGGCAAGCTCCGCTCCGTCGCAGCCATGGCGGCAACGGCACGCCTGGTCAGCGTGATCAGGATCGAGAACGAGGGGGATGCAAGTGGTGGGCGCGACAGGGATTGAACCTGTGACCCCTGCCGTGTGAAAGCAGTGCTCTACCGCTGAGCTACGCGCCCACTTGCTTGGCGAGCGGGCGGATTAGGCGAGACGGGCGGCGCTGTAAAGCCCCGCCCGCCCGTTCACCGCAAGATTTTTAGTGCCGCACCGCCGGCTCGGTGGCCACCGCTGCCGGTGGCATGGCGGCCTTTTCATCGGCCTCGGTCCATTCGATCGGCACCAGCGGCTGGATCAACGCCAGCGCCAGCACTTCATCAACGTGGGAAACCGGCACGATCGTCATCCCCTGCTTCACATTGTCGGGAATGTCGGCCAGGTCCTTCTCGTTCTCGGCCGGGATCAGCACCATGGTGATGCCGCCACGCAGCGCCGCCAGCAGCTTTTCCTTCAGGCCGCCGATGGGCAGCACGCGGCCGCGCAGCGTCACTTCGCCGGTCATCGCCACATCGCGCTTCACGGCCACGCCGGTGAGCGTGGAGATGATGGCAGTGACCATGGCGATACCGGCCGACGGGCCATCCTTGGGCGTCGCGCCTTCTGGCACGTGCACGTGAATGTCCTTCTTTTCAAACACGCTCGGCTTGATGCCATAGTGCGTGGCGCGGGCGCGCACGAAGCTGAGTGCCGCCGAAATCGATTCGGTCATCACGCTGCCAAGCTTGCCGGTGGTCTTGATGTTGCCCTTGCCGGGGCTGGTGACAGCTTCGATGGTGAGCAGATCGCCGCCCACTTCCGTCCACGCCAGGCCGGTGACAGCGCCGATCTGGTCTTCAGTGTCAGCGAGGCCATAGCGGAATTTGCGCACGCCCGAGAAATCGGCGAGGTTTTCCGAACTCACGGTAACGCTGGTGTCCTTGCCTTCCAGGATGCGGCGCAGGGCCTTGCGGGCCAGCTTGGCGATCTCGCGCTCCAGTTTGCGCACGCCGGCTTCACGGGTGTAATAACGGATCAGATCACGGATCGCGTCGTCGGTGACCGTGAACTCATCCTTCTTCAGCCCGTGCGCTTCATACTGCTTCTCGATCAGGTGGCGCTTGGCGATCTCCAGCTTTTCATCCTCGGTGTAACCCGACAGACTGATGATCTCCATGCGGTCCAGCAGCGGCTGGGGCATGTTGTAGCTGTTGGCGGTGGTCACGAACATCACGTCCGACAGGTCGTAATCGACCTCCAGATAATGGTCGTTGAACGCCTTGTTCTGTTCCGGATCGAGCACTTCCAGCAGCGCGCTTGAGGGATCGCCGCGGAAATCCTGGCCCAGCTTGTCGATTTCATCGAGCAGGAACAGCGGGTTGGAGGTGCCAGCCTTTTTCAGGTTCTGGATGATCTTGCCAGGCATGGAGCCGATGTAGGTGCGGCGGTGGCCGCGGATTTCGGCTTCATCGCGCACGCCGCCCAGGCTGTGGCGGATGAATTCACGCCCCGTCGCCTTGGCGATGCTGCGGCCAAGGCTGGTCTTGCCGACGCCGGGCGGGCCAACGAGGCACAGGATCGGCCCCTTCAGCTTGTTGGTACGCGCCTGCACGGCCAGATACTCGATGATCCGGTCCTTCACCTTTTCCAGGCCGAAATGATCGGCGTCGAGCACGGCCTGCGCTGCGATGATGTCCTTCTTCACCTTGCTGCGCTTGCCCCACGGCAGGCCGAGCAGCGTGTCGAGATAGTTGCGAACCACCGTTGCTTCGGCGGACTGCGGCGCCATCGCCTTCAGCTTCTTCAGTTCGCCCAGCGCCTTTTCACGGGCTTCCTTGGAGAGTTTGACCGTCTTGATCTTCTCTTCCAGCTCGGCGAGCTCGTCCTTTTCCTCGTCGGCATCGCCCAGCTCGCGCTGGATCGCCTTCATCTGTTCGTTCAGATAATATTCGCGCTGGGTCTTCTCCATCTGCCGCTTCACGCGGTTGCGGATCTTCTTTTCCACCTGCAGCACGCCCATCTCGCCTTCCATGAAGGCGAAGATCTTTTCCAGCCGCAGGCCCACATCGGGCTCGGCCAGCAGCGCCTGCTTGTCAGCAATCTTCAGGCCCAGGTTGGCGGCAACAGTGTCGGCAAAGCGGCCCGGTTCTTCAACGGCCGAAATCTGGCTGGCGACTTCCGGAGCGACCTTGCGGTTCAGCTTGATGAACTGTTCGAACTGGTTCTGCGCCGAACGCAGCAGGGCGGCGACCTCGGTTTCGTTGCGCTCCACGTCCGGCCGGTCTTCAACTTCGGCCATCAGATAGGGGCCACTGGCATCCAGCTTGACCAACGACGCGCGGCCCTGGCCTTCCACAAGCACCTTCACCGTGCCGTCGGGCAGTTTCAGCAGCTGCAGCACATTGGCGAGCGTGCCGACGTCATACAGTTCATCAGCACCGGGATCTTCATCGCCGGGGTTCTTCTGGCTGAGCAGGAACACGGTGCGGCCGTCGTTCATGGCCGCTTCGAGCGCGGCCACCGATTTTTCGCGGCCCACGAACAACGGCACGATCATCTGCGGGAACACCACGATATCGCGCAGCGGCAACACGGGCAGGGTCTGGTTGGTCATGTCATCTCCGTCGTGGGGCCCTGAGCCTCACTTTGTTCCTGCTGATATGGGTAGCACCTGTTGGAGACGCAATGGCAGAATCAGCGCAAGCCCACGTCAACCTTGTCGCAGATGATGCAAGAGCCGTGCCGGCCGCGATAGGGGCTTCAGCCCTTGAGGACGCCCTTATCCACAAGCGCGGCAATGGCGGCAGCGTCATAGCCCAGCGCGGCAAGGATTTGCCGGCCATGTTCACCCAGATGCGGCGCCGGGCCGACCGGATCAAGCGGTTGGCCAAAACGCGCCGGCGGCCGGGCCTGGCGCACGCGGCCCACGGCGTCGCTGTGCGCCACTTCGATGCAGATGCCGTTGTGCTGCACCTGCGCATCATCCGGCACATCGGCCAGATGCACCACCGGGCCGCCGACTGCGCCCTGTGCGACGAAACCCTCCATCAGCTCGGCCCGGCTGCGGCGGGCGATTTCGGCAGAAACCTGCGGCGCCCATTCGCGCTGGTGCTTGATGCGCCCGGCCGAGGAGCGGAAGCGTTCATCTGCGGCGAGATCCTCGCGGCCCAGGCTGCGAGTGAGCGCGACGAATTCGGCATCCTGCAAGGCGCCGATTGCCACCTGGCCATCGGCCGCCTTCCACAGCCGCATCTGCGCGCCATATTCCGGCCAGGGGGCCGGCGCATCATCGATGAAGCTGTAGTTGTACATGCCTTCCGGCCAGTTGAAGGCGATGGCGGCATCGAGCATGGCGACTTCGATACGCTCCCCTTGCCCGCCGCTGCGCTCGCGTCGGAACAGCGCCGCCGTGATCGCCTGCGCGGCGGTGAGCGCCGTCACCTTGTCCGCCACCAGGTGGCGCACGAGGCCAGGGTTGCCTTCCTTGTCCACCTGGCTCGCCGCGATGCCGGAGACGGCCTGGATGACGGGATCATAGACACGCACATTCTGGTACGGGCCATCGGGGCCAAAGCCGGTGATGCTGCAATAGATCAGGCGCGGGTTGAGGCTATGCAGCCGCTCCCAATCCAGCCCCAGCCGCGCCAGCACGCCGGGACGGAAATTTTCGACCAACACATCGGCGGTGGCCACCAGCCTTTCCAGCACGGCGATGCCTTCGGGCGATTTCAGATCAAGACACAGGCCCTGCTTGCCGCGGTTGACGGCGATGAACATGGACGAAAGATCGGCTTTGCGCGGGCCGAGGCTGCGCACCGGATCGCCGCCGGGGCTTTCCACCTTGATGACTTCGGCACCCTGATCGCCCAGCATCTGGCAGGCCATCGGGCCCGAGACGATCTGCGAGCAATCGATGATGCGGATGCCCGCCAACGGTCCGGTCATGGGGCGCTCTCAATCATTGATGTTGATGTGGCGCGAATCCTTCAGGAACAGCAGCATGATCACCAGGCCCACCGCCACCACCACGATCGTGTACCACAGGCCGGCAAACACATCGCCGGTTGACACCACGATGTACTGGGAAATCACCGGAAGGAAGCCGCCGAAATACCCAGTGCCGATGTGATAGGGCACCGACATGCTGGTATAGCGCACCCGGGCAGGGAACATTTCGACCAGCACGGCGGCGATCGGCGCATAGGTCCACCCCGAAAGCAGCCCGATTGCCATCACCGCCAGCAGCAGTTTCCAGGCAACGATGCGATCGGGATCGGCCTTTTCGGGCCAACCAGCGGCGTTGAGCGCAGCCCCCCAGGAGTCCTTGTCAAAACCCTCAAGCCGCGCGCCGGCGACGCTCATCGCCAGCACCGGCGCGTCAGTCTTTTCATAAGACACACCGCGTTTGGTTAGCCATTCCATTGCCTTGCCGCACTCGGCTTCCTGCTTGAGGAAGATGTTGTATTCGCACGCCGGTAGCTCGACAGTGACGGGCGCCGTCGCCATGGCTTCATACAGCGCCGGATTGGCGCCGCTGGCCATCAGTTGGAAGATCGGGAACAGCGCTGCTAGCGTGATGGCAAATCCGACGCTGAGCACCTGCTTGCGCCCGAAGCGATCCGAAAGCCCGCCGAAATAGATATAGGCCGGGGCCGAGACCAGCACGCCAACGGCGAGATAGAGCAGCGCCTCCCGCTCTGGCAGGCGCGCGGTGTTCTGCAGGAAATACAGCGTGCCGAACTGGCTGGTGTAGAAAATCACCGTGAAACCGGCCGAAACAGCGAGCGCCACCAGCAGCCGGCCCTTGTTGCCGGGGGCCGACAGCGCATCCTTGAAGGGGTTTTTCGAGGTGGTCCCGGCTGATTTCATCTTCTGGAACACAGGGCTTTCCGACAGCTTCAGGCGCACCCACAGCGAAATGCCGAGCAGCAGGATCGACATCAGGAACGGCACGCGCCAGCCCCAGGCGGCGAATTCGGCTTCGGGAATGACCGCCTTGGTGCCCAGCACAACGCCCAGCGTGAGCATGAAGCCGCCAGCGGCCGCCGCCTGAATCCAGCTTGTGTACGCGCCGCGCTTGCCGGGTGGGGCATGTTCGGCAACATAAATCGCCGCCCCGCCATATTCTCCGCCCAGCGCCAAGCCCTGCAACGTGCGCAGCACCAGCAGCATGATGGGGGCCGCGATGCCGGCCTGTTCGAAGGTGGGCAGCAGGCCGATGCAGGCCGTCGCCCCGCCCATCATCGCGATGGTGATCAGGAAGGTATATTTGCGGCCCACCTTGTCCCCGAACCAGCCGAACACGAGGGCGCCCAAGGGCCGGAAGAAGAAGCCGATGGCAAAGGCGAACAGGCTGAACAGCAGCTCGGTGGTGGGGTTGCCGGTAGCAAAGAACAATTTTCCGAGCAGGCTGGCCAGGATGCCGTAGAGGAAGAAATCATACCATTCGAATACGGTGCCCAGGCTGCTGGCCACGATCACCAGCCGATCCCGCTTGGGATCGATCACGTCTTCGACAGTCTCAACATCCGCGCCCAAAACTCCGGCCTCCCCGCCTGTTTCTTGTGCTCCGGCATAGCGGATGCGGTGGTAGTTGCAACGGGGTGGGCGTTATCGATTGCGGCAGGGTCGGACGGTCGGCATAGCCAACCGATGAACATGATCGTTATTGCCGTGGTGGCCGCACTGGCATCGGCGCTCACGCTCTATTCGGGGTTCGGCCTCGGCACGATCCTGCTGCCGGCCTTTGCCCTGTTCTTTCCGGTGCCGGTGGCGGTGGCAGCCACCGGCATGGTCCACCTGCTCAACAATATCTTCAAGGCCGGCCTGCTGTGGCGGCAGGCGGATTGGCGGGTGGTGCTGCACTTTGGCATCCCGGCCGTTCCAGCAGCGATAGCCGGGGCCTGGCTGCTGGCTCGGCTGGGCGATACGCCGCGCCTGTTCGAATGGAGCGCGCTTGGCCGGCAATTCGGGCCAACCGGCGCCAGCCTGGCGGTTGGCCTGTTGCTGCTGATCTTCGCCCTACTGGAATTGCAGAGCTGGTTTCAGAAACTGGCCGCGCCGCCGCGCCTGCAACCACTGGGCGGGCTGGTCACCGGCTTTTTCGGCGGCCTTACCGGCCAGCAGGGCGCCTTGCGCTCGATCTTCCTGTTGCGCGCCGGGTTGGCGGCCAAGCCGTTCATCGCCACCGGCGTGATGATCGCCATTCTCGTCGATCTGGCCCGGCTTTCCACCTATGCCGCGTCCTTCGCCGCGCTGGGCCTCAATCCCGATGGGCAGGAGGCGCTGCTGGTCGGCGTGGGCACGCTCGCCGCCTTTGCCGGGGCTTGGGCAGCGACGCGACATCTTGAAAAACTCACCATCACGGCGATCCGATCGGTGGTCGCGGTGCTGATGTGCCTGATCGGCCTTGCGCTGTGCGCCGGCGTGCTGGGCTGAACTGCCGCCCGCAATTGACCACCTGCCCGCAGCCGGGCATGGCATCTGCCCATGCAGTATGACGCGATCATCATTGGCGGAGGCCATAATGGCCTGGTCACGGCCTTCTATCTCGCCCGCGCCGGGCTGAAGGTGCATATCTGCGAGGCGCGCGATATCGTGGGCGGCGCCTGCGTGACCGAGGAGTTCGCGCCGGGGTTCCGCAACAGCACCGCCAGCTACACCGTCTCGCTGCTGCAGGACCGGGTCGCATCCGACATGAACCTGGGTGAGCATGGCCTGACCATCGTCAACCGCCCGCTCAACAATTTCCTGCCGTTGGCGAATGACTATCTCAAGGTCGGCCCCGGCGTAACCGAAGCTGAAGTGGCGCGTTTTTCGGCCAAGGACGCCGCCGCCCTGCCCGGCTATGATCAGCGACTGGAGGTGCTGGCCGATCAGATGCGGCGCTTGGCGCTGAAGATCCCGCCAGGGCCGGGGCTGAAGGGCATGGCGGCGCTGGCCACGCAGGGCTGGCCGATGCTGGGGCTGAGCAAGGGCGAACAACATGACCTGTTCACTCTGTTCACCCGTTCGGCGCGCGAATTTCTGGATGGCTGGTTCGAAAGCGATCCGATCAAGGCGGTGCTGGGTTTTGATAGCATCGTTGGCCACTTCGCCAGCCCCGACACACCGGGTTCGGCCTATGTGCTGTTGCACCATGTGTTCGGCCAGGTGAACGGGGTGAAGGGCGCCTGGGGGCACGCGATTGGCGGGATGGGCGCCATTACCAAGGCCATGGCCGCGGCAGCGTGCGAAAAGGGCGTTTCCATCGGCCTGGAAGAGCGTGTGGCCCGCGTGAATATCGTGAATGGCAAGGCCAAGGGTGTCACGCTGGAGGATGGCCGCGTATTGGATGCCAAAATCGTGGCCAGCAGTGCCGGCCCGGCGCTGTTGTTTCGCCAGTTGGTGGACCGCGCCGAACTGCCGGCCGAGTTTGCCCGCTCCATGGATGGCTATGCCACCGGATCGGGCACGTTCCGCATGAACGTGGCGCTGTCGGAATTGCCGGAGTTCAGCGTATTGAAGGCGCCCGGCCCGCACCACGGCGCCGGCATCATCATCGCACCCAGCCTTGATTACATGGACCGGGCCTATACCGGCGCCAAGGCCTATGGCTGGTCAGCCAAACCGATCGTGGAGATGCTGATCCCATCAACGCTGGACGACACGCTGGCGCCGCCCGGCCGCCATGTCGCCAGCCTGTTCTGCCAGCAGTTCGCGCCCAAATTGCCTGATGGCCAGAGCTGGGACGATGTGCGCGAGAAGGTGGCCGATCTGATCATCGATACCGTCACGGCGCATGCCCCCAATTTCAAGCGCAGCATCATCGCGCGGCAGATCCATTCGCCGCTCGATCTGGAACGCAAGTTCGGGCTGATCGGCGGCGATATCTTCCACGGTCGCATGAGCCTGGATCAATTGTGGGCGGCGCGGCCGGTGCTGGGCCACGGCAACCACCGCATGCCGGTGAAGGGCCTGTATCTGTGCGGCAGCGGCGCCCATCCCGGCGGCGGCGTCACCGGCGCGCCAGGCCACAATGCGGCCAAGGCGATCTTGTCAGACCGGCTTTACGGCTTTGCGCGGGCGTAGAGCAGGACTGGCCAACCCGCAGCGATGAGGGCGAAACACCACAAGGTGGCTTCCAGGCCGGACGCATAGAGCGCGAACAGCGAATAGAGCGTGCCGGCCAGGCCAATGAAGCGCAGCGGGCCGGAGAGCAGTTTCAGCCCGGCCAGCCCCACCGCCATATAGCCGACCAGCATTGCCGCGGTGGCCACCAGGATGGTGAATTCGAACAGGCCCGAAAGGCTGCGATCAGTGTTCAGCAGCACCAACGCCGCAGCCAGCCCGCCCGACAGCAGCACCGCCGCCGCTGGTGCCCCTGCGCGGTTCAGACCGGCAAAACGCTGCGGGAACTGGCCGACCAGCGCCATCGCGCGCGGCAGTTCGGCCGCCGTGAGGGTGAGGCCGTTGACCGTGCCCAGCGCCGAAATGGCGGCAAACACGCCGATCAGCGCCGCGGCCTGCGATCCGATGAACGGCGCGGAAAAATCGGCAAAGGGCGCGTTGGATTTGGCCAGCGCATCAGCCGGGACGAGCGCGATCATCGCCGCCGAAATCGCCATGTAGAGCACGCCCGCCAGCAGCGGCCCGACGATGGTCGCCACCGGCACGGTGAATTCCGGGCGGCGGATCTTGTCGGCCGGCACCGTGGCCGATTCAAAGGCCAGGAACGCCCACATGGTGAGCGTGACCGAGGTGATCACCCCATCAGCCTCCATGGCCGACGGCGGGTTGACCACCGCGGCGCTGCCCTTGGTGAACAGCAGCCAGGCCGCGATGCCGAGCACGGCGAGGAGCGGCATGAGTTTCAGGAAGGTGGTGGCCTGCTGCACGAAACTGGCAGCGCCGATGCCGGCAAGATTGATCGCCGTCACCAGTACCAGCACGCCAACGGCGGCCAGCGCGCTCAGGAGCGGATCGCCGGCAAGCCCCGGCCACAGCACCGTGAGGTTGGAAACAACGGCTACGGCCAGCGCCGCGTTGCCAACCCAGACGCCGATCCAGTAGCTCCACGCCGCGATATAGGAGGCGTTGGGGCCGAACGCCTTTTCAACATAGAAATGCGGCCCGCAGGTGCCGGGCATCTGCCGGGACAGCGCGGCATAGCAGCCGGCCAACGCCAGCGTGCCGGCCAGCGCGATCACCCAGCCGCCCATCGCCGACCAGCCATAGGGCGCCAGCGTTGCCGGCAGCAGAAACACGCCGGAACCGACCATGTTGCCGACCACCAGGGCCAGCGCGGCGACCAGGCCCAATTCTTTTCTGATTTCGGCCATGTGCGCCCCCCGGTTCACCCACTTTGCTGCCCGCTGGCTGGTCGCCCGTCAACGGATTGCTTTTGGTCTTCCCCATTCGGCCTGCCCAACTGGGCCTGACCGGCCTATGATGCAGCCATGACGACTCTGCACCCCACACTCGCCCGCGTGACCGACCGCATCATCGAGAGAAGCCGCGCCGGCCGCACCCGCTATATTGATCATATCGGCCGCGAACGGGAGAACGGCATGGGACGGGAGCGCTTGTCGTGCTCCAACCTTGCCCACGGCTTTGCCGCTGCACTTGATGATCAAGCGACGATCAGGGCCGGAGCCCGCGTCAACATCGGCATTGTCACGGCCTTCAACGACATGCTGTCGGCGCATCAGCCCTATGGCCAATATCCGCCGCAATTGAAGCTGTTTGCCCGCGAAGTGGGCGCCACGGCGCAGGTTGCCGGCGGCGTGCCGGCGATGTGCGATGGCGTGACCCAAGGCCAGGTGGGCATGGAGCTTTCGCTGTTCAGTCGCGATAGCATCGCGCTGGCCACGGCGGTGGCGCTGAGCCACGGCATGTTCGAATCGGTCGCGCTGCTCGGCATCTGCGACAAGATCGTGCCGGGCCTGCTGATCGGTGCGCTGCGCTTTGGCCATCTGCCGATGATCTTCGTGCCGGCAGGGCCGATGCCTTCGGGCCTGCCGAACAAGGAAAAACAGCGGATCCGCCAGCTGGCGGCCGAAGGCAAGGCCAGCCGGGCCGAGCTGCTCGAGGCCGAAAGCGCCAGTTACCATAGCCCCGGCACCTGCACCTTCTATGGCACGGCGAACAGCAACCAGATGATGATGGAGGTGATGGGCCTGCACGTGCCGGGCGCGGCCTTCGTCAATCCCGGCACGGGCCTGCGCACCGCGATGAACCGCGCGGCCATGCACCGGCTGGCAAAGATCGCGCTGAACCAGCCGGAGGAACGCCCGCTGGGCATCTGTGTGGACGAACGCGCCATCGTCAACGCCATTGTCGGCTTGCTGGCTACCGGCGGTTCGACCAACCATGCCATCCATTTGCCCGCTATCGCGCGGGCGGCGGGCGTGCTGATCGACTGGCAGGATTTTGACGATTTGTCAGGCGCAGTGCCGCTGCTGGCCCGGGTCTATCCGGGCGGCGCAGCGGATGTGAACCAGTTCCACGCGGCGGGCGGTATGGCCTTCACCATTCGCACCCTTTTGGATGCCGGTCTGCTGCACGGCGACATCCCCACCGTCGCCGGCGACAGCCTGGCCGATTATGCCCGCGATCCCGCCATGCACGGCGAGCAGTTGGTGTGGCGCGACGTGCCCGAAAGCCGCGACGAGAGCATCCTGCGCGCCGCCACCAACCCGTTCCGCGCTGATGGCGGCATGCGGCTGGTGAAAGGCAATCTGGGCCGCGCCATCTTCAAGACCAGCGCGGTGGACGAAGAACGCTGGACGATCGAAGCCCCGGCGCGCGTGTTCGAGGATCAGGAGAGCGTGCAGGCCGCCTTCAAGGCGGGCGAACTATACCGTGACGTGGTGGTGGTGGTGCGCGGCCAGGGCCCGCAGGCCAATGGCATGCCCGAACTGCACAAGCTGACGCCAGCGCTGGGCGTATTGCAGGATCGCGGCCACAAGGTGGCGCTGGTCACCGATGGCCGCATGTCGGGCGCATCGGGCAAGGTGCCGGCGGCCATCCACCTCTGCCCGGAAGCCATGGCCGCCGGGCCGATTGCGCGGGTGTGCGATGGTGACGTGATCCGCCTGTGCGCGCGGCA
>Ga0315905_10004451_pt1 | contig 14316 bp, 11 predicted proteins | sample LakEriMetagenome_5_FD_203522 | JGI IMG/M metagenome (GOLD analysis project Ga0315905, IMG submission 203522) | Freshwater fungal communities from buoy surface, Lake Erie, Ohio, United States - Buoy 4 MA121 | ecosystem: Environmental > Aquatic > Freshwater > Lake | place: USA: Lake Erie, Ohio... | reverse complement strand
GTTGGGCTGGGCATTCGTGTCGACAAATTATGCGGCCTGAAGGGCCGCGATATGCGGCCGCGGCCTGGGTTGTCGCGGGTTATCGCGCCCCGTTGGGGCGCACGAATGTTTCGGTTGTCCGTTACCCAGCCCGTTGGGCTGGGCATTCGTGTCGACAAATTATGCGGCCTGAAGGGCCGCGATATGCGGCCGCGGCCTGGGTTGCCGCGGGTTATCGCGCCCCGTTGGGGCGCATGAATGTTTCGGTTGCCCGTTACCCAGCCCGTTGGGCTGGGCATTCGTGTCGACAAATTATGCGGCCTGAAGGGCCGCGATATGCGGCCGCGGCCTGGGTTGTCGCGGGTTATCGCGCCCCGTTGGGGCGCATGAATGTTTCGGTTGTCCGTTACCCAGCCCGTTGGGCTGGGCTGAGGGATAGCGCGCCGTTGGCGCTGAAAGCCCTCGGCCAACTGGAGGCGGAGATTCAGCAGGGCATGAAGGAACTGGAGGGGATGCTGAAGTGAAGGCCGAAGGTCGAAAGGCGAATGGCGATTGGAAAACCGTCGCGCTCGGCGATGTCGCCGAGTTCGTGCGCGGTATCAACTTCAAGCCAGACGACGTTGTGCCAACAGGAACGCCGGGCTCGGTCGCATGTATGCGAACCAAGAACGTGCAGGCTGAATTGGACTTGTCCGATGTCTGGTCAGTTGGCGAGCAGTTCGTCAGACGTGAAGACCAGTTTCTTCAGGCTGGCGACGTTTTGGTTTCCAGTGCCAATAGTTGGAATCTCGTCGGAAAGTGCTGCTGGATTCCCGAGTTGCCCGGACGTGCGAGCTTCGGGGGCTTCGTCTCCGTCCTTCGACCACATCGGGCAAAGATCGAGCCACGCTTTCTCTTCCGATGGTTTTCGTCCGACCGGATTCAGACCACACTTCGGAGCTTCGGGCAGCAGACGACGAATATTTCCAATCTTAATACCGACCGCTGCCTCAAACTCTCGCTCCCCCTGCCGCCGCTGGCGGAGCAGCGGCGGATAGCGGAGGTGCTGGACCGGGCGGAGGCGTTGCGGGCCAAGCGACGCGCCGCCCTCGCCCAACTCGACTCCCTCACCCAATCCCTCTTCCTCGACCTCTTCGGCGACCCCGTTGCCAATCCGAAGGGCTGGCCGATGATACCGTTCGGCGATATCTGCGATACACGGCTGGGCAAGATGCTCGACCAGAAACAACAGACCGGGCATCACGTTCGACCATATCTCCGCAACGCCAATGTCCAATGGTTCAGGTTTGAATTGGCGGAAGTGTTTGAAATGGATTTCGACGAGAAAGCTCGAAAGGTCTTTCGTCTCCAAGACGGTGACCTTCTCATCTGTGAAGGCGGAGAGCCGGGACGGGCAGCAGTTTGGCGCGGGGAGATTGCCGAGTGCTACTACCAGAAAGCGCTGCATCGCGCACGGCCACGAAGTGATTTGGCGATAGCGGAGTTCTTGGCGTGGCAGCTTTGGTTTCTTGCGCACCGGGGCGGACTTGGCGACCACGTCACGTCTGCAACCATCGCCCATCTCACAGGGGAAAAACTGAACGCCATGAAAGTCCCGCTTCCCCCCATCCCATTGCAGCGCGAATTCGCCCGGCGAGTGACGGCGGTGGAGGCGCTGAAGAGGGCGCAGCGCGCGTCGCTGGCGGAGCTGGACGCGCTCTTCGCCACCCTCCAGCACCGCGCCTTCCGCGGGGAATTATGAACATGCCTCCGCTCAGGCCCAAAGGGCCGTCATCCCTCAGCCCAGGCCAACGGCCTGGGTATGGATGCCGCAACGTCCCGCGGCCTGAAGGGCCGCGATACCAACGGTGCAATGCGCCCACATATCGCGCCCCTTCAGGGCGCGGGATTTTGTTTCTATCACCTATCCCAGCCCGTTGGGCTGGGCTGAGGAATCACGGGCCGTTGGCCCGAAAACAACGACCACGCACAACCCCCAGCGCCAACGGCGCGTCATCCCTCAGCCCAGGGCAACGCCCTGGGTCTGCGTCCAACAAATTCCCGCGGCCTGAAGGGCCGCGATAACCCCATACCACGATGCCCCAATCATTATCCCGCATCCTGATACATCTGGTATTCAGCACGAAGAACCGCGAGCGCATCCTCACGCCCGCGATCCAGACGGAATTGCATCCCTACCTCGCTGTGACGCTGGACAACATGGAATGTCCGTCATTGCAGGTCGGCGGCGTGGAAGATCATGTCCATTTGTTTTTCGGTCTGTCGCGCACGCGCACCATCGCCGACGTGGTGGAGACGGTGAAAACCAGTTCGTCCAAATGGCTCAAGACCAAGGGCGCGTCGTTCGCGGGTTTCCATTGGCAATCGGGCTACGGCGCGTTTTCGGTGAGCCAGTCTGATGCGGATGCGGTCGTGGCCTACATTCGCAATCAGCCGCAGCATCACCAGAAGATGACTTTCCAGGATGAATACCGGCGTTTGCTGGAGCGGTATCAGGTCGCCTTCGATGAAAAATATGTGTGGGATTGAATCGTATCGCGCCCCGTTGGGGCGCATGGATTTGTTGATGGGCCTCAACCCAGCCCGTTGGGCTGGGCTGAGGAATCACGGGCCGTTGGCCCGAAACGCGGCGACCGTTCCCCCTATCCCTTGCCGCGCGAATTCGCCCGGCGAGTGACGGCGGTGGAGGTGCTGAAGGCGACGCATCGCGCGTCGCTGGCGGAACGGGGCCCCCTCCAGCACCACGCCTTCTGCGGGGGGGCTGAGAAAGTTCTTTACCGTCAGAAAAACTGCCCTATTTTTCTGACAGAATGGCCCGCACGAAATCACCACAAAGTATTGATGCCAGATTGCTTCGCCGCATGAGAGCGGGGAAGAGTGGTGCTGTGTTTACCCCGGTGCAGTTTTTGGACTTTGGGACGCGGGCGGGAGTGGACCAGGCGCTGTCGCGGCTGGCGAAGGCGGGAACCATCCGGCGGTGCGGGCGGGGGCTGTACGACATCCCCCGCAGCCACCCGTGGTTTGGCACGCTGTCGCCGGACCCGGAATCGGCAGCGCGGGCGATGGCGGCGCGTGGTGGCCACCGGCTCCAGCCGACCGGTGCCGCTTCTGCAAATTTGCTGGGCCTGTCAGAACAGGTGCCGGCGAAGATGATCTACCTGACCAGCGGGGGGGCTCGCAAAATGAAGATCAAAAATATGCCGATTGAGCTGCGCCCGGGAGGACGCCGCCAAATGGCGATGCGGAGTAAGCTGAGCGCCATGGTGGCGGGTGCCTTGCGCTCGCTGGGAAGGGGCAAGGTTTCGCCGGCAAGGCTGAACGGCCTCCGCGACAGGCTGACGGAACGGAACCGGCAGGAGTTGAGACGGGATCTTCCGCTGATGCCGGCATGGATGCATCCGCTGATTCACCACCTGATCACTAAAAAGGAAGAGCCATGAGACGCTTTGCCACCCTGCCCGCAGAGACGAGGAACAGACTGCTGACGGAAGTCTCTCTCGAAACGGGAATCGCCGCGGCCATTATCGAAAAGGACTTCTGGGTTTGCTGGATGCTGGGGCTGCTCTTCGATCCCGCGCAGCCGTGGGGTGAAGCGATGGTGTTCAAGGGCGGCACGGCGCTGTCGAAAGTGTTTGGTGCTATCCGCCGGTTTTCCGAGGACATTGATTTGTCGGTGGCTCCGTGCGTGCTCGGGATGAACGAAGCGGAAATGGAACCGGAAGTGAGCCGCCGGCAACGGGACCGGTGGATGGAGGGGCTGGAGGCTGCCTGTGCCGAATGGAGCCGCGGGACGCTGGCACCGGCGCTGGAAGCATCGGTGCGTGCGGAACTGGGCAGCCGGCCGGAGGGTCCATGGCTGGAGTTTAAACGGGATGCGGCCAGCCATTCTCCGGTGCTGCTGTTTCACTATCCCTGCACGATCGGCGACGGGTTGGCCTACATCCGCCGGAATGTGAAGCTGGAGTTTGGCTCGCTGACGGATCAGCGGCCCACGGGCCGGCATACGGTGCGCCCGTGGCTGTCTGCTGTGGTGCCGGCGGCAGCCGCGGCTTTGCGCGAAGTGGCTCTGCGGCAGCGGGTGGTGGACTGGAAGGCGAAGTTCTTTGCCCGCTCGTGGGCACGGTATGACCTGGCGGTGCCGGGCACTTTTCGTCTCGTGCCGCCGGATTCCCGGCTGCCGGAACTGGAGCGCGACTATGCCGAAATGCGGCAGATGTTTTTGGATGATCCGGCGGGTTTTCCTGACATCATGGCGGCGCTCCGTAACCTGGAGCAGCGAATCAATCAGGGCCCATGACCTCACACTTCACCTTCCTTCGTGCCGAATGGCCCGCCGTGCATGAAGCCGCGGCGCGGGCGGAGGATGCCGTATTTTCGGATGCCCGGACGGCGTGCTTTTACGCGCGGCGGGCGCTGGAGCTGGCGGTGGCGTGGCTTTACCGGCACGATGCCACGCTGCGGCTGCCGTATCAGGAGAATCTGAGCGCGCTGATCCACGAGCCAGCGTTCAAGGCTGCTGCGGGACCGGCGGTGTTTGCGAAGGCAAAGATCATCAAGGAACTCGGAAACCTGGCGGTGCACAGTCATCAGCGGGTGACGGAGGCAGATGCGCTGGCGGCGGTGCGGGAGTTGTGGCACGTCGGCTACTGGCTGGCGCATACCTACGCCCGCGGCGCGAAGCCGGCGCCGGGCCAGGTATTCGATGCAGCCGCGCTGCCGCGCACGGTGCCGGTGCCAAAGCAGACGGCGGCCCAATTACAAAAGCTGGCGGCGCAGTTGCAGGAGAAGGATGCGCGGCTTTCTGAACTGCTGGCGGACAGGACGACGCTGGATGAAGAACTCCAGCGCCTGCGCGCAGAAGTGGCCGCGGCAAAGAAGGCGAACACGGAGCAGCCGGATGCGCACGACTACTCGGAAGCAGAGACGCGGGATTACTTTATCGATTTGCTGCTGAAGGAGGCCGGTTGGACGCTGGATCAGCCGCGGGACCGGGAATTTGAGGTAACCGGGATGCCCAACCAGCAGGGAAAGGGCTACGTGGATTATGTGCTGTGGGGCGACGACGGGAAGCCGCTGGCACTCATCGAAGCGAAACGGGCGAAGCGTGACCCGCGCGTGGGCCAGCAGCAGGCAAAGCTGTATGCGGACTGCCTGGAGCAGCAGTTTGGCCAGCGGCCGGTGATCTTCTACTCCAACGGCTATGAACACTGGCTCTGGGATGACACCCAATACCCGCCGCGGCCGGTGCAGGGGTTTTTCAAGAAAGCGGAACTGGAACTGCTCATCCAGCGGCGCACAACGCGGAAGGCGCTCGCGCAGGCGACGATCAATGAGGAAATCGTGGAGCGCTACTATCAGACCCGGGCCATCCGCCGGATCGGAGAGGCTTTCGAGCAGGACAAAGAGCGCAAGGTGCTGGCCGTCATGGCCACCGGGGCGGGGAAGACCCGCACAGTGATCGCGCTGTGCGAACTGCTCATGCGCTGCAACTGGGTGAAGCGGGTGCTTTTCCTGGCCGACCGCGTGGCGTTGGTGAGTCAGGCGGTGAAAGCTTTCAAAAAGCACCTGCCGGAATGCCCGCCGGTGAATCTCGTCACCGACAAGTCCGCGGAAGGCCGGGTGTTTCTTTCCACCTACCCCACCATGATGGGGCTGATCGATGAAACCAGTGATGGTCAGCGGCGCTTCGGCCCGGGACACTTTGATCTCGTGATCATTGATGAGGCGCACCGGTCGGTGTACCAAAAGTACCGGGGCATCTTTGAGTATTTTGACTCCCTGCTGGTAGGGCTCACGGCGACTCCGCGCGAAGAAATTGACCGGGACACCTACGGCCTGTTTGACCTGGAACGGGGAGTGCCGACCGACGCCTATGACCTCGCCGACGCGGTGGATGACAAGTTTCTCGTACCATCCAGGCCCATCTCCGTGCCGCTGCGGTTCCAGCGTCAGGGAATCCGGTATGATGATCTGTCCGAGGAGGAGAAGGAACAGTGGGACGCCAAGGAATGGGGCGAAGACGGCAGCACTCCGGATTTTGTGGAGGCCGAGGCCGTGAATAAGTGGCTCTTCAACATTGATACCGTGGACAAGGTGCTCGCTCACCTCATGACGCGCGGGATGAAGGTCTCAGGGGGCGACCGGTTGGGGAAGACGATTATTTTCGCCAGGAACCAGGCGCATGCCAATTTCATCCAGGAGCGATTCGACATCAATTACCCGCACCTCGCCGGAAAATTCGCCCGGGTCATCACTTTTAAGACCGAGTACGCGCAAAGCCTCATTGATGACTTCTCGCGGAAGGACAGGGACCCGCATCTCGCCATTTCGGTGGATATGCTCGATACCGGGATAGATGTGCCGGAGGTTGTGAACCTCGTGTTCTTCAAGCTGGTCCGCTCGAAGACGAAATTCTGGCAAATGGTGGGGCGCGGGACACGGCTTTGTCCTGACTTGTTCGCGCCCGGCAAGCATAAGGAGTTCTTCTACATCTTCGATTATTGCCAGAACCTCGAATACTTCAGCCAGAATCCGGAAACGGGCGAAGGCGCAACGGGTGAGTCACTCGGCAAACGGCTGTTTGAAACACGGCTCGAACTTATTCAGGAGCTGGACAAGCAGACGGACACGGCTGGTCTTATTCGTGAAGGCGAGAATCCGCTGCTGATCCTCCGGCGGGACATTGTCTCACGGCTGCATTCAGAAGTCGCAGCGATGAATGTGGATAATTTCGTGGTTCGCCCGAAAAGGAGATTTGTCGAGAAGTATGCCCGGGAGGAAGCCTGGGAGGAATTAATGCCGGACGCGTTCCGCGAGTTGGCTGAGGAAGTGGCGGGCTTGCCGGCTCAACTCGACCCGGAAGATGAGGAAGCCCGCCGTTTTGATCTGCTGCTGCTCAATCTCCAGCTCGCTGTTCTGCGGGCTGAGCCATCCTTTAAGAGGCTCAGTGAGCAGGTGAGGACCATCGCTGGCCTGCTGGAGGAAAAGGCTGCTATTCCCATGGTGCAGGCGCAGCTGCCGCTGATTCAGGAAATCCAGCAGGATGAATGGTGGCAGGATGTGACTGTCCCGATGCTTGAGACGGCGCGCCGTCGCCTCCGCTCGCTGGTGAAGCTGATCGAGCGGCAGGCCCGGACGCCGATTTACACTGATTTCGAGGATGAAATGGGTGAAGAGGCCACAGTGGAATTGCATGGGTTTGCCTCCGGTGATGCATTCGAAAAATTCCGCGACAAGGCGGGCGCTTTTCTGCGGGCACACCAGGATCATCTCGCCATTCGCAAGCTACGCATGAATGAACCGCTAACCGCACTGGACATTGAGGAACTGGAGCGTTTGATCGCTGTCAGTGGAACGCTGAATCCAGAGCACCTCGCCCGGGCCAGCAGTGAGTGTAACGGGCTTGGGCTGTTCGTTCGGTCCATCGTTGGGATGGAGCGTGACGCCGCGAAGAAGGCCCTCGGCGATTTTGCGGCCGGCAGCACCCTGTCTGCGAATCAAATTGAGTTTGTGAACTTGATTGTGGATCAGCTAACCGCCCATGGCGTCATGGCTCCAGATCTTCTTTATGAGTCGCCGTTCACTGACCTGAATCCGCAGGGACCGGAGGGTGTTTTCAACTCCACACAAATAGACCGTTTGATTCAACTGCTGGCCGAAGTGCGGCAGAGAGCGGTCGCTTAGCTTTTGAGTCTCCCAGGAAGGCTTAGGAGAAGAACGGGGATAGCTGGGCGCTGGTGCTCCAGTGTGTGATTGTGGGGCCGAATACAGGCAGTGGGGGCTTTTTGTCAGGATGGCCAATTACCCGTTAATTGGCTCCGGCCGAATGCCGGGGAAGGCCGCCGGGCGGGCTGCGGCGGCGGGGCGCAAAAAAGGCGCCTCCCCGTTTCCGGAGAGGCGCCTGTGTGGTTGTTTCGGAGGAATGCGGGGGGCTTAGACGAGCTTAATGTCCCAGCCGGAGCGGTATTCCTTGGTGATGTATTTGTTGGCTTCGTCGCTGTTGGTGAACTTCATGTTCGGTCCATCGTATTCGAGCTTCTTGCCCTTGCCGACGCGGAGGGCGATGTTGCCGAGGAGGATGGTCTCGGTGAAGGGGGCGGCGTAGGTGAAGTTGGAACCGGGATGGTCCCAGGGTTTTTCGCCGACGCAGGCGACGCGCCAGTCGGAGTAGTGGGCGTTTTCGTCGCCGTTGCCGATGCGTTCGAGCATCTTGGGGGGCTCGCCGACTTCCTTGGCGAGGGCGACGGGGACGATGCGGGAGCGGTCGCCGTAGTCGCCGTTGACCATGAGGCCGCACTTGGTGCCGACGTAGAGGTTGCCGGAGCCTTTGAGGGTGAGCTTCTGGCCGTCGGGCATGGTGAGGAGGTCGGCGGGGACTTTGCTGACGAGGACGTCGGAGGCGTCCACTTCCTTGCCGTCGAGTTCGAGTTTGCCGTCATACCAGTAAACATCGAAGGCGGGGCGGTCTTTGCCGTTGGCGAGCTTGCCGGGGCCGTAGCTCCATTTGATGATGGAGCCGCGGGGGAACATGTCGTCGCTGTGCTTGTAGATTTCGAGGACTTCCACGGAGGTGGGGTAGCCGGGGACGACGCTCATGAAGATGCTGTCCATGGTGTGGCAGGCCATGTCGGCGAGGGCACCGCCGCCGAAGTCGTAGAAGCCGCGCCAGTTGAAGGCGTGGTAGGTGTCCTTCTTGAATGGGCGCTGGGCTGCGGGGCCGAGCCAAAGGTCCCAGTCGAGGTTGGCGGGGATGGGGTCTTCGCCGGTGGGGCGGGGGTTGCCCTGGGGCCAGATGGGGCGGTTGGAGACGCAGTGGATTTCCTTGATGTCGCCCAGCATGCCGCTGTTCACGAATTCATAGATGCGGCGGTTGCCGGCGTTGCTGTGGCCCTGGTTGCCCATCTGGGTGGCGAGCTTGAGCTTTTGCGTGCCCTGGTGGAGCTGGCGGGCTTCCCACACGGTGTGGGTGAGGGGCTTCTGGGTGTAGCAGTGCTTGCCGGCCTGCATGGCGAGCACGGTGGGGAGGAAGTGGTGATGGTCCGGCGTGGCGATCATTACGGCGTCGAAGTTCTTCTCTTTGTCGAAGAGCTGGCGGTAGTCCTGGTAGCCTTTGGCTTCCGGGAAGTCTTTGGAGACGCCGCCCCAGGCATTCTTGTCCACATCGGCGTAGCAGGTGACGATGTCGCCGGCGTGCTTGATCTGATTGATGTGAGCGCCGCCCTTGCCGCCGGTGGCGATGACGGCCACGCGCATTTTGTCGCCTTTGTTCTGGGCGTGGAGAATGTTCGGGATGCTGAAGGCGCCGACGGCGAGGCCGCTGGACTTCAGGAAGGATCTTCTGGAGGTGTGGTTCATAGGTGGATGGGTGGAGATGGGCTCCGGCGGGTTAATACGCGGGGAGGCCGGGATTCAATCAATCCTGCGTCCGTGTGCCAACAATTTTTCCAGTCTTTTTGCGCAGAGCGCAGCGCCCTTGCCGGAAAGGAGCAGGGGGGTATTTTGAAAAAAAATCACTCCCGCCGTGAATAATCCCCTGCCGCAGCCGTCGAAAGAAACCGTGGACGCCGTTCTGACCGGATCACTGCCTATGATGGATGCTGCACCTGCCGCTGCTCACGGCATCGCGGGGGAAGCCTCCGATGCCGACCTCGTGATGCGTGCCCAGACCGGGTCCACGGACGCTTTTGAAACTCTCGTGAACCGCTACCGCGGCCGCATTTACGCCATGACACTGAACATGACAGGCAACGACGCCGATGCATGGGACCTCTCGCAGGAGGTCTTCATCAAGGCGTGGCGTTCGCTGGGGCGGTTCGAGGCGCGTGCGCAGTTCTTCACGTGGCTCTACCGCATAACGAATAATGTGGTGATCGACTGGTCGCGGCGGCGGAAGATCCAGGGCGGGGTGGAATTTGATGACGCGCTGGGGACGGTGCCGGAAGCCGGGGCCGTGACCGTGCCGCGCTCCACCCCGGAACCGGACCGCGCCATGGAAAACCGCGAACTCGGTGCGCGCATCCGCGCCGCCCTCGAACAACTCAACCCGGAACACCGTGCCGTCATTCTCCTCAAGGAGGTGGACGGCCTGACCTATCAGGAAATCGCCGAGAGCGTGAACTGCGCTGTCGGCACGGTGATGAGCCGTCTCTTTAATGCCCGCAAACGCCTGCAGGAAATCCTGCGGGATGTCTATGAAACCCGCCACCCGGAGGACACGCCATGAAGCAACCCCATAACCCACTGAACGAAGACCTGCTCACGCGCTGGATCGACGGCCAGCTCACGCCGGAGGAATCGGCGCTCATCGAGCAGCAGGCCGCCCTGATGCCGGAACTGCAGCTGGAGAAGGAACAGGCCAGCCAGCTGGGCAACCTGCTGCGCACGCACTTGCCCGCCATCCTGGAGCCGCCCTCGCCGGAGTTTTTCACCAGCAGCATCATGGAGGAAATCCGCCGCGAGTTGCCTGCCACTGGCACTGCCGCACGGAAGTCCCGGCTGCCTGCGTGGCTGCGCTGGCTGGAAATTCCGTGGATCGCCCCACTGGCATCCGCTGCTGCCGTGGCCGTGGGCTTCATGCTCTGGAATAACGCCGCCGGCACTACGGCTGGCCCTTCCGGCAGCCCGCTGGCGCAGACTTACACTCCGGACCCGAAGATCACCGCCAGCGCGTGGTATTCCGAGGAGGCTGAAGCGACGGTGATTGATCTGCAGAATCTGGACGCCGTGCCGGATGACCGTGAGATTAGAGCCTTCGACGTGGCCAGCGCTGAACCCTCGCAGCCCGGTGAGCCCACCGTGCTCTATGCTGCCGGTACCAGGCGTCCTGTGATGGTGCTCAGCAAAGACGCGCGGGAAAATCCGCGCATTACCACCCTGCAATAACCCACTGCCATGATCCGCACGCTCCTTCTTCTCGCCGCCGCTCTCGGCGCCGCCTGCCCACGGGTGCATGCTCAGGAAACGGCCGCACCCGCACCCGCCGCTGCGGCCGCGGAAGCGCAGGTGGAGGGCATGCTGTTCTTTGCCAGCAACGACGCCGCACCGCCCGCTCAGGAGGAGAGGGTAACGCTGGAGGCCGGCCTGCTGGAGAACACCACGAAGCGCCTCGCCCGCGCCTTCAACTACCAGCATTTTCATCTGATCGGCCGGCACACGCAGAAGGTGTTCAAGGAATACGAATCGTGGGTGGTGCCGTCAAAGGACCTGTGCCTTAAAATGGACTCACGCGGCCCGGCGGAAGGCGGCGGCATCAACCTGCACCTGCAGCTCTGGCAGGACAAGAAAGTGCTCGTGAAGTCCGACGCTGTGATCCGCAAAGAGCGCCCGGTATTCCTCGGCGGTCCTAACTGGCGCGGCGGACGACTGATCTTCGTTGTAATTCTGAAATGATCCGGGCAAACAGCCGGGCGGATTGTGGCGCACATTTCCCGGTATTCACTCTCCCGGCTCCTCTCGCCGCTGATTTTTTGCTCCGGAAATAAATGGAGCGGGTGACGCGAAACGGTTGTTGATTTGTAACCCGTTGATTATCAGTGGTCATTTTGGCCCGTTTGACAGTGCTGTATCAGTCCACTGTAGCAGTTTCGCAAAGGAAAGTTCGCAAAGTCGCCTCAGATTTCTTGTCGTGATGGGGGCGTGGAGGAGCTGACAAGTCCACATTCAAGCCGAGACCCTTACTTTATCCGGCGGAATGGGGGTCACTCCCTCGACCGGGCGGGTGGTATTACTTCAGGGTCGCGAGGGCGGGCATGTGGTATTTGCCCCGGCGGCGGCGGAGTTGGCACAAGACGAAGGCTCGCTGGCGCAGTTGCCCCGGCGGTAAGTTCTTCAAAGAGCTTCGCGAAGGCGGGTCTATATTTCGGAGCGAGCATGTAGCGCGCGCCTCTTCCCCGACCGCAGCATTTTAAAAACGGAGGTGATTTTCGCACCAGTTCCCGCACTACCCCCCGAAGCGGCGATTTGGGCGGGGTTCGGATGGCCCCATTCTCTCTGAGCACAGACAGCAGTGAATATGCGATACCTTCCGGTGATCCCCCGGCATTCAACCCGGCCTCACATGCCTTCCGGACGACAGCGACGAAATCCAATAGAAGGCGCAGAGGATCGCCGGGATGGGGCAGGGGAGGCGCGGAAGGGAAGCAATCAACCAAGTGCTCGAACAACTCGTTTACCTGCTCAGCGGCTTTCTGCCGAAGCGTCTCGATCTTTTTGTGCAGGCCGATGCGAGACGCACACTTCTTGTTCACGTCTGGAACATCCGCGACCCGAAAAGCCACTTCAACGCGAAGTCGTTGGTTTGTCTTTGCATACACTTTTAGGGTTCCTCCATCGGCCTCGGAAAAGGACCAGCAGGGGCAATTATGGACAATTTCAGCAGCGGTAGCGGTGATGTCAGCGTTGACATAGTTGCGGCGGCGCACAAGCCCACGAAACGATTTGAAAGCCGGTTCTAGAGCGCGGTAGAGTGCCAACGGCTCGGGACAGGCAAACTCCCAATACACCTCTGCCGTGTCTAGGTCGTAGCGGCCTTCCCTGCGTAGTCCAATTGTGTGCAGGCGGGCGGCCCTTTGAAACTCTGCTTCCAAAACAGTGTCAACATTCAAAAGATAGTCCACGAAGAGTTCGCGGGCGGTTTCCATTTTGTAAGCGGTTCGGAAGCCCGGAACATCGGGAATCCAGTTGTCGGACTGGTCCAGTGCAACCTCGCCATTGAATGCCAGTGGTCGCGGGAACGCTCGCATCCTGGAAACGGGGTCTGTAGGTGCGCCCCTAATGTGCCGCGCACAGAGCGATTGAGCATACCGAGCCGGATTTGGTCCAAATCTACGAACAATCGGTGAAGACCGGCATCCTTTTTCACCATCAAGAGGCCGGAGAAAAGTGGCGGAGCCCCATCCGCCCCTCCCCCCCTCAGATGGGCTTGTCTCACTTGTTGCTCAGATAGCTCGTAGCCATGATCGCGGGGAGAGTTGAATATCCATCCGAAGGCACCGCTGGCCACTCCATTTGGAACCCCTGCGGGAGGCCCCGCCAACGCTTTTTTTAGAGCGCAAACGTCGTGCGACCCGCTGGAGACAATCCACGAGCCAATGGTAAGCTGAATACGGTCAAGCTGTCCGGCTTCGGCGGACACCGGTTGACGAAAGTTGAATGGGGGAAGCATTCCCGGCTCCTACAATTCTCCCATCACCGATGCAACGACTAGCGGTGGTTGTCTGCGTGCCTCCCTCTAGAGAGAGCGGCGAAGGCTGATTCAGAAAAATTGAGTTTTATCCGCCCCTCGGTCCCTTTTCGCCCTGTATCGGGTGAGGGCTTACTTTATCGGGGGGAATGGATGGCAGGATTTTGACCGCCGCCCTCGTAACGAGTGCTTGCACAGCAGTGGCGAGAGGGGCGAGAAACTGGTAGCCTCCGGCTCAGCACCTTTCAGACAATGGCAAGCAGGCAGAAAACCAAATCCCGACCGAAGCGCCCGGTAGCCTTCATGTGCGAGTCAATTCGGGAAGACCTGCCACTGCCGTTTGTCCACTATCCCCCCCACTATGGCGCATTTATCACGTTCAGCGAATCAGCAGAGGGACCAGAATACCACTGCTCCTGCGCCCGAGAGCCTCTACAAGCCACTGACGAATTCCGAGCATTGTGGCTTGAAGACATGGGGCAGCCACCGTGGACGCCCCCAATACCGCAATTTCAGGACCAAATCTGCCACGTCTGCCAAAGGGCACTGCCATCGCACCGCTGGTGCCATGAGATGTATGGTAGGCAATTTGTGCAGGATTATGGATGGTATATTCTTCAAAGGAGGGCTGAACTCGGGGTGTCACAGAACACGTTCCTCCCACACCGCTGTCCGCCGCACATTTTGGCACTGGTCCAGCTAGACCCGCGTCGGTTCTTTAAGGAACAGCGCGAACTTCTGGGGCAGAGTCCCCTCCTCGTGCGGGAACGTCAGAAGCAGTATGAACAGCAGGAGCGCCAGATAGCGAGAGCCGTTGAGAATGATGTGAGGCTTCGGCTTGGTGCCCCGCTCGTAGGCAATCCCTCACTTGGCGAAAGGGCTTTACATGCCTGCTTACTGAAACTGTTTCCTCATCATCCGATCTACCGGTGTATGCGGCCCGCGTTTCTACAGGGACTGGAGTTCGATTTCTGGCTGCCCTCCCAATCTTTGGCCGTGGAGTATCAAGGAGAGCAACACTTTCTCGCGATCAGGCGCAGCGGGAATTGGCGGGGAGTTTTATGCAGGATTCAGATCAAGTTTGCCGAGGAAGAAGAGGACGCGCGTGCGGAAGGTCTTGAATGCCGGCAGGCCGCGGGCGGCGTGCTTGAGGCTTT
>Ga0315905_10004449_pt1 | contig 14317 bp, 12 predicted proteins | sample LakEriMetagenome_5_FD_203522 | JGI IMG/M metagenome (GOLD analysis project Ga0315905, IMG submission 203522) | Freshwater fungal communities from buoy surface, Lake Erie, Ohio, United States - Buoy 4 MA121 | ecosystem: Environmental > Aquatic > Freshwater > Lake | place: USA: Lake Erie, Ohio... | reverse complement strand
CCTTCGAACGGATCAAGGCGGGCAAGCTGAAGCTCGACCAGCGTTTTACCATGAGCCACGAGGCCTTCAGGAAATGGCGCCGGGTCGGCAGCACGATGTTTCTTGCCGACGGCAGCGATACCTCGGTGGCAGAGCTGCTAGAGGGCATCGTCACCGTGTCTGCCAATGACGGCTGCGTCGTGCTCGCAGAGGGGATTGCAGGCAGCGTCGCCGCCTTCACCGAGATGATGAATGCCGAGGCGAGGAAGCTAGGCCTCAAGGACACGCATTACAACACTGCCAATGGCTGGATGGATGAGGGCGAAACCTATGTCTCCGCAGCCGACCTTGCCATCCTGAGCGCGGCGCTGGTCACGCGCCATCCTGAACTCTACAAGCGCTTCTACGGGCATGAACGGCTTGTCTTCCGTGGGATCGAGCAGCCCAATCACAATCCGCTCTATGGGCATGTCGAAGGCGCGGACGGCGTGAAGACGGGGTTCACCAATGAGGCAGGTTACGGCCTTGTCGGATCGGCGATCCGTGATGGGCGGCGGCTGATGATGGTCGTCGGCGGCTATGACAACGGCAAGGTGCGCGCGAAGGAATCGCGCGACTTCATGGAATGGGGCTTTGCCGCATTCGAGGCGCATCCGCTGTTTGGCGGGGGCACGCGTATCGGCACGGCCAGGGTTCAGGGCGGCGAAGCGCGCGAGGTGGGCCTTGTCGCGCCGCATTCATTGGCGCTGACCCTGCCGCGCGGGACCGAAGCGCGCTACACGCTGAGCGTGCGCTACAAGGGGCCGTTGCGCGCACCGATCGCCAAGGGGGATGAAGTCGCCAGCCTCGTCGTCAGGGTGCCGGGCGAGGGCGAGACGCGCCTCCCGCTGGTTGCAGCCGATGAGGTACCGCAGGCCGGCACGCTGGCGCGGCTGCGCAACGGCTTGCTGGCGATGCTCGGGCAATGAGCGCTCGGATGGTCGGAAAATTCGTGGTCTTCGAGGGCGGGGAAGGGGTCGGCAAATCGACCCAGAGCCGGCTGCTGGCTGAAGCCTTGCGCGCACGCGGGCTGGAAGTCGTCACCACGCGCGAACCTGGTGGGACCGCGGGAGCAGAAGCGATCCGGGCGCTGCTGCTTGAGAAAGGCGGGCCGGCCAAGGATGGATTGGGCTGGGGCGCGCGCGCCGAGGCGTTGCTGTTCGCGGCGGCGCGGGCAGACCATGTCGAGACCTTGATCCGCCCGGCGCTGGCGCGTGGAGCCTGGGTGGTGTGCGACCGTTATCTTGACAGCAGCCGCGCCTATCAGGGCGGTGGCAGCGGGCTTGAAGACGCCGATATCCTGACGCTCCACCGGATCGGCAGCGCCGGGCTTCTGCCCGATTGCACCGTGCTGTTGACGCTCGATCCCGCCGAGGCAGCTGATCGTGTGATGAAGCGCGATGCAGGTGCGCTCGATCGGATTGGTGGGCGCGCCGCAGACTATCACGCAAGAGTGGCGTCGGCCTTCCGGCGTTATGCCGAGGCCGAACCGGAGCGCTTCGCGGTGATCTCGGCGCAAGGTGTGCCCGAAGCGGTGCATGCACGCGTGTTGGCAGCGCTGGACAGCCGGTGCGCCTGATCGGGCACGACGAGGCGTGGAACGTCTGGCGCGCAGCGCGCGCCGGCAGCCGCATGCATCATGGCTGGATTCTGGCTGGGCGCGAGGGTCTGGGTAAGGCCGGCTTCGCCCGCGCCGCCGCAGCGGAACTTGTTGCCGAACCTGGCGTGCCGCAGCCAGCGCCCGAGCTACACCCGGACATCCACATGCTGGAACCGCTCCCCAGCAACGACGATGAGGCCAAGAAGCGCGAGGAGGGCAAGGCCTATACGCGCAAGCGCAACATCAGCGTTGAGCAGATCCGCGGCGTGCAGCGCCGGCTGATCACCCGGCCCACGCTGGGCTCGCGCCGCGCGGTGATCATCGATGCGGCGGATGATCTCGAGAAAGGCGCGGTCAACGCGCTGCTCAAGAGCCTTGAGGAGCCGCCCGCCGGAACGTTCTTCCTGCTGGTGGCGCACCAGATCGGGCGGCTGCTGCCAACCGTCCGTTCGCGCTGCACGGTGCTGCGGTTTCATCCGCTTGAGCCGGAGGACATGGGGCGGGCGCTCGCCGAGGCCGCGCCGGAACTGGGCGGCGCGGCACTGGAAGCCGCCATTGCGGCCGGAAGCGGCGCGCCCGGCGCGGCACTGGCCTTTGCCGGGATGGATCTGGGCACGGCATGGCAGATCATGAGCCGGCTCGTGGCGGAGGGCGATCCCGATCTCACGCTCAGGGGCGAGCTCTCGGCCTCCCTCGGACAGCGGCCCGATCGCGAGCGCCTGCTGGCCGCGATCGAGGCTGCGAGGCGCGTGCTGGTGGCCGCAATGGCGCACAGCGATGACGCTGCGAGGTTGCGCATCGTCGAGGCCCATGCTGCGCTCTCCGGGCTCGCGGTGCAGGCGCCGACCTACAACTTCGAGCCCGCGCTGCTGCTTCTGGAAATCGGCGGCTTGCTGGCATCGGCGGCGCGCACTAGGGAGAGCGCGGCCTGAGGGATTTCGATCCTGCCGGCCCTCCCGAAGCCAAGGACAGTCGCAGCCCATGGGCGAGCCCTACTACATCACGACCGCCATCAGCTATCCCAACGGCAAGCCGCATATCGGCCATGCCTACGAGGCCATCGCCGCCGATGTCATCGCGCGGTTCATGAAGGCGATGGGCCGTGACGTTCGATTCCAGACCGGAACCGACGAGCACGGCCTGAAGATGGCGCAGAAGGCCCGCGACATGGGAATGATGCCGGCCGAACTGGCGGATGAAATGGCCAGTCATTTCATTGCGATGGCCGACGCCTTGAATGTCGATTATGACGTCTTCATCCGCACGACCGAGCCGCGCCATCATGCCGCGACGCAGGAATTGTGGCGGCGGATGGAAGCCAAAGGCGACCTCTACCTTGACCGCTACGAGGGCTGGTATTCGGTCCGCGACGAGGCCTACTACGACGCGAGCGAGCTGATCGACGGGGAAGGGGGGGAGAAGCTCTCACCGCAGGGCACCCCGGTCGAGTGGACGGTCGAGGAAAGCTGGTTCTTCCGCCTTTCGAAGTATCAGGAGCCGCTGCTCGCGCTGTTCCGCGAAGAGGCAGAGTTCATCCGCCCCGAAAGCCGGCGCAACGAGATGATCGCTTTCGTCAGCCAGGGCCTGCGCGATCTTTCGGTTTCTCGGACGAGTTTCGACTGGGGCGTCAAGGTTCCGGGCAGCGACAATCATGTCATGTACGTCTGGGTCGATGCGCTGACGAACTACATCACCGGCCTCGGTTTCCCCTATGAATCAGGAGATTATGCGAAGTACTGGCCTGCCGATCTGCACCTGATTGGCAAGGACATTGTACGCTTCCACACAATCTACTGGCCGGCCTTTCTGATGAGCGCGGGGCTTCCGGTGCCCAAGCAGGTCTTCGGGCACGGTTTCCTGCTCAATCGGGGCCAGAAGGAATCGAAGTCGCTGGGCAATGTGACCGATCCGCTGGCGCTGGCCGGGCGGTTCGGCGTCGATACCCTGCGCTATTTCCTGATGCGCGACGTCGTGTTCGGGCAGGATGGTTCCTATTCGCCCGAAGCCATCGTGATGCGGTGCAATGCCGAACTGGCGAACAGCTTCGGCAATCTCGTTCAGCGAACGCTGTCCATGATTTTCAAGAACATGGATGGCGAGATTGCCAAGTTTGCGAGCGCCGAGGCAGATGACCAACTGCTCGCCACCGTGTTCGAGGCCTGCCATGACGACCTGCCGCGCGAGTTCGCCGCGCTCAATTTTTCTGCCGGGATCGAGGCGTGGATGCGCGCGGTATTTGCCTGCAACCAGTATGTCGACGAGCAGGCACCCTGGGCTCTGCGCAAGAGCGACCCGGAACGGATGCGCAGCGTTCTGATGACCCTGTTCATGGCGATCCGTGATCTGACCATTGCAATCCGCCCGGTGGTGCCAACAGCGGCAGACAAGGTGCTGGATCAGCTGGGAATTCCGGCGAGCGAGCGCGGGATCACGGCGCTGGCACAGGCAGACTGGTTCCTGGCGCGCGTCGCCACTGGTCAGCAGCTTGCCGCACCGAGCCCGGCGTTTCCGAGACTGGAGCTGCCGGAGGAAGACGCGTCCTGATGCTGATCGATTCGCACTGCCATCTCAACTACAAGGGGCTGATCGAAACGCAGGCCGAGGTTCTGGCGCGTGCGCGAGCGCGCGGGGTGCAGGGTTTCCTCAACATCTCGACGCGGCAGAGCGAGTGGGACGCGGTGCTGGCAACGGCGCAGCGCGAGGATGACGTCTGGGCCAGCATCGGCATTCATCCGCACGAAGCCGATGCCCATGCCGATCTGGGCGCCGAAGCGCTGCTGGCCGCGACGGCGAATCCCAAAGTCATCGCGATCGGCGAGACCGGGCTCGACTACTATTACGACCATTCGGATCGGCAGGTGCAGCAGGACCTGTTCCGCATGCACATCGGTGTCGCGCGCGAGACAGGGCTGCCGATCGTCATTCATACGCGCGATGCCGAGGACGACACGTTGCGGATCCTGACCGAGGAAATGTCCGAGGGCGCATTTCCGGCTCTGATCCACTGCTTCACTGCCAGCGCCGGGTTTGGCCGCAAGGTGCTTGAACTTGGCCTGACGATCTCGATTTCGGGCATCGTGACGTTCAAGAATGCCAAGGACTTGCAAGCCTTCGTTGCCGAAGTACCTGATGAGCGGCTCCTGGTCGAAACCGATGCGCCTTTCCTTGCGCCGGTGCCGCATCGGGGCAAGGTCTGCGAGCCGGGCTTTGTTGCCGATACTTGTGCCTTTGTCGCTGCCTTGCGCGGGACTACAGCGGAGGCGCTCGCCGAACAGACCGGGGCGAACTTCTTCCGCCTGTTCCGCAAGGCCCAGGCATGAAGCTGGTCGTCCTCGGCTCGGGCACCTCGACCGGTGTTCCGCGCATCGGCAACGACTGGGGCGATTGCGACCCTGAGGAACCACGTAACCGGCGTACGCGCGTGGCGATCCTGGTCGAAGGGGCTGATGGCGGACGCATCCTCGTCGATACGCCAACCGATCTGCGCCACCAGTTGCTCGCGACCGGAATTGCCCGGATCGACGGCGTGGTCTGGACGCATGACCATGCCGACCATACGCATGGCATCGATGATCTGAGGCCCCTGCGGATGGGGCGCGGCGCACCGATTCCGGGCTATGCGGCGGATGAAACGGTGCGGCGGCTGCGTCAGCGCTTCGGTTATGTCTTTGCCGGACAGTTCGGCTATCCGACGATCTGCAAGCTCGACAATCTTGAGCGGGTGCGCATGATGGCGGGCATCGGCGTAACCCATTGCCAAATGCCGCATGGGCCGGCGCAGACCACCGCGTTCCGCTTCGATCAGGGCGGCAAGTCAATTGGTTACGCGACAGACTTCAGCGCGATTACCGGGGAGATGGTGGCTCTGTTCGACCGGGTCGACGTGCTCGTCGTCGATGCTTTGAGGCGGCAACCACATCCGACGCACGCGCATCTTGCGATGTCGCTCGAACTGATCGAGGCCTGCCGCGCGGGCCGCGCGGTGTTGACACATCTCGACAAGAGCATGGATTACCGGACACTCTGCGAAGAGACGCCGGCGCACGTCGATCCGGGCTACGACGGGATGGAGATCGAGCTGTGACGCCGGACAAGTTCGTCTCGCTGATCGGGATCGTGATGGCGCTGGTGCTTGTTGTGGTGTCTGGCAGGTCGCGTGGCTTGAAGCTTTCCTCCGGCCTGATGATGGCGGGGGTTTGGGTGGTGATCATTCTCGCGGCGGCGCTGGCTTTCTCCGAGTATCGGCGTTGAGGGGCTGCGTTTCATTTAACATAATAAATATTATCGAACTCAAGGATCGATCCAGATGAGCGTCTCCTCCGATGTCCCCCCCGCTGCGGACGCGGGCCCGGCAACGGGCATCGCACGGCTCCTCGCGATCATGGCGCGCCTGCGCGATCCGGAGACCGGCTGCGAATGGGATGTCGCGCAGAACTTCGCCACCATCGCACCGTACACCATCGAGGAAGCTTACGAAGTCGCCGAAGCGATCGAACACCAGGACCTATCCGCCTTGCGGGAGGAGCTTGGCGACCTGCTCCTTCAGGTCGTATTCCACGCGCGCATGGCCGAGGAGCTTGGTGCGTTCGATTTCGATGCGGTGGCGCACGCGATTTCGCAAAAGATGACGGAACGGCACCCCCATATCTTCGGCGATGCGGCGGACCAGAACCAATCGCGCGAAGTGCGCTGGGAAGCGCAAAAGGCCGCAGAGCGCGCCGCCAAGGGTGCCACGAGCGCGCTCGACGGCGTGGCACTGGCGCTGCCGGCGCTGATGCGCGCGGAAAAGCTCCAGAAGCGCGCGGCGCGTGTGGGCTTCGATTGGCCCGATACCCAAGGCCCGCGTGCCAAGGTGATCGAGGAGCTCGACGAGCTTGCCGATGCGCGGAGCGAGGCCGAGCGGCTTGATGAAGCGGGCGACCTGCTGTTCGCGGCGGTCAATCTGGTCCGCAGGTATGGCGTTGCTCCGGAAGACGCGCTCCGCCATGGCAATGCCAAGTTCGAGCGTCGGTTCCGAGCGATGGAAGCCCTTGCCGGCGACGAGTTCCCGTTGCTTTCGCTCGATGCGCAGGAAGCCCTCTGGCAGCGGGTGAAGGCCGCCGAAGGCTGACGATCAGAGCTGGACGAAACGGCCCAGTTCACGCGGAGTAAGCCGCACGGTGATCCGCTGGATCGGAGTGCCCTCGTCGTCTTCGGTTTCCACCTCGGACATGACTTCGCCATGGGCATGGAGCCACGCCAGCTTCTGGCCATCGGCCATCGGCACTGAAAGTTCGAGGACTTGTGCGCCCCCGGTGAGCAACTCGCTCAGCAGCGCCACGAGCCTGTCGACGCCCTCGCCTGTCTGTGCCGAAATCGGCACGACCCGCCTGTCTGGCACACCCGCCGCAATCAGGTCGCGGCGCATGGCGCTGTCTTCTTCCGAGAGCAGGTCCCACTTGTTCCACGCCTCGATCATGGGGACCGAGGCACCCTCCTCCGTGATAACATCGAGATCGGCGAGGATTTCCTCGACTTCGAGCTTCTGTGCCGAGGTTGCGGGATTGGAGATATCACGCACGTGGACAATGACGTCAGCCGCGGTCACTTCCTCCAGCGTCGCGCGGAAGGCGGCGACGAGCTGGGTGGGCAACTCGGAAATGAAGCCCACCGTGTCGGACAGGATCGCCTTGTCGAGCCCCGGCAGGCGGATCGCGCGCATGGTGGGATCGAGCGTGGCGAAAAGAAGGTCTTCGGCCATGACATCCGCGCCGGTCATCCGGTTGAACAGCGTGGACTTGCCCGCATTGGTATAGCCGACCAGCGCGACCACCGGCCATGGCGCGCGCTGGCGCCGCTCGCGGTGGAGCGTGCGGGTGCGGCGAACCTGTTCGAGCTCCCGCCTGATACGCGCCATACGGCCGCGGATCAGGCGGCGGTCGGCCTCGATCTGCGTCTCGCCCGGGCCGCCGAGGAAGCCAAAACCGCCGCGCTGGCGCTCAAGGTGAGTCCAGCTGCGCACGAGGCGGCCGGCCTGGTAATCGAGGTGCGCGAGTTCGACCTGAAGGCGGCCCTCCGCCGTCGCGGCGCGTTCGCCGAAGATCTCGAGGATCAGACCGGTGCGGTCGATCACCTTGCGTTCGAGCTTGTCCTCGAGGTTGCGCTGCTGGATCGCCGAAAGCGCGCCATCCACGATGACAAGTTCGGCGTCCGACTGCGCAATCGCGACGGCGATTTTCTGGACCTGGCCTTCGCCGAACAGTGTTGCCGGGCGAACCGTGCGGATCGGAAGGGCGAATGCATCAACCACCTCGATGCCGATCGCGCGGGCAAGGCCCTGCCCTTCTTCAAGACGGGATTCGGCGTCCAGTCCACCGCGTTGGCGCAAGTCGGGGAGGACAACCACGGCACGGGCGCCGCGTGTCACTTCCCCGACAAGATCGGTCTCTCGGCCGAATTCAAATCCGCTCATGCGGTTCGGCCTGCCAGAAGATTCAGGATGACTCGCCGTCCCATTCGCCCGAGAGGTCGACATGGCCCGCAGGCTGGATCGTCGAGACGGCGTGCTTGTAGGCAAGCTGCACGTAGCCTTCGCGCTCCAGCAGCATACAGAACAGATCGTAGGCGGCGACGCGGCCCTGGAGCATGACGCCGTTGACGAGGAACATCGTCACCTGCACACCGGCATCGCGCACGCTCGACAAGAACACGTCCTGCAGCAGACGCTTCTTCGAGGAATCGTCGTTGCCGGGGGCGAAATGCGCGGCTGCGAGCTGCTGTCCGGGCATGATCGTCGAGATTGCATGCTTGTAGACCAGCTGGGACTGGCCATCGCGGCGCAGAAGAATGGAAAAGTTGTCGAACCAGGTGACAATGCCCTGCAGTTTAACCCCCTTCACGAGGAACATCGTGACGGGAATCTTGTTCTTTCTGAGGAAGTTGAGGAAAACATCCTGAAGGTTCTGGCCCTTCCCTGCCACAAGTGGGGTCTGCGGCGAAGCGGCGACCTCGGGGGCGGGAGCGGTTTCGACCTTGGTGCGCGGACGCGCAGATAGGGTTCTGCCGGTCATCTTGCTATTTCCTTCCGTCTTTTTGGTGCCTGAAAGCTCGATGGCAAACAGGCACGATCTGGCATGGCACGGACTTACCCCCTTCAAAGCCCGGCCAAAGCCGAATCTGAGCAAGGGCTTGCTCGGTGCCACAGCCGGTCACCAATCGCGATCCTATGTCGGGAACACGCCTTCGTACAGGGGCAAAATGGGTTAAGCCTGCCTTGACCTTGCGCAGGACAGCTCAATCCAGCTCGTCGTCCTCGCGGCGTTCGGCCATGCCGAGGAGCTTGAGCTTGCGGTGAAGCGCCGAGCGTTCCATACCGATGAAGCTCGCGGTCTTCGAGATATTGCCGGAAAACCGGCGGATCTGGACCTTGAGGTACTCGCGCTCGAAGTTCTCCCGCGCCTCGCGCAAGGGAACGCCCATGAGCGCCGAGGTTGTCGAATCACCGCCAAAGCGCGTCGTGACGATCTCCGCCGGCAGCATGTCGGCATCAATACGGGTCAGCCGTTCGCGCGGCGCAAGGATGATCGTGCGCTCCACCACATTGCGCAACTGCCGGACGTTGCCAGGCCAGTCATAGCTCTGCATCGCGGCGATGGCCTCCGGCGAGATGGCTGGCGGCGCGACCCCCTGCTCATTGGCGTAGCGCGAAAAGAAGTGGTCAGCGAGCGCGGGGATATCCTCGCGCCGCTCGATCAGCGAAGGGATCGAGACGGGGACAACATTGAGCCGGTAGTAGAGGTCCTCACGGAAGCGGCGATCGGCGATTTCTTTCTCGAGCGGGCGCGATGTGGAAGACACCACGCGCACATCGACGCGGATCTGGCGGTGGCCGCCGACACGCACGAACGACTGCTCGGTGAGCACGCGAAGGATGCGGGCCTGGCTCGAGGCGGGCATTTCGGCGACTTCATCGAGGAACAACGTGCCCCCGTCGGCCATTTCGAGCAGCCCTGCCCGGACCAGCTTGCCATCGATCTCTTCGCCGAACAGTTCCTGTTCAAAGCGTTCGGGCGTGATGCGCGCCGAATTGACCGTGACAAAAGCATGATCCGCGCGAGGGCTCCAAGAATGGAGCAGGCGTGCGGCGACTTCCTTGCCCGAGCCGGCCGGCCCGGTGATCAGGAGGCGGCTGCCGGTATTGGCAACCCGCTTCAATGTCGCGCGGACGGCGTTGACCGCAGAGGAGTTGCCGGTGAAGCCATCGGCCATCGAAAGACCCTGACGCAGCCGTGCATTCTCGCGTCGCAGCCGCTCGGTCGTGGTGGCGCGTTCGACAAGGAGCAGAAGGCGTTCGGCTTCGAAGGGCTTTTCGAGGAAATCCATCGCCCCCCGACCGATCGCGGAAACTGCGGTATCGATGTTGCCGTGCCCCGAGAAGATGATGACGGGCAGCTCGGGCTCGCGCTTCTTGATCTCGTCGAGCACTTCAAGCCCATCCATCGGGCTGCCGTGGAGCCAGACGTCGAGCAAGACGAGGCTCGGCCGGCGCTCGTCCACCGCGGCAAGCGCGGCGGTACTGTCTGCCGCCGTGCGGCAGCCGTAGCCTTCGTCGCTGAGCACGCCGGCGACAAGCTCGCGGATATCGCGTTCGTCGTCCACGATGAGGATATCAAGTGCCATTTGTCGACTCGTCTCTAACGGTTGGCAGGGATGGGCGCTGCAGGTGGGGTGGGCGATTCAGTCACTGCCTCGGCTGCGAGCGGATTGCGGGCGAAGCGCATGATCACCGACGTGCCGCCTTCGGCATTGGGCGAGAATGCCATCGCGCCGCCGTGCTCCTCGATGATCTTGTTGACGATCGCGAGGCCGAGGCCGGTGCCCTTCTCGCGGGTCGTCATGTAGGGCTCGAGAATACGGTCGCGCTCGGCCGGAAGGCCGACGCCATTATCGGCAACGGTCACGGCGACGGCATGGGAGTCTGCGGCGAGGCTCACGGCAATGCGCCCGCGATAGGCGATATCTTCGGCCTTGGCGCGTTGTTCGATCGCCTCGATCGCGTTCTTCAGCACGTTGGTCATCGCCTGGCCGATCTGGTGCCGGTCTGCCTCGACGGACACCTGCCCCTCACCCTCAAAGGTGAACGTGATGTCGCTGTGCGCCACTTCCTGCAGGAAAAGTGCCTGCCGAACGAGGTCGCTTGCATCCTCCGGGCGAAATACGGGCTTGGGCAGGCGGGCGAACGACGAAAACTCGTCGACCATCTGCCTCAGGTCGCCGACTTGTCGGATGATCGTCGCGGTCAGTTCCTCGAACAGCTCGGGATCGGTCTCGATCTGCCGGCGGTATCGGCGCTTGAGGCGTTCGGTCGCGAGCTGGATCGGGGTCAGCGGGTTTTTGATCTCGTGCGCGATGCGGCGGGCGACATCCGACCAGGCGGCGCGGCGTTGGTCGAGCAGCTGGCGGGTGATATCCTCGAAGGTGATCACGTGGCCGTTGCGGTCCGCCGTCACCTTGACTGCCAACGTAAGGAGATCCCCACCCTTGGCATAGTGCACGACGCCGCTAGGCTCGCCGCCCGCCACGAACTGGGCCAGCTGCGGCGCCAGATCGGAAAGCGATGCGCCGACGGGGTCAGCCCCAGCGCCGACATCGCGGACGGGGTAGAGCAAGGCCTGCGCGGAGCTGTTGATCAAACGAATGCGGCCCTCGCGATCGACCGAAACAATGCCGGCAGTGATCGATTCAAGCACCGCCTCGATGAAGGCCCGCCGCACCTCAAGCTGGGCATTGGCACTGACGAGCGCCTGCGTCTGCGCTTCCAGCTGTGCGGTCATGCGGTTGAAGGCGCGGGCCAGGAGGCCCACCTCGTCGGTGCCGTTGCCGGGCTGGACCCGCATCGCAAAGTTCCCGCTGCCGACATTGCGAGCCGCCGATACGAGCTCGATCAGCGGGGCAACCTGCCTGTCGGCAAAGCGCAGCGCGACCCATACGGCAAGCGCGACAAGCGCAAGCGAGATCACCAGCAGCGCGATATTGAAGCGCAGCTGCAAGGCGCGGGCGCGGCGCGTCAGGAAGTCGTAGGCCTTGAGCACGCTCTGCGCGCGCTGCCACTGGTTGAGCGCGAGCGCATCGGAATTGCGCGCGACATAAAGGTAGATGCCGCGCGTGCGGTCGACTGGAGTGACCGCCTCGATCCGCGCGGCCGAGGCTGTGACGACGACAGGTTCGCCCGCATCGATCCGTGCCAGTTCTGCAGGGGTGACACGCTCGCGTTGCTCGCTCCGCGCGGGATCGACGATGGCGGCAGTGTGCAGCGTGCCGTCAGGACCGCGCTCGATGATCGCGGATTCATTGAGCTTGCGATTGATGACCTGCCACGAATAACCCTCGGCAAAGTCCTGGCTGGTGATCGGTGCCTGCCCGAGATAGTCGCGCAAGTCCCCCGCCATCGCGACGCTCTCGTTGCCGACATCGCGCAGCTTGTCGGCATAGTAGCCCCGCGCGAGGCTGTTGGCGTTTTCCAGCATGCCGCGCGAATTGTCCGAGAACCAGAACTCGACCCCGGACTGGAACAGCAGCGAGGCAAAGACCACAACAAGCAGCGTCGGGATCGCCGCGATGAGCGAGAACAGCCAGACAAGCCGGACGTGGAGGCGGCCGCTGCTGCCGAGCACCGAACGCGCGGCGCGCCGCAGCGCAAGCCGACGGCCGATCAGGATGATCAGCGCCATCGCCGGCACAAGCGTGCCGATCAGCAGGGTAGCGGTGAGGCGCGAGGGCAGGAGCTGGTTGCCGTTGCCGCTGGCGGAAAGCGCCATCCAGGTGACGGTGACCATCAGCGCCAGCGCCATGGTCGCCGTCATCTCTAGCAGCAGGAACACGTTGGCGCGGCGCATCACCACGAGAAGGCGGCGATACCACCTCGGAGAGCGCCGCATGCCGCCTTTGCCGTTCAGAGCCATCGTGGCGAATGTACAACACTGCTGTTGCAACATTGCAAGATGAATCGACGAACCGAAAACTACGTAGGGCGGACAGCATGTAGCCGTGGAGTGACGTGAACCTGAAGACGCTCTGGATATCCGCCTGCGCGGGAATGGCGATCGGGTTCTGGAAGAGCGCTGCGCTGTAGCATCTATTTGAAAATTCCGCTCTTCTCATCACCCTGCAGGCGGAGAACCTGAGCGCCGCATCACAAGCTGCACTTCACTCGGACCTGGTCAGCCGCGCGCAACCACCTCGTCCGGGCCGATCGCGAGATCCGAGAGCCGCTTGCGCAGGGTGTTGCGGTTGATTCCGAGCAGGCGCGCGGCGCGCAGCTGGTTGCCGCCTGTCACGGCCAGCGCGTGGAGGAACAGCGGTCGTTCAAACGCGGCGAGCGCAGCGCTGTAAAGCTCGCCTTCGCGCGGCTCTTCCTCGGCGAGCCAGTTTGCCAGCGCCTCGGCAAAATCGGCGGCGGGAAGCGGCGGCAGTAGGCTCGCCGGTGGCTGTGCTCGGTCCTGCGCCAGGAGCGGCTCGATAGCGGATGCATCGATCACCTCGTCGCGCGCGAGGAGTGCAAGGCGGTACACGAAGTTGCGCAGCTCGCGCACGTTGCCGCGCCAGGGCTGGCGTGCGAGGAGCGCCGCCCCGGGGGCGGTAAGCTGGCGGCGCGGCAGTCCCTCCCCTGCTGCTCGCACAAGGAAATGGCGGGCGAGCGCCTCGATATCATCGGCACGCTCGCGCAAGGGGGGCAGCGAAATGGGCACGACGGCAAGTCGGTAGTACAGATCTTCGCGGAAAGTTCCGGCGGCAATCATCGGTTCGAGGTCACGGTTGGTCGCCGCGACGATTCGGCAATCGAGGGTGATCTCCTCCGTTCCGCCGACGCGGCGGATGCGGCCCGACTGGAGCGCGCGCAGCAGGCGGGTCTGCGCCTCCAGCGGCATGTCGCCGATCTCGTCAAGGAACAGCGTGCCGCCGCGTGCCTGTTCGAACTTGCCGATGCGGCGGGTGACAGCACCGGTGAAGGCGCCTTTCTCGTGACCGAACAGCTCGCTTTCAATGAGATCGCCGGGAATGGCGGCGGTATTGACGGCAACGAACGGCCCCGCGCTGCGCTTGCCGAGCTGGTGGATCGCTTCAGCGACAAGCTCTTTCCCGGTACCGGACTCGCCGAGGATGAGGACGGTGAGATCGTTGCGCAGCACGCGCGTGATCATGCGGTAGACCGTCTGCATTGCCGGACTGCGGCCTACCAGCGGCAGGCCGGGGGCTACGTCCTCGGCAATCTCTTCGGCGCCCGCGCCCGCGCCCGTGCTTGAACCGATCGCCTGGCGCACGGTGCGCACCAGCTCGTCGAGATCGAAGGGCTTGGGAAAGTACTCGAACGCACCCGTATCGCTCGCGCGGACGGCGGTATCGAGCGTGTTCTGCGCGGAAAGGATGATCACGGGCATATGCGGCGCGGCCTCGCGCACGCGTCCGAGCGTTTCCATGCCGTCGCCGTCTGTCAGCACGACGTCTGTGAGCATCAAGCCGTATTGATGCGCGCCCAGCAAGGTGTCGCGATCCGCAATCGAGGCGCAGCGGGTTACGTCATAGCCTTCGGCCTCAAGTGCGGCGGTGATGACGAGGGCTATCGAGGCGTCGTCCTCGACGAGCAGGATACGGCGCTTCATGGTGTCGACGATCCCGCCACGGGAAGATGCAGACGAAAATGGGTCCATCCTCTCACTTCGT
>Ga0315905_10004448_pt1 | contig 14317 bp, 20 predicted proteins | sample LakEriMetagenome_5_FD_203522 | JGI IMG/M metagenome (GOLD analysis project Ga0315905, IMG submission 203522) | Freshwater fungal communities from buoy surface, Lake Erie, Ohio, United States - Buoy 4 MA121 | ecosystem: Environmental > Aquatic > Freshwater > Lake | place: USA: Lake Erie, Ohio... | reverse complement strand
ACTTATTTTGTTTCACGCAGAATGATTGGCCAGGCTTAATCTGTTATAAATAAACGTATCTCAGGGATGGGAACGTTAATGGCTCTTCTACCTTAGGAGCGTCTAACGCTGGTACAACGTTATGGTACCCCTGTATTCAGTAAGCAGGATTAACGATACGCCTTCGGGGTATCAAATTTTATTTTTAACTCGCTTAATAGGAGAAACTATGTTACAAAACATCAATAGTGCTATCGATGCATTTCAAAGCACAAAAACGCAATTCGTCAAAACATTCGTCACGAATGAAGAACTTGCAAAACCCCTCAACACTTTCATTGAAGCGCAAACACTTTACGCAAAAGCTGTTGCAGTAGAAGTCAATAAGTTTTTTACAACTCTTGGCATGTCTGCATATACTTTTGATGCTAAAAAAGCGTTTTCAAAGAATAAGTAAGAGGAGATAAAAAATGGGACATACACCACTACCCGCTCTCTTTGGCGGTCCAGGTTTCAAAGACTTTGATAAATTCTTTGTTGGCTTCGATGAGCAATTCAATCGACTAGCAAAAATACATGATGATGTGACTAAGAATATTCCTAACTACCCACCTTACAACATTCGCAAGACTGGTGACAATACATACGTCATTGAAATTGCGGTTGCTGGTTTTGGTAAACAAGAAATTGATATTACATTTGAAGACAACAAACTAATTGTTGCTGGTAATACAAAAGATGATGGAGACAATTTCTTGTTCAGAGGTATTGCTAATCGTGCGTTCACTCGCACATTTGCATTAGATGACCAAATCGAAATTCAAGATGCCGCTTTGATTAATGGTATGTTGAAGATTGCTTTGGAGCGAATCATTCCAGAACACAAGAAGCCTAAGAAGATTGAAGTTAAGGATTCTGAATCTAAAACTAAAAAATCATCTAAGCAATTTTTGACTGAGGATGACATGTTATGAAATCAGTGAAACAATTCTTTATGGCATTACTTGAAGGAATTCAAGAAGCAAAAAAACATAAAGCAGAACGTTTTAAATAACACCAATGGGGACGCAATGTCCCCATTTTTAATCATGGAGATATATTATGCAAAATGACCTTAGAATTTTAAAATTAATCACAGGTGAAGAAATTGTTGGCAACATTACAGAACGTATTAGCGGCTTGATTTCAATTGAAAATCCTTGCTTGCTTGGAATCGCAATGGGACCAAATGGTAAAGCAAGTCTTCAAATGCAACCTATGCTTATATTCTCGGAACAGAAAGTGGTAGAAATACAACTTAGCCATGTTATATACAATGTATCAGTTGCACAAGAGATTCAAAACAAGTATAATGAGATATACGGTTCAGGCATCGTTATGCCCAAAAAACAATCTATTATTATTTGATGAAATTCTACACACACTTTTCTAAACTTGGCAATCACATTCTTGTTCGTGGATACAACAACGGTAAAAGGTTTACTGATAAGGTCGAATACAATCCAACATTGTATTTGCCTGCTGGAACTAAAGATGCTGAGTATCGAACATTGGATGGTCAATCGCTTGCGGCAGTATCGCAGGGAACAATGCGTGATGCTACTGAGTTTATGAAACGCTATGAAGATGTTGACAACTTCAAAGTTTATGGCTCAACAAATTTTCCTTATGTGTACATCAACGAAGCCTATCCAGGTAAAGTAGATTATGATCCTTCACAAATTAAGATTGCAAATATTGACATTGAAGTTGGTTCTGAAAATGGTTTTCCTGAACCTGAGTCTGCGAGTGAGCCAATTACAGCAATCACGTTTAAGATATCTGGACACTTCTATGTGTTTGGCTGTGGTGACTTTGAAACCAATCGTGATGATGTGACATATCTTAAGTGCCGTGATGAAAATAATCTTATCATGCGTTTTCTCGACATGTGGGAAGAAACATCACCAGACATTGTGACTGGTTGGAACATTCAATTCTTTGATATTCCATATCTAAACAATCGTATCACAAAACTCATGGGTGATAATACTACACAACGTCTATCGCCATTTCATAGAATCAATGATCGAACAATAACAAATCATAATAAGCCCCAAACTATATTTGAATTTGTAGGCATTGCGACACTTGACTATCTTGAGTTGTATAGAAAGTTTACTTATTCACAACAAGAAAGTTTCAGTCTGAATCACATTGCATATCTTGAACTTGGCGAAAAGAAACTAGACTACTCAGAAGTTGAAAGTCTGCATCAATTGTACAAAACAAATTTTCAAAAGTTTATTGAGTACAACATCCATGACGTTGAACTTGTGGATCGTATTGATGCAAAGATGCAATTGATTGACATGGCGCTGGCGCTGGCATACGATGCTAAAGTTAATTACAACGATGTGTTCACACAGGTGCGTATGTGGGATACTCTGATTCATAATGATTTGATGGAACAGAATATTGTTGTGCCGCAAAATGTTCACACATCAAAAGATTCACAATTTGCTGGTGCTTATGTGAAAGACCCAATCGTTGGTATGCACGAATGGGTTGTATCGTTCGACTTGAACTCTCTGTATCCACACTTGATTATGCAATACAATATTTCACCAGAAACAATTGTTGAAGGTCGCCACACAAGTGTCTCTATTGATAATTTACTAAATGGTGAGTATCAATCACAAGGTGAATATTGCATGGCAGCCAATGGGCATTACTTCAAGCGTGATAAGCAAGGCTTCTTGCCTGCTATGATGCAACGCATGTATGATGATCGTTCATTGTACAAAAAGAAAATGATTGAAGCGCAGAAGACTTACGAAAAAGAAACGAACAAAGAAAGTAAACGTGAAATATCAAATCAGATTTCAAAGTACAAGAACTTGCAGTTGGCAAAGAAAGTACAATTGAACTCCGCTTATGGCGCACTTGGTAATCAATATTTTAGGTTCTTTGACACTAGACAAGCAGAAGCAATCACTCTGTCTGGTCAACTTGCTATTCGCTGGATTGAAAAGAAGTTGAATAGTTATCTAAACAAACTATTGAAAACTAAGGATATTGATTATGTCATCGCATCGGATACGGACTCTGTATACGTCAATCTTGGTCCGCTGGTACATATGGTCTACGGATCGAAGAGTGAAACGAAAATTGAAACGATTGTTGATTTCGTTGACAAAGCGTGTACCGAAAAATTTGAACCATTCATCGACAAGTCATACCAAGAACTAGCAGACTACATGAATTCATTTGACCAGAAAATGCAAATGAAGCGTGAAGTTATTGCCAACAAAGGCATCTGGACTGCAAAGAAGCGTTATATTCTAAACGTGTACGATTCTGAAGGTGTTCGATTCGCAGAGCCGAAACTAAAGATGATGGGTATTGAGGCTGTCAAATCTTCTACACCAATGTCATGTAGAGACAAGATTAAAGAGTCTTTGAAGATTGTGATGAATGGTAATGAAACAGACTTTCAATCTTTCGTTGAAGCATTCAAACAAGAATTCAGAACTCTTCCATTTGAAGACATTGCATTCCCACGTGGTGTTAGTGAACTGTCTAAATATGTGAGTAGTTCGGAACTATATTCAAAAGGCACACCTATGCATGTGCGTGGTGCGATAATGTTTAATGCGTTTCTGAAAAAATATAAACTGACTAAGAAATATCAACTTATTCAGGATGGCGATAAGACTAAATTCTGTTACATGAAAGTTCCAAATCCTGTTCAAGAAAATGTGTTCTCTATATTGACTGTACTGCCAAAAGAATTCAATTTGGAAAAGTACATCGACTATGATACTCAATTTGACAAAGCATATCTTGATCCATTAAAAACAATTGTAAACACAATTGGTTGGAAGACTGAACGTGTTTCTTCATTGGAGAGTTTTTTCGCATGACAACAAGAACAATACCCGCAGAATATCTAGCGTTTAGAAAAGAAGACGATTTTGGATTTAGTGCTGTTGATGAATCAACATTAACTAGACTCACCGATCCAACTACATTACAAGATACAGTTATTGTCAGAGAGACAGTAACACAATCGTCCGAATCTCTACAACGTGTAGAAGAGAAACTGGATGCAATGCTATCGCTATACAATCAAGGTAAACTTGGACTTGAAGCAGAACGTCAGAATATGAAATCAGAAGTACAAGCAAATCTAAAAGAATTAGAACAACTCATCATGCCTTTATTAGTTAACTTGATGAAGAATCCCGAAAAAGAATATATCTATTGGCCTAACCGTACAGCAAAAATTCAAGACCAAATTGATAAGGTGTTAGCATTGACTAGAGGATAATTATGTTATTTGCTTTGATTACATTATTGAGTGCGATATCTCTTTCTGCTATTGCCGCATACTATTCTGTCATTGGCTTGATGGCTATCTTTGCGGCTAGTCCAATTCCAATTGCAATCATGGGTGGTGCGCTTGAGTTTTCCAAACTCATTGCCGCATCTTGGGCGTATAAGAATTGGTCAGTCGCACCAAGATTCTTGAAATACTATTTCACAGTAGCAGTTATCATTTTAATGTTCATCACATCATTGGGAATTTTTGGCTATCTTTCAAAAGCACACAATGACCAAACGCTTATCAGTGGTGATGTATCTGCGAAAATTGCAATGATCGATGAGAAGATTAAAGTTGAGAAGGATAATATTGATGTTAATCGTAAGACGCTCAAACAAATGGATGAGGCTGTGGACCAAGTTATGGTTCGTTCAACAAACGAAAAGGGTGCAGAAAAAGCGGCAAGTTTACGCAAAGCCCAACAGACAGAACGTAGTCGCATACTTAAAGAAATCGAAACATATAACAAGCGGATTTCGACTCTTAATGAAGAGCGGGCTCCTATCGCCACCGAAATTCGTAAAGTGGAAGCAGAAGTTGGTCCGATTAAATATATTGCGGCGCTAATCTATGGCGACAGCATTGATTCTAATTTACTAGATAAGTCTGTACGATTTGTTATTATTCTTTTGGTTCTTGTGTTTGATCCGATGGCAGTTTTACTTGTGATTGCAGGCAACTTCTCCTTAAGACAACTCGCAAAAGAAAAAGAAGAGAAGTCTGGTGGGTATCAAGTCAATATTCCAGAAGTTGCACCAAAACAAAAGAGAAAGCAAAAAACACAAACGACACAACAAACTGTTGGTGATGAAAATTTGAATGCGACACTCATAGAACCCATACCCATGACGAAAGAAGAACTAGACGAGTTTAAGCGCAAGTACACCAGAGATGGTAGATCAAAATTTGCAAAGTATGCAGAAAGTTAATTTATGAAAATTGGTTTTAATTGTTCATCATTTGATTTGTTTCATGCTGGTCATGTGACAATGCTAAAGATGGAAAAAAAGTTATGTGACTATTTGATTGTTGCATTACAAGTTGATCCTACTGTAGATAGACCTAGCACAAAAAACAAACCTGTGCAATCAGTGTATGAACGATATGTTCAATTGCAAGCATGTAAATATGTAGATGAAATTCTTGTTTACCATACTGAAGAAGACTTAGCCAATCTGATTATGACGCAGACAATGCACATAAGATTTCTTGGTGAAGAATACAAAAACAAAGACTTTACTGGCAAACAATATTGCATTGAGAACGGAATTGAGTTATACTATCATGTGAGAAATCACAGTTATAGCACATCGGAACTCCGCAAGCGTACATATGAGTTAGAGATGCAGAAGAAAAGCGAACCTGATGTTGTTGAATATGAACAGCACTCGCCAAAGTTATTAAACAAATATTATGAAGGAAAAACACAATGAGCAATTTTTTTACAGATTTAGTTAACCAATTAAAAGATGAAGACACAAAGATTCTAGCAGATGGTGACGCATCTGCTGAGTTTAGTGGTAGCATTGATACAGGTTCGTATGCACTTAATGCGTTACTTAGCGGTAGCATCTATGGTGGTGTGCCGAACAACAAAGTGACAGCGTTTGCTGGCGAATCTTCAACAGGCAAGACTTTCTTTGTTCTTGGTATTGTTAAACAATTCCTTGACGCAAATCCTGATGGTGGTGTTATCTACTTTGATACTGAAGCCGCAGTTACAAAGTCTATGATGGAAACACGAGGTGTAGATACTAAGCGTGTCGTTATTTCTGAACCAGATACAATTCAAAAGTTTCGCTATACTGCATTGCAAATCATTGAAAAGTATTCTGCACAAAAAGAGTCAGCACGTAAACCAATGATGATGGTTCTTGATTCTCTTGGTCAACTATCTTCTACAAAAGAAATGGAAGATACTGCTGAAGGCAAAGAGACAAGAGACATGACTAAAAGTCAAATACTCAAAGCGGCATTTCGTGTGCTGAATTTGAAACTTGCTAAGATCGGTGTGCCTTTGCTTGTGACAAATCACGTTTATGATGTTGTTGGTGCATACATCCCAATGAAAGAAATGTCTGGTGGTTCTGGCTTGAAGTATACAGCATCTACAATTGTATATCTGTCTAAGAAAAAAGACAAAGATGGTACTGAAGTTATTGGTAACATTGTTAAAGCGAAATTACATAAGAGTCGTTTAACAAAAGAAAATAAATTTGTTGAAATTAAAATCACATACAGTAAAGGCTTAGATCGTTATTACGGACTGCTTGACATTGCAGAAAAGTATGGCATTATTAAGAAAGTCTCTACGCAATATGTATTGTCGAATGGCGTGAAAGTCTTTGGTAAGAACATCAATGCTGAACCAGAAAAGTATTTCACTAAAGAAATTCTAGACCTGATTGACGAAGCATGTAAAAAAGAATTCATGTACGGGCAAGATGCCGTTGAGAATGTTGCTGACGAGAATGAAATTTTGGATGAAATTGAATGAATTTGAGTTTTGACACAGATGATGTAATCATATTAGATGATATCATTAGTGAAGACGATAGCAATTCAATTCACAATATGTTTTTGCATGCCGAATTTCCTTGGTATTTTTTACAATCAACGGTGACCAAACAAATGAGAGAGATTGTGTCGGACGAAAATACATACGATTCTCCACAACTAGTATCATTGATGTATGCAGATTATGAGCCAATATCAAAGCATTGGAATTTGTGCAATTTAGATTCATTGTCGCACAAAATTTCAAAACGACTCGGACACAAATTATCGTATAAAAGAGTTAAAGCGAATTTATTATTGAACAACACAAACACATCAGATCAATATCTACCTGCTCATATAGACAATGGGCTGGAGGATCATTTGGTAATGATTTATTTTGTCAACAGCACGGATTCGCCAACAACAATTTTTAAGAATGATAGTAAGCCGTGGATAATAGAAACACAAGTTGAATCTAAGCAAGGAAGAATTGTAATCTTTTCGGGCAAAAAATATCATGCAGGTATGAATCCAATAAAAAGTCCTTACAGAATAATTGTAAATTTTAACATCACAAATATGGAAAAAATATATGAAGATTGAAGAAACTTATGAAATCGCTGAAAGCGATATCAAATACAAAGATAAAGATGTTGTCGCTACGATTAAGATTACTCAAGGTGATTTTAAAGACACAGTATTTCATTTTGGCGAAATTAATTTTGCCGATGAAGAAAACTCCGACGGAACCTATTCAATTGGCTTCAACTATGATATAATAAGCGAAGAACACAAAGCACTTCAAGGCAACAATGCATTTGAAAGTCAACTCGGTGAAATTTTAAATGATCTTCTAAGACATGCATTAGACGAAGCAGAGAAAAGGTATAAGAATGAACTTGGAACAAAAAATACTCAAACACCTATTACTGGATGAAGAGTATACACGAAAAACATTACCATTTATTAAAGGTGAATATTTTCAAGAATCTTCAGAAAAACTATTGTTTACTGAAATTGAAAGTTATGTAAATAAGTATAACACAATGCCAACGCAAGAAGCATTGGCTATTGAGATTGACAAGAGAGTTAATCTAACAGACGATCAGCACAAGAAAACAATTGCGTTAGTCAAACAAATCACAATCGACCCTGAGGTGTCTGACACTAAATGGTTGATTGATGCTACAGAAGATTTCTGTCAAGAGAAAGCTATCTACAATGGCATCATGCAGAGCATTCAGATTCTTGATGACAAGAATAAGAGCAATACAGAAAAACTTGATAAAGGTTCAATCCCTAAAATTCTAGCAGATGCGCTTTCAGTTTCTTTTGATAATCACATTGGTCACGATTTTATTGATGACGCAGAAACACGATATGACTTCTATCATAAAGTTGAAAGACGAATCCCATTCGACCTCGACTATCTGAATAGAATCACTAAGGGTGGACTTGCAGAAAAATCTTTGAACATTGTTCTTGCTGGTACTGGTGTTGGTAAATCTTTGTTCATGTGTCATTGTGCGGCCGCCAATCTAACGATGGGTAAGAACGTTTTATACATTACAATGGAAATGGCTGAAGAACGTATCGCTGAACGTATCGATGCCAACTTGATGAATGTTGAACTCGACAGATTGATCGGTATGCCTAAAGAAACTTATCTACGCAAAGTTGAATCATTGCGTGAGAAAACAAAGGGCAAGCTAATCATCAAAGAATATCCAACCGCTAGTGCAAACGTAAATCACTTCAACCATTTGTTGAATGAACTGAAATTGAAACGTCAATTCATTCCTGATATCATCTACATTGACTATCTGAACATTTGTTCTTCCGCACGTATGAAGATGGGTTCTTCTATTAACTCTTACACATACATTAAAGCGATTGCAGAAGAATTGCGTGGACTTGCAGTTGAGCATAAACTTCCAATCGTATCTGCAACGCAAACAACGAGAAGTGGTTACACAAACTCAGACGTTGGACTTGAAGACACTTCAGAATCGTTTGGTCTGCCAGCTACAGCAGACTTAATGTTTGCTTTGATTTCAACCGAAGAACTTGCAGACTTGAATCAGATTATGGTCAAGCAGTTAAAGAATCGATACAGTGATCCAACAACAAACAAACGTTTTGTGATCGGTGTTGATAGGGCTAAAATGAAGCTATATGATGCCGAAGAGTCAGCGCAGACTAACATCTCCGACAGTGGTCAGATTGAAGAGGACAAACCAGTGTTTGATAAGTCTGGATTCGGCAAACGAATGCAGAAAAACAGAGATTTTGGCAATCTAAAGGTCTAATTTCATAGTGTGAAATACCAGTCTTTTCACTAAATATATGTTGACAGAATGCCATAATAGTGCTACAATGTATATAAGATAGGAAAAGAAGCTATGAAACTCAATCTAAGGTCAAGAGGTGTCACATTGACACCGAAAGAACGAAAAATTTTGAAGATGGCCACGCATTTTTACGCTAGTCGTTTGATGAGTGATAGGTTATCAAATACATTAGAAATCAACGTAAACGTCATAAAAGATTTTTATGTGAAAAACAAAATACTCGGTGAAGCATTTCCCAAAGACGATGAATCGGGAAACAAAAAGCAATTTGTAATTAATTTAGAGTGGAATAAATTGGGCAAGCGTGTTTTACAATGTCTTGCACATGAAATGGTTCACGTAAAGCAATATGCTAAAGGTGAATTAAAATTCCACGAAAAAGGGAACCTGGTAACGTTTCAGCGTGAACAATATCAGGGTGATGAATATTGGGAATCACTATGGGAGATTGAAGCATATGGACGTGAAGTCGGACTCTATCAAAAATTTAGACCAACTCTTAAGCTACTTAGGAAAGAAATTTGAAATGATTAAAGTGACAGAATGGTATAACTGGATTGTACGTCAGTTTGGTGAAATTTGTGGTTGGATTGGATTGATTTTAATTCATGGCTCTACAGTACCCGTGACTTACTTAGCAATTAAAGGTGAACCAACAGTATTGCCGCCATTAAGTATGGTGATTCTAATTTGGTCTGGACTGTTGCTATTCTTTATTCGTTCAGCAATTATGAAAGATAAACTCTACATGTTGTCAAACGGAATTGGATTTTTCTTGCAAAGCATTATGTTAGCATTCTTGGTGTTCAAATGAGTGTAGATAGTATCAGAGCATACAACAATAAAATGTATGAACAACTTATCCTCAACAAAACTGATAGACGCATTGAAGAATTGCGAATAGAAGAACGTAGAGTTAAACACCTACGTGAAGTTAGTGAACAAGCACGTATTGAAATGAATCGTAGAATGAATCGTCCTGGACAGAATGTAGACAGAATGGCATAGAGTGAAATCTATATCATTGTTTGTTAATCATCCAGAATGTTCTACAGATTGTTGTGATGGGATGATTAAAGCATTATCACCAAATTACAAAGTTAATTTATTCAATGTCGATAGTGATTTACTTACAGTTTTAAATAGCACAGATATAATTGCATTTCCTGGAGGCATTGGAGATGCAGATTCTTATGATAAATTCTTTAGACGCAAACAAGCTAATATGATAGCAGACTTTGTTGAGTCTAAAGGATATTATCTTGGAATATGTATGGGTGCATATTGGGCTGGTAGTTACTATTTTGATATACTGAATGGCGTTGAACCTGTTCAGTATATTAAACAAGATACCGCAGATATTCGTAGGTCTTATTCTACTGTTGCAAATGTAACATGGAATGGTAAACCTGAAACGTTGTTTTTCTACGACGGATGTGCATTGACGGGCAGTCTAGACCGTGCTAAAATAGTCTCTACTTATGCAAATGGTGACGCTATGGCAATCATTCAAAATCGTGTGGGTGTGATTGGTTGTCATCCCGAGAGTCAGAAGTATTGGTACGAAAAGTATACATTAGACCATTGGCACGAAGAACGAACCCACAAATTGTTGTTAGACTTTGTTGACGAACTTACATCATGTTAATATACACATATCAAAAATCAAAGAAGAAAAAAACTCCTGCAAAGAAAGTTGCAGAGTATCAGCAATGGCTAGATAACTTGCCAACTACTTCATTCTCTAAAGGCACCAAAAAGCCCAAGACAGTAGAAGCATACAAACCACCAAAAGCGCACATTCGTGAAACACCTAACTATCCAAGTTTAGCGACTGTTGGCCACGATTGCACGAAACCAATTCATGGCAAAGTTTATACTGGTGACAAGATGATTGGCATCGGCACACTACACAAAAGCAATGCCGTTCCTATTTTCTCTGATGATGACGCAAAAGATCAAGCCTTGATGCGAAGATAATTATAAATAGGTCTATAGCAACAACAGACCTATCATGTTTAAATTTAAAGAATACCTTATTGAAAAGAAAAACACTCACATGGAACATGCGGAAGACGATGTTCTTAATGGTGGTGTTGAAGGAACTAGAGATAGTATAAACGCACTCAGAGCGGTGCGTGATATGCTTGCTGGACATTCCAAAAGCAAAGTTGACATTTCGGTTAAGTGGGATGGTGCGCCAGCAGTCTTTGCAGGACAAGACCCAACAGACGGCAAATTCTTTGTTGCAAAGAAGGGTGTCTTCAATAAAAATCCCAAAGTATATAAAACTCCAGCAGAAGTTGATGCGGACACATCTGGCGACTTAGCAGACAAACTCAAAGCATGTTTGATGTATTTGCCTAAGATCAACATCAAAGGAGTCATTCAAGGCGACTTGCTATTCACACAAGCAGACTTAAAGACAGAAACAATCGAAGGTGAATCATACGTCACGTTTCATCCAAATACGTTAGTGTATGCAGTACCAACAGGAACTGAACTTGCTAAAGAGATACAAAAAGCAAAGATTGGTATTGTCTGGCATACAATTTACGAAGGCGATACGTTTGAATCAATGTCAGCCGTCTTTGGTAAAGACATTCTCAGCACCCTCACAAAAACTCCAAACGTCTGGATGACAAGCGCAGTCTATCACGATGTATCAGGTAAAGCTACGTTGACACAGGCAGAGAATGACCAAGTGACTGCAATTCTTTCTAATGCTGGAAAGATATTCCAAAAGCTAGATGCTCCCACATTAAACTACATCAATACAGACGAAGACTTGATTGAACGCATTAAGACTTTCAACAATTCAAAAGTACGTCAACAGTTGCAAATCACTAACGTTAAAGCGCACGTTAAAGAATTGATTCAATACATAGAAGATTACTACGAGAAACAGGCCGAGGGCAAAGGTGAACGTGGTCGTGCTACTCAGATGCTAAAGAAAAGCAAAGTGCTTAAATTCTTCTCACCAAAAAACAAAGCACATTTAGAAGATATTTTCACAATGATGAATCTCTTAGCAGAAGCGAAGTTGATTCTAATTAAGAAGATGGATGAAGTTAAAACGTTGAATACTTTCTTGTTGACAAAGAAAGGTTACGAAGTAACTGGAGTTGAGGGTTATGTTGCAATTGACAAGATCAAAGGCAATGCAGTCAAGTTAGTTGACAGAATGCAATTCAGCTATGCAAACTTCTCACCTGATATTATCAAAGGCTGGCAGAGATGACACATAGTCTAATCTGAAACCAGACACATTTATGTATGCAATGGGTAACTATTTTTAACGGTAAATATGTCATATTCTCAAAAAGTTTTAGATCACTATGAAAATCCCAGGAATGTCGGATCTTTTGACAAGACTGATGCTGATATTGGCACTGGTATTGTTGGCGCACCTGCTTGCGGTGATGTTATGAAACTTCAAATTAAAGTAGAAGACGGAGTAATTACAGATGCAAAATTCAAAACATACGGATGTGGAAGTGCAATCGCAAGTTCCAGTCTTGTCACAGAGTGGGTCAAGGGCAGAACACTTGACGAAGCAGGAAAGATTTCTAATTCACAAATTGCTGAAGAACTTGCCCTCCCACCGGTTAAAATTCATTGTTCAATACTTGCAGAAGATGCTATAAAGGCGGCCATAAATGATTACAATAACAGATGTTGCAAAGTCTAAAATCATAGACTTGTTAATGGAAGAAAATAATCCAAATCTATCTTTGAGAGCATTCATTGAAGGTGGTGGATGTTCAGGATTCAATTACGGTTTTACATTTGATGAAATAATGAACGAAGATGATTTTGAAGTTTCTCTTGGTGAATTTAAGGTACTTGTAGATGCTACGAGTATGCAATATCTTCAAGGTGCGACAATAGACTATCAAGAAAAATTGATGAGTAAAGAGTTCGTATTCATCAACCCCAACGCAAAACAAACATGTGGATGTGGTAGTAGTTTCACAGTATAATAATTAAAAGACGGAGAGTAAAATGGCAGGCTCAGCAAAAGTTCATGGCTTATTGTACAAAATGCGTGATTTGGATAAATCATATGCACTCAATTCACCAACTCCTACCGAGAGGGGTGAATTGGACGTACTGATACAAATTAATGGCTATATTGCTAAGATAGGCACACCAATTACTGTTGTGGCTGGCAAACACACATTCAAAGATGTTTATGGAGCCAACAAAGTTGAAGGCACACCTAAAGCAGATATAGCACTAGTTATGTACGATGGCAAGAAAAAAAAGTTTGTTGATGTGTGTTTTATATCGCACAAGATGGGTAAAGATGCCAGTGGGTTTCAGCAATATAGTGGTATCACAACAAAAGCTGATGGTGCAAAGTCTGGATCAATTTCTAAAGATAAAAATGTTGTTGAATTTTTGAAAACACTAAGCAAATTTCATTCTGCTGTTGTTGATGCCAAAGAGCGTTTTATGCGAGTCGTTAAAGACAAATCACTTATTGGCAAAGCTGTGTATGGTCCACAATTTGGCGAATCAAAATATGGAATAGATAATATTCATTTGATTGGTCAAGGCGATGTTAAATTCACAAAAGCTGGCGACAAACATAAACTAGACTTTACTGCACATGCAAGTTATAATCCTGATGTAAAAGAATTTATGGCTGGTGATTACACAACTATTATTGCCGCAAGATACACTGGCGGCAGAAACTATGAGTCTGAAGGAAAAACATATAATGGCGTTCGTGTGCTAATTATGCCAAGAAAATTAATCGGATCAAAAGCTAAAGATATATAAAATTATAAATAAACTATAACACAGTTAGGCTACGGCAAACCTGAACAGATAAGTCTACGGAAAACTCTAAAACATGAAAACATTCAAGGCTTCTTTAACAGAAGCAACAAAATCGCAAGTTGTAGTCTCATTTGGGCGCATGAACCCAATGACAAATGGCCACGAAAAACTTGCCGACAAAATCAAAGCAGAAGCAAAAAAGCGCAACGCTGATGCTAAACTGTATCTATCGCACAGCACAAATCCAAAAAAAGATCCACTAGACTTTAAGACTAAAGTTAAGTTTGCAAAGAAGGCATTTGGACCAATGGTTCAAAATTCTGTCGCAAGAACA
>Ga0315905_10004447_pt1 | contig 14317 bp, 10 predicted proteins | sample LakEriMetagenome_5_FD_203522 | JGI IMG/M metagenome (GOLD analysis project Ga0315905, IMG submission 203522) | Freshwater fungal communities from buoy surface, Lake Erie, Ohio, United States - Buoy 4 MA121 | ecosystem: Environmental > Aquatic > Freshwater > Lake | place: USA: Lake Erie, Ohio... | reverse complement strand
CAATTCACGCGGAGTGACGAATTTGTCCCATTGATGCGTGCCTTTGGGGAGCCAGCCAAGCACGTATTCCGCGCCGACAATGGCGAGCGCGAAGGCTTTCAAGGTCCGGTTGAGCGTCGCCATGAACAGCATCCCGCCCGGCTTCACCGCGGAGCAGCACGCGGCAACAAAGGCGGGGACATCGGCAACGTGCTCGACAACTTCCATCGCAAGCACGATGTCGAACCGCTCGCCGCCTGCGACGACATCCTCGACAGTGGTTTGCCGATAGGTGATCGCAAGGCCCGATTCCGCCGCATGGAGGCGTGACACCTCGATATTGGTCGGTGCCGGGTCGATGCCGACGACATTGGCGCCCAACCGTGTCAGCGGTTCACACAGCAAGCCGCCACCGCAGCCAATATCGAGGACGGATAGTCCTTCGAGCGGACGACCGAGCGCGACGTCCCGCGTCCAATGCCGTGCTGCCACGTCACGGATCACCTGCAGCCGAACGGGGTTGAATTTGTGCAATGTCCCCATTGGGCCCTTGGGATCCCACCACGTTCTGGCGATCCGCTCGAAGCGTGCGACTTCGTCCTGATCAATGGTTGATCCGACTTGGTGTCCTTTTGAGCGATCACGAACCCTGTTCATCTTCTCTTTCCCGATTTCCGTGCCAGTCAACCGCATGATCATGTTGACAGCGCGCCGTTGCGCCGTCATGGATGTGCGCCCTTTTCAGCAATAGCGCGTCGTGACCAAAAGTCACGGCATGCCCGACCAAAGAGAACATCATAGCGCTCATGGCCACACTCGTCATGAAATTCGGCGGAACATCCGTCGCGACCCTTGATCGCATCCGCAACGTCGCTCGCCATGTCAAGCGCGAAGTCGATGCGGGCTACCACGTGGCCGTTGTCGTGTCAGCCATGTCCGGCAAGACAAACGAGCTGGTCGGGTGGTGCAAGGACGCCTCCGCCCTGCATGATATGCGGGAATATGATGCCGTAGTCGCCTCGGGCGAACAGGTGACATCCGGCCTTCTGGCGATTGTTTTACAGAATATGGGCATTGCCGCGCGATCATGGCAGGGGTGGCAGATCCCGATCCGCACCGATGACGCGCATGGCTCGGCCAGAATCGTTGGCGTGGACGGAACGGCCCTCACCGATCATTTCGTGCGCCTGAACGAAGTTGCAGTGATTGCAGGCTTTCAGGGCATTCACGAGCCGACAGGACGACTTGCGACGTTGGGCCGGGGTGGCTCGGACACCAGCGCCGTCGCCATCGCAGCCGCGATCAATGCCGAACGCTGCGATATTTACACAGACGTGGACGGGGTCTACACGACCGATCCGCGGATCGTCCCGAAGGCCCAGCGGCTGGAAAAGGTCGCGTTCGAGGAAATGCTCGAAATGGCCTCGATGGGCGCAAAGGTTTTGCAGGTTCGCTCGGTCGAACTGGCAATGGTTCATCGGGTCCCGACTTATGTCCGCTCGTCCTTCGACGATCCGGACAGCCCGCAACCGGGAACTCTCATCTGCGGCGAGGAGGATATCTTGGAACAGCAGATCATCACTGGCATTGCGTATTCGAAAGACGAAGCACAGATCACACTCCGGCGCGTGGCCGACAAGCCGGGCGTTGCCGCCGCGATTTTCGTGCCGCTGGCCGACGCCAATATCAATGTCGACATGATCATTCAGGTCGTATCCGACGATACAACGGCGACAGATATCACCTTCACCGTGCCGACCGCGGATTTTGATCGCGCGAAAACGATCCTTGAAAGTATCCACGACCAGATCGGCTATGCCTCCCTGCAAGGGGCGACAGATGTGGTGAAAGTTTCAGCAATTGGCGTCGGAATGCGCAGCCATGCAGGTGTTGCGGCGAAGGCTTTCAAAGCGCTCGCCGACAAGGGAATCAATATCCGTGCAATCACGACCTCGGAAATCAAGTTCTCCGTCCTGATTGATCAGGCCTATACCGAGCTTGCCGTACGGACATTGCATTCCCTTTACGGGTTGGACAAACCCTGACAGGCCTGTCAAAGACGGATTGGTGCAGTCTTTGCATTGCGTCCTCGGTCCCGATCATTTATCAGGCGAGGGTGAGAGCGATCTCGATAGATAACTGTCATTAATGGCCAAGCTTTAAATTGGCAGCGTGAGGAAACAGCCCATGCGATCCGCGCTCGGCGGTCCTAGACTCTTGTTGCGTCGGCTCCGCGAAGTGATGGCGGAACCGGTCAATGCGCAGGCGCGCCTCGACAAGATTGTGACTGTCATTGCCTCCAATATGGTTGCGGAAGTGTGCTCCTTCTACGTGATGCGGGCGGATAACACGCTTGAGCTGTTTGCGACCGAAGGCCTCAAGCGCGAAGCCGTGCATCTAACAACGATGAAAGCGGGTGAAGGCCTTGTGGGTCTGATCGCCCAGCAAGCCGAACCCCTGAACCTGCCAAACGCCCAATCCCATCCGTCCTTCTCGTACAAGCCCGAGACGGGCGAAGAAATCTATCAATCCTTCCTCGGTGTTCCCGTCCTGCGGGCGGGCAACACGCTCGGCGTCATGGTTGTCCAGAACCGCGCGCACCGGCTCTATTCCGAAGAAGAGGTCGAGGCGCTGCAAACCACCGCCATGGTGTTGGCGGAGATGATCGCCTCGGGTGAATTGCAAGCCCTCGCAAGGCCCGGTCTCGATATCGCCCTTCGCCGCCGGATGACGCTGACGGGAGAAGCCCTCGCGGACGGCGTCGGCCTCGGCCATGCCGTGATGCACGAACCGCGCGTCGTGATCTCGAACCTGATTGCGGACGATCCAGACCTCGAAAAACAACGTCTGGACGAGGCGATTGACGGTCTGCGATCCTCGATCGATCTTCTGGTCGATCATGGCGACGTCGCCCATACCGGTGAACATCGGGAAGTGCTTGAAACATTCCGCATGTTTGCCAATGATCCCGGCTGGATGCGGCGTCTGCGGGAAGCAGTCCTCTCCGGCCTGACCGCCGAAGCTGCGGTCGAGCGCGTCCAGTCCGACAACCGCGCGCGGATGCTCCGCCAGACGGATCCCTATCTGAGGGATCGTCTGCATGATCTTGATGAGCTGGCCAATCGACTGCTGCATCGTCTTGTCGGTCGCGATATGGTCAGCGGACAAATCCAGCTCCCAGAGAATGCCATCGTCGTTGCCCGCTCTATGGGCCCGGCCGCCCTGCTCGATTATGACCGTTCGAGATTGCGCGGTTTGATCCTCGAGGAAGGCGGCCCCACCAGTCACGTTGCCATTGTCGCGCGTGCACTCGGTATTCCTGCTGTCGGCATGGTTGAAAACATCACTGGCCTTGTCGAGGCAGGCGATGCGCTGATCGTTGACGGTGCAACAGGGCAGGTGCATGTCCGCCCGCAGCAGGATGTCGAAGACGCCTATAAGGAAAAGGCCCGCCTGCGCGCGCGTCGTCAGGAGCAATACCGCACGCTCAGGGATGTTCCCGCCATTTCAAAAGACGGTGTGCCGATTTCCCTCAACATGAATGCCGGATTGCTCATCGATCTGCCGCATATGAATGCCACCGGCGCGCACGGGATCGGCCTGTTCCGCACCGAACTCCAATTCATGATCGCGGAACGGATGCCGACGCCGACGGAACAGATCACGCTCTACAAAACCGTTCTCGAGGCTGTCGGCGACAAACAGGTCACCTTCCGCACGCTTGATATCGGCGGCGACAAAATCCTGCCCTATATGAGGGCACGCGAAGAGGAAAACCCCGCCCTCGGCTGGCGCGCGATCCGGATCGGTCTTGATCGTCCGGGATTGCTCAGAGCGCAGTTGCGCGCGCTTTTAAAGGCAGCGGCGGGCCGACATCTTAAAATCATGTTCCCGATGGTCGCGAGCGTTGACGAATTCGTCCGCGCAAAGGCCCTCGTTCAGCGCGAACAAAACCATCTTGCACGTTATGAGCACGCCGTGCCGGAAAGCGTGAAACTGGGTGTGATGGTGGAAGTGCCCTCGCTTCTGTTTGAAATTGACGAGATTGCCGCGGAAGCAGATTTTCTCTCCGTCGGCTCGAATGATCTGATGCAGTTTCTCTATGCTGCCGATCGTGAAAACCCCTTGATTTCCAATCGCTTTGATCCTCTCGGCCCCGCCTCTCTCAGGGCTTTGCGGTTGATTGCCGAAGCGGGGAAAAAAGCAGGCATTCCGGTCACGCTCTGCGGCGAACTCGGAGGCAAGCCGCTTGAGGCGATGACGTTGATTGCCATCGGCTACCAGTCCCTGTCCATGTCGCCAGCCGCCATCGGCCCGGTCAAGGCGATGCTGCTCGATCTTGATATTCGTGCCGCCAGGGAGAAGATTTTGGATCTTCTCGACCATGCCCGTGGCATATCGACCTTGCGGCCTGCCATCGAAGCCTTTGCACGGGATCACGGCATCCCCATTTAGCGGGCATTCTGCGCCTGCCCGTCCTCCCGTTCTCCGCACCTCCGGTTCACATGAATATTCCAGAACAAAAACTCGATGCCATTCTCACGCGTCACGCCATCGCCTCGGACAGGCTGAATGCGGGGCCGGACGCGGAATCCTTTGTGGCGCTCTCGCGGGAATTGTCCGAGCTTCAGCCCATCGTCGATGCCATCACCGCCCTCAAGGCCATTGATCGGGAAATCACGGATCTGGAGGCCTTGGCCGGCGACAGCAGCAATGACACGGACATGCGGAACCTCGCCGAGGAGGAACGCCGCGAGTGCCTGATCCGGCAGGAAAGTTCGGCAAAAGAACTGCGGCTGTTGCTCTTGCCAAAAGACGCCGCCGATATGCGGGGGGCCATTCTCGAAGTGCGCGCCGGAACCGGCGGTGACGAGGCAGCGCTGTTCGCGGGCGATCTTTTCCGCATGTATCAGCGTTATGCCGAAGGGCGGCGATGGACGATCGACATTCTCTCCGCCTCGGAGGGTACGATGGGCGGGTACAAGGAAATCATTGCTGAAATTAACGGCGCAGGCGTATTCGGTCGTCTCAAATTCGAGAGTGGCGTGCATCGGGTCCAGCGCGTGCCGGATACGGAAACAAGCGGACGTATCCATACCTCGGCCGCGACCGTTGCGGTTCTGCCGATCCCCGAGCCGCTCGATGTCGTGATTGATGATCGCGACCTCGTGATCGAAACCATGCGGGCGGGCGGCGCTGGCGGCCAGCACGTCAACAAGACCGAAAGCGCGATCCGGATGACCCATGTGCCTACAGGTCTCGTTGTCATGATGCAGGATGAACGCTCACAACATCGCAACCGCGCAAAAGCGATGGACGTTCTGAGAACCCGCATATTCGACCTCGAACGCCGCAAGCGATCGGATGCGGAAGCGGCCGAGCGCCGCGGACAGGTCGGATCGGGTGATCGTTCCGAACGGATTAGAACCTATAATTTCCCGCAAGGCCGCCTGACCGACCACAGAATCAATCTGACCCTCTACAAACTGCCGGAAATTGTCGCCGGCATCGCGCTTGATGAGGTCATTGACCCGTTGATCGCGGAACATCAGGCCGAATTGCTAGGTGCCGAGGAGATGCCATCATGACCCTTCAGCACGATATGACCCGGGTTCAGACCCTGAAATCCCTCGGCGAGACATTCCGCAGCGCCGGAATCGACACCGCACAGCGTGATGCGCGTCTCCTCTTGCTTAACGCGGCGGGGATTTCCCATCTCGATCTGATCCAGTCTCCGCGCGAGACTTTGGGGCACGAAGTCGCAGAAAAACTCAGCGACCAGATTGCCCGCCGCCTCAAACGGGAGCCCGTGGCCCGCATTCTGGGCGAGTGGGAATTCTGGAGCCTCCCCTTCACGCTCAGCCCGGCCACCTTGGTTCCCCGCCCTGACAGCGAAACCGTGGTTGCAGCCGCCCTCATCGCCCTCAAGGAGCGGCGTCACGCCAGTGACGGCCTGCGGATTCTCGATCTTGGAACCGGTACAGGCTGCCTGCTGATCTCGTTGCTGCACGAATTGCCGGGTGCAACAGGCATCGGCGTTGATCTGCATGATGAGGCCGTTCAGACAGCCTGGCTGAACGCCAAACGCAACGCCGTTGATCAACGTGCCGAATTCATCGTCTCGAATTGGGGCGAGAAGCTGAATACCCGTTTCGATCTGATCATCTCGAACCCGCCCTATATTCCGGATCGCGTGATCAACGGGCTTGAGCCCGAAGTTCGGGAACACGACCCGCGCCTCGCGCTCTCGGGTGGAACGGACGGGCTGGATGCGTATCGTGCCATTGCCGACCATCTCCCCGATCTGCTTGCCCCGGGCGGCATTGTCGGGCTCGAAATCGGATCGGACCAGTCTGAAACGGTTTCAGGCCTCTACCGGCGCGCCGGATACGAAATCGAAGGGCCGTTTGCCGATTTTGGTGCGCGTCCGCGCGCGCTCATTCTCAGGAAAGACCAGGCCTAAATTTATCCACATGGGGGACCATTACGGGCTTTCCTTCTTTCGCAGGAAAGATTATAAGATTTCTTATTGGATTCAACGGTACCTCTGGATCATAAAATCCGGACTGATCGCAGGCTCCTCCTCTCCGTGGACATTTTGGAGATTTTGATCCTCTCGGTATGGGTGCCGCTGACTGAATATCAGTCAGGCAGATGGTATGATCCAGCCTTTGACACGCAAACGGTATTGCTCAACTCCTTGTTGGCAATTCCGGTAACAACCGATTATTTCGAAGCGCACATGCAACACTCCTGATCAAGCCGGGAACTAAAGCTCAAGGCGCGATGAGCCCGGACAGGCCTTTAACCCAAAACAGAGCGGATACGGACAAGTGATGAACGAAGGACGTTCGATGAGACCCAATCATCAGAACAAGCGCATGCGTGGTCGCAATCGTGGCGGTAGTGGCGGCGGCGGTGGAAGTAGTGGCGGCGGACGCGGTCCCAATCCTCTGACGCGGAGTTACGAGTCGAATGGCCCCGATGTCAAAGTTCGTGGCACGGCTCAAAGTATTGCCGAGAAATATCTCCAGCTTGGCCGGGATGCGCAGGCAACAGGTGACTATGTCGCTGCGGAAAGCTTTTTCCAGCACGCGGAACATTATCTCCGCCTGATTGCAGCTGCACAGGAACAATATCAGCTGCAAAATCCGGGTTTTCGCGGATTCGATGCGCCTGAAGGCGAGTCGGATGACAATGATGAGGAAGGCGCGCCTTTCAGTCAGGGCCAACCGCAACCCGATGTCAGACCCGCATTTCGGGCTCAAACCGATCAGGAAGGCGCGGACGATATGCGCCAACCCTATGCGCCGCAGGATCAGCGCGAGTATAGCCCCCGTGACCAGCAAGGCCGGCAATTGCGCGATCAGCGCCCGTTCCCGCCGCGGGAACCTCGGGAGCAACGCGATCAGCGTTTTCAATCCCGCGACCAACGTGGTTTTCAACCGCGCGAACAACGCGATTACCAGCCAAGAGACGGGCAACAGAGAGACCAACAGCCGAGAGAGCAACAGCCAAGATTCGTGCAGCCGTCGGAAGCACCCGACCAGCAGCCGCGTGAATATCAGCCACGCGAACCGCGGCAGCCGCAAGAAACTGGCAGGCAAGAATCAGGTAGACAAGAGAGCCGGTATGATGGCCGACGCACGCGCGAGCCGAAGCCTGCCCCGGCTCCAATGCCGCTGGAGGCCGAGCAGCCTTCTTTGCCGACCTTTATAACGGCACCAGTTCGTGTGCCGGTTGTAAGCGAACCCGAGACGATCGCAACACCGCGTCAGGAAGCGGTTTCAGTCACACCGGAAAGCACAACGCCAATCGGCGTAAAGCGCCGGGGTCGTCCGCCCAAAGCGCGCCCTGCCGAAGACACGCCATCTGAATGATGAATGCGTCAGGTGATCATTAAAGTTCAGGGAGGCCCCCAAGGCCTCCCTTTTTTGTGCCTTGGTCATCCGGCACTAACCGTAACCGTAACACTACCCCTTTTGCTCCCGCCCAAGCCTTCCTATCTATAGTGCATGGATCGCCTCCGGAGAGGGATCCGAATTCGGAGCAACATGATCGGGCCCTTCGCGGACGAACCATGTGCGGCCATTGGGAGAGTTAAATGGATTTTGAAAAATATACGGATCGGGCCAAAGGATTTATCCAGTCTGCCCAGACGCTAGCAACCCGCGAGGGGCACCCGCAACTTCTGCCGGAGCACATCCTGAAGGTTCTGTTGGATGATAGCGAGGGACTTGCTGCAGGGCTGATCACACGTTCAGGCGGCGATGCCAAAATGGCGCTGCGACTAACCGAAGAACTGCTCGGGAAGCAGGCCAAGGTGTCCGGCGGGGCCTCACAGCCTCAAGCCAGCCGCGACATTGTGAAGATTTTCGATACGGCAGAAAAAATAGCGACAAAAGCTGGTGATTCATACGTCACGGTCGAACGCATTCTGCTGGCACTTGCCACCGAAAAGGATATCGACGCAGGCAAGGCGCTTTCCAAATCCGGCCTGACGCCGCAAGCACTGAACACTGCCATCAATGACCTGCGCAAAGGCCGCACGGCCGACAATGCCAGCGCCGAAAACACCTATGAGGCGCTCAAGAAATATACACGCGACCTGACCCAAGCCGCCCGCGACGGTAAGCTCGATCCCGTCATCGGTCGCGACGAAGAAATCCGCCGCTCGATCCAGGTTCTGTCGCGCCGCACCAAGAATAATCCGGTTCTCATCGGCGAACCCGGTGTCGGGAAAACCGCGATTGCAGAAGGCTTGGCACTCCGCATCATCAATGGCGATGTGCCCGAAAGCCTGTCCGACAAGAAACTCCTGTCACTCGATATGGGCTCACTGATTGCGGGCGCCAAATATCGCGGCGAATTCGAGGAACGTCTGAAAAGCGTTCTGTCGGAGGTCACGGCGGCGGAGGGCGGCATCATCCTGTTCATTGACGAGATGCACACCCTTGTCGGCGCAGGTAAGGCGGACGGCGCGATGGACGCGTCAAATCTCTTGAAGCCCGCTCTGGCACGCGGCGAATTGCATTGCGTCGGCGCCACGACGCTCGACGAATACCGCAAGCATGTCGAGAAAGACCCGGCGCTTGCCCGCCGCTTCCAGCCGATCTTTGTGTCGGAACCCTCCGTCGAGGATACTGTCTCGATTCTGCGCGGCCTCAAGGAAAAATACGAGATGCACCATGGCGTCCGGATTACGGACGGGGCCATTGTCGCGGCCGCCATGCTGTCGAACCGCTATATTACGGATCGTTTTCTGCCGGATAAAGCCATTGATCTGATCGATGAATCCTCCGCGCGTCTCAGAATGCAAGTTGATTCCAAGCCGGAGGAACTCGACGAACTTGATCGCCGGATTGTGCAGCTCCGGATCGAGCAGGAAGCACTCAAAAAAGAGACCGATCCAGGCTCAAAAGATCGCCTCGGCAAGATCGAGCAGGAAATGTCCGGCCTTGAAGAAAAATCCTCAGCCCTCACGCAGCGCTGGAAGTCCGAGAAAGAAAAACTCGGCGCGGCGCAAAAACTCAAGGAGCAGTTGGAGCAGGCACGAACCGACCTCGCCAATGCCCAGCGGCGCGGGGAATACCAGAAAGCCGGCGAGTTGGCTTACGGGCTTATTCCCGACCTCGAAAAGCGCCTTGCCGCCAATGAAGGCGCGGATGCCTCGGGTGCCATGGTTGCCGAAGCCGTGACAGCAAACGACATTGCACAGGTCGTATCGCGCTGGACGGGCGTTCCCGTTGACAAAATGCTCGAAGGCGAGAAGGACAAGCTCCTGAAAATGGAAAGTGAACTCGCACGTCGTGTCGTCGGGCAGGAAGAGGCGGTGATTGCCGTCTCGACAGCGATCCGGCGCGCGCGGGCGGGTCTTCAGGATCCGAACCGCCCCATTGGCTCGTTCATGTTTCTCGGCCCGACCGGTGTCGGCAAGACGGAACTCACCAAGGCACTCGCAGCCTATCTGTTCGATGATGAAACCGCGCTGATCCGCGTCGACATGTCGGAATATATGGAGAAACATTCGGTTGCCCGACTGATCGGTGCCCCTCCCGGCTATGTCGGCTACGAGGAGGGCGGCGCGCTCACCGAGGCCGTGCGTCGCAGGCCCTATCAGGTGATCCTGTTCGACGAGATCGAGAAGGCGCACCCCGATGTCTTCAACGTCCTGCTGCAAATGCTGGATGACGGGCGTCTGACGGATGGTCAGGGCCGTACGGTCGATTTCCGCAATACGCTGATTGTGATGACCTCCAATCTCGGTTCCGACTTCCTCGTCAACCAGACCGAAGGGCAGGACACGGACGAGGTGCGCGAGGATGTGATGGGTGTCGTCCGCTCCCATTTCCGGCCGGAATTTCTCAACCGGATCGACGAGATCATCCTGTTCCACCGCCTCAAGCGGAACCAGATGGGTACCATCGTCGATATCCAGATGAAACGGCTCGACAAACTCCTGGCAGATCGCAAGATCGTCATCACGTTGGAGCCGGACGCGCGCGATTGGCTTGCCGCCAAGGGCTATGACCCCGCCTACGGGGCGCGCCCGCTCAAGCGCGTGATCCAGAAAAACGTGCAGGATCCGCTGGCCGAACTCATCCTCTCGGGTGCGGTCAAGGATGGCGATGCTGTGCCGATTCAGGCAGGCCCGCTCGGCTTGATGATTGGCGAATTTGCGGGTGCCCGCGAAGCCGTGCCTAAAAACGTCAAGCTGAACTGACCATCCGCTGAACACTGCCGGAGCACCGCAACAGCTCCGGCAATTCAGGGCCCACGCTCGATCATCACGAGCGTGCGCGTCTCGTCGCCATCGCGTGTTTGAACAATGCGGCCGAGTGTCTTCATCTCGATCTCGGAATGATGAAACCGATATCCGTCAGCGCCAGCCTTGATCGAGTCCATCAGAATGGAGCGGATCGGACAGGCGCGGTCAATCCTCTCGATTGAACGCTCAATCGTGTCAAAATCGATCATATGGATCCAGTTCACAAGCACGAGGCAATCAATCTGCCTGACATTATGCTGCTTGAGCGTCGCGATAATCCCGTCCGGTTCCTGAAAGTTCCCCGGCGCGAGCACACTCGTCCGCGGCAACAGCCATCGCGCCGCTTTCAACACGGCGGGGTCAAGGTCGAAGCCGAACGTCTTTGCGCTCGACACGCGCCCGATCAGATCACCGAGCCCCGTTCCAATTTCGACAACGCAGTCCGGCTTGCGCGCATTGATCATATCAACGACCTTGGCCTTATAAGGTCGGCTAAAATAGGTGCCGCTCACATGCCACGGATCGAACCGATAAATCAGCCGCAATGCGCGGTTTACGAGGCCCGATGCGCCCGCTCTGATCAGATTGGCGAGACCTATCTCGCGGGTCTTCTGACGAAGTCTGTAAAAATATGTGCCCATGCGGCACAGGTGAAATCAATAAATGTGACGCTTTGAAGGCGCGTCATTCAAAATTTATAGATCAAGCCCCTCGGCCGAGGGCCGCAACTCTTCGAGGCTCTCGCGCACGGAATCGTTTTGCGGGTAGATTTCGAGCGCCTGCTCAAACGCCTTGAACGCGCGTTTATCATCCCCCATCGACCGGTAAATCAGCCCCAAACCCGCAATTGCACCGTAATGGCGCGGCTCCAGACGGAGCACTTCGCCAATATCCGCAACCGAGCGCCGATAATCATCTGTCAGAAAGAAAACCGTTGCCCGCCGGTTCCACGCCTCGGCCCAGTCGGGCTGAAGCACGACGAGGCGGTCAAGAATCTCGATGGCGAGCGGAAACTCCTCCTCCGCAATCGCCTCGTCGGCCCGTTCCATCAAGAGATCGGCGGTATCACTTCCGGATTGCGACCATATACGCTGTATTTCACGCGCGATCCGGGCGGCTTCTGGCCGTGTTTTGGCTGTTTTAAGCGTTTCAAACAATGTATCGAGCTCAGGGCTGCGCTGCTCAACCCGTTCGACCATCGCCGCTGCAAAAACGGTAAAGGGTGCTGTCATCGCGACCAGCAGCGCCATTCCAATCAATAATCCGGCTAACCATTTGGTAAACATACAGCATCCTACGCATCGTCTGGCGGTTTGGATCGTTACTCTATGATATGGCCCCGATAAAGGGGGCACGCAGTGCATCTGTCGACCTGTCGTCACCCTCGGCTAACGCCATCTGGCCCGCACGCCGGTTTCGCTGCCGCGGCCCGAAGCGCTCCTCGGACGGCGTCCGTTTGAAGTGCTCGCTGTAGCATTTGGAAAAATGCGATGCCGAGACAAACCCGCATGCGAGCGCCACCGACAGGATCGGCATGCTGGTCTGAAGCAGCAAATGGCGCGCACGCTCAAGCCGCAACCCAAGATAATAGCGGGTTGGCGCCTGACCGATATATTTCTGGAACAACCGCTCGAGCTGACGCGCTGAGAAGCCGACATGCGTGGCCAATTCGCTGCAGGAGAGCGGCTCCTCGATATTCTGCTCCATCGTCGCCACCACCGCGAGAACACGCTGATTGGCAACACCGAGACGCGCGCGAAGTTCCATACGCTGCCGTTCATTGGCATTTCGCATCCGGTGATGGATCAACTCGTCCGTGACACTCGCAGCAACATCCTGCCCGCAGCGATTGCTGATCATCGAGAGCATCATATCGATCGCCGCCGTCCCGCCTGCGCAGGTAAACCGGTTCCGGTCAATCTCAAATAATTCATCCGTGACCTCAAGGCTCGGAAATTCCTCGCGCAACGATTGATGGTTTTCCCAATGGATCGTGCAGCGATACCCCTCGAGCAATCCCGCCTTTGCGAGCACATAACTCCCGGTGCAGACGGCGCCGATCGAGACTCCGTAAAAGGCAAGACGTCGCAATTTGGCCACCAGCAGACTGTGATCCTGCCGCTGGATATCAATCCCGCCGCACACAACCACATTCGGCATCGGTCCGATATCCCCGATACTCCCGTCCGCCTCAAGCCGGATGCCGTTCGAGGCCGTCACCGGTTTACCGTCAATCGAGTAGATCTTCCAGTCATAGAGCTGCTGGTGCGAAACGCGGTTGGCAAGCCGCAAGGGCTCGATCAACGATGTAAACGCGATCATGGAAAAATCGGGCACAAGCACGAGACCGAGGGTCTGCGTCGTCACAGTTGCCAACGGGGAACGCTCGGTTACTGAACTCATGGCGCTTAAGCTCTCGGTTCTGACGAAGATGCCAAAGTGAGTTCGCGTTCTCAACCACGAACATGACGGATTTAGACAAAAAATCTAATTATGCGCAAGTCCTATCTCATTGGCGACGTCATTTCCGAACAGGGCGACAACAGACAAAGTGCTTTGGCGTCAATCAGAGTTGAAATGTCGTAAATCAGCCAATTATCCGCTGCTCACCAAGCGGCATCGTCCAATAGGTATACCGATAGAGATCCTCGAACCCTAGCGACGCATAAAGCGAACAGGCCGCCACATTCGCGGCTTCTACCTGCAAATAGGCATGCTTGCCGCCATTCGAACCGCACCATTCCAGCAGAGCTGACATGAGGGCGCGTGCAAGCCCGCGCTTGCGGGCTTCGGGGCGGGTCATGATCTGGAAGATACCCGCCAGCCCCTCGCCGCACGCCGCCCGGCCGACGGCCAGAAGTCGACCATCCTCGCAGATACTGGCAAAACGCTGCGGCATCGTGACACGATCCAGCAGCGCACCAATGCTGTGTCGGGCTTCAGGCCCGTCGCCATGCATCTCGGCATAGGCAACGAGCCACCCCTCATGCGGCATGGATGCAAGCGTAACATGATTACTACCGCCTGAACCCCGTCCGGCAAGATCGACCATCTGAACACGGGTCTCGTCGACGCCGAAAACCCCCATGCTTTCAAGTGTGGGGGCGCATTCCGGCCCCGCAAGCGGTGTCAACCGGACGTGACAGCGCGCTCCGCGTTCCAAACACAATTCCCGGGCGCGCCGCAGAATATCAGGAAATCGTTCCGAATCAGGCATCGTGACGTTCAGCGAATTGACCCGTTTCGATGTCAGGCCGGGGGAGAAACGCATCTCCCATCCACCCAGTTCTTCGGTATGGATTGCGGGCCACGCCGCCGCGCAATGCCGCTCGATCCGAACGACCATGTCAGCAATAGTGTTCTCGGCCATTAAGGCGGTCATTCAACTCACGCCTTGTTCTTTGCTTCGCGCAATGCGGCTAAAACGTCGACGGGGGAAGCCTCGGCAAGCCCCATTGCAGCAGCTATCTCGGGCTGTGCCGCGCGCATGAACGGATTTGTCGCCTTTTCTGCCCCAATGGTCGTCGGTAGTGTGAACGCGCCTTGAGCGCGCAAGGTCTCAACTTCGGC
>Ga0315905_10004446_pt1 | contig 14318 bp, 16 predicted proteins | sample LakEriMetagenome_5_FD_203522 | JGI IMG/M metagenome (GOLD analysis project Ga0315905, IMG submission 203522) | Freshwater fungal communities from buoy surface, Lake Erie, Ohio, United States - Buoy 4 MA121 | ecosystem: Environmental > Aquatic > Freshwater > Lake | place: USA: Lake Erie, Ohio... | reverse complement strand
GTGTGCGCCTGGATCAGGCGCACACGATGCTCTAAAACATGTGCTGGTCGCGTGCAGATCCTGGTCTCGAGAAATCAAAAACTGGAAACAAGGTCTGTTTTTCCTAAAAAAAAAACATATGTCCACCTGGTACCAGCAAGATTTTGAGTGCATTTTGTTCGTCCGATTATTCCTCGTCGAATGCACTCAAAATTTTGCTGGTACCAGGTGGACGTCACCTTGAAAAGAAGCGGTCAAAAATGACCCCCCCCGGTTCTCAGACCCTACCGGCCCGAAATGTTTCCAGGTATTGGGGCCCTCCCTGAGCCTGCCACAGGATCCCATGTTGTGAATAGGGGGACCCCAGTAGCCCCTTGTCGGCTAATGGGCCCGGAGAGGAAGAGTCACTCGAGTGATCCTAATTTTTTCCAGAACCTGGCCCGTACAGAAATATCTGGGTTTGAATTTGGGGTGCGGAGGCGTCGTGGGCCTGCGTGGCGGCGGCGGCGGCGGCCCGTTCCGAGGCGGCGGCGGGCGCGGCGGCGGCGACCACCGCTGGGGAGGCCGGGGCCTTCGTGGGAGCGGTGTGGCGGTGGCGGGTTCTGCGAGCGTGGCGGGGCGACCGCGGGTGCGTATTCGTACATAAATATCCGGGTTTGAATTATCCGATTTGAATATAAACGACCGGATTCTGAAAACGTTAAACAATTTGGATTCTGAAAACGGATTCTGGAAACACGAATCCTAATTTGAGGGGAATTTGCAAAAACAAAATAAGGATTCGTCGTTTTGCGTGTGGAATGGAATGGGTCTCAGAGAGGTACATAATTGACTGAACAAAATTGTCTGAACACAATTTAGCAACCCTCGGAATTATGTGTGACGCTTCATCAGAATAGCACACATCCCGCGAGGCAGCACGTCGACGTCCGCGCATGCCGGGACAGGGGAGAAGGCTCAGAGAGCTCATGAGTAACAGGATGGCAACTTTAGGAGGAGGCACAAAAACGTAAATGTGGTACCGCCATATATTTTCATCAAGCCTCCTTGTCAGTGGCCTCTTTAGCTATCTTTGGGTTCTTTCCCCTGCCCATCCGCTCCCGCTCCACCTCCGGCAGCTGCAGCCGAGCTGAGCCCGTTCGCAGCCCCAGCCGTGGATGTGGAAGTGTTCATCTGCGCCGCCTGCGCCGCAGCTGCATCAGCCCATTTCAGTCAGCTTTAGCAGGGCAGCGCATCCAAATACCAGGACACACCGAAGATCGTGATGAGTACGGTGGGTATTCCAACGCTTACTCAAACGACTGCCTGAAGCTAAGGCGTTGCTGTCGGATGAAATTCCTTTGGATGAGGCTCAAGCCGCAGAACCAGTGCAACGACACCTTGAGAGCGATAATCTAAGCCCTCACAACACTAGTGTCCTTTCACTCTCATCAACGACACTCGCTCACTCCACCTTCTCGCAACGGACAATCGCTCATGCAAAGTCACCTGCTGCAGCACCGAGGACTGCGAGCGCCTGCGCCGGAGACAATCCCAGAGGCATACCAACGGGGAGCTGCGTAGGGTGGGTGGGTATGGCGGCGTGGGCGGAAAGGCACGGTGGGGGCGGTTGATCAGGGGCGGATTGCAGAGTGAGCGCAACGACGCGCCGCGTGAACCAAGACAAACGCCCGCGATCAGTGTCGCAAAGCAAAGCCAGCACAAGCCCGCCGGCATCACTGCTTTCCAGCGTATTTCATGTGCATCTCCGTCTCCGCCTGGATAAATACCATGTCTGCCTGCCTGTCCCTGTCTTCCCCATGCCTGCCTCTCTGTCCTCGCGCCGTCGCGTCCAGGTATCCCCGCTGCGTTCCCTTCCCAACTCTCGAGCTTCCGCTGCATTATACTAGACTCTCTATCGCGCTGAGGTACCCATGCAACATGAACACACCTGGGGGAGATTGACGGCGGCATTGCCGTTCTGCACCAGCCCAGGAAACATGAGCGCACTGAACGCGGAAAACGGCAGTGAGGCTGTCGCTGATTGCCCCCCCTGGTATTGCTGCTGCAAGCGTTGTGACGCTTGCTGCACCGCTTGCTGAATCAAGCGCTGGGTTGTCTGCGCGATCAGCGCCTGCTGCGCTGCCTGAGCTTGCTGTTGTACCCGCTGTTGAAGTTGTTGCTGGCTGTTGATGGGGAGCAAACCGAAGTGAGAGGACGCGATTTAGCAGGGGATGGGAACTGCTTTCAGGCTGCCTTGCATGAGGGGAACCAGGGGGAACTGGTGGAGAAGACACTCACAGCGCTTCGCGTTGTTGGCTTTGCGTGTTCTGCTCCGGCTTTGACTGCTGCAAACACAGGGACAAGCAGAAGGAGAGAATGGGAAAGAGTGCGGTACGCGCACAATTCCCCCACAGAAACACACCGTATAAGTGTCATACGCACGAAATGCGGATGAAGCATGCACGTTGGAACTTTTGCGCCCCTCCTCTCCTGCTGGCTGCGCCCCCGAAAATCTATAAAACCGCGTGCCTCATGGCCCCTCCCCAGTCACACCCAGTGATGCTCCCAAACCCTCGACCGCAAAATACCTATTCAAACAGATAAGGCACGCTTGCCTTCTTCTAGCGGATGCGCGCGCGCACACACACAAAACACAAATATACCTGCTGCTCCATACGCTTGCGCAACTCATGATATTCGTGCAGCTGCTGCAGCTGCTGCAGCTGCGGTAGCTGCAAGTTGCCCAGCCCCAAACTGCCCAGCAAGGAAGCAGCGACACCACCATAAAGACCCGCCGAGCCCACACCCAGTCCCGCACTCCCGCCCTCCCAATCGCCACGGCTCGAAGCAGCTGCAGCTTTGTCAGCGCGCTTGCCGCCATTGGTCTTGCGTCCGCTATTGTCCGGCGGAGCCGGGGGGCGGGTGTTGCCCCGCGCGGCCTCGATCAGATTCTCGACTGCGCGTCTGTCGGCACTATCCTCGTCATCATCGAGAAGCCCTCCAATGCCACCATAGCGAGCTTCGTCGCCATCTTGCTTCTTAGGACGCTTTTTGCTGCCGCCTCCTTGTCCATCACTCTTGCGCGCGCGCGGCTTCGCCGCTCCACCATTCGAGGCCATGTCCCTATCCACGTCCAAGTCCATTCCATTGCCACCCGCTTCAACCTTGAGGTTGCTGCGCTTCTTTGCAGGGGGTCTGGACTCAACAAGAGCAAGGAGATGATCGAATTTGTCGCCTGCTGCATTGTCGTTGGGACTCTTACCCTTGCCACCTGACGGCTTGGGGCGCTGGGCCTTCGCTGGTGTCGGTTTGGGCGTTGGTTTCGGACCCTTTGGTGCGGGCACCCCTAGGTGCTCCCATTTGGCCCTCCGAAACGGGAGTCTGCGAGTCGCAGGCAAGGAAAAACTTAAGCTCCGACTTCGCGCGCGCGCGCGCGCGCTTCTGCCGGCGCTCAGCGCCAAGCATATTGCTGTTCGGAGATAAGAGGGCGCTGTTGGAGCAGCACGCAAAGCGCGCCGGCGCGAAGGTGCAACGGAACAACAGAGGCTACAGGTGGGGTGCAAATGAGGGCGTTGCTCACAGGTCCGTTACGAATTCGAGCTGTTCGGGATGCTGCCCTACGAGCGGCGGGAGGTCATTGTAGTCGAGCGTTTGCTTTTTGCGCTCGCGCGAATCCTTGTTTGCCATGGCCTTTCTGGTCACCCACCCGATGAAGTGCTCCGTGGCTTTCGTCATGACAAGGGCGGCCTCCGTCGTTACCACAGCCACCCTGCAGAGGCGGACGCGGAGCGCGCTTGTTGGTCACGCGCGCACCCGCCCAGCCCAAAAGCGCGGCTGCAGGAGCGCCCGCACGCCCACGCGCCAACGGGCGTCGGACTGCGGCTCGCGCGCGCCGCTGGTCCTCAGCCGCCCGCCGGTGCAGATGACCTACCGCACCGAGGGGGCGCGCAGGCGCCCAGAGGCGAAAGCCCCGCGCGGCGGGAGCGCGCGCACGCATGGAGTCCACGCGCCGCCGCCGCGCGGGGCCGCACGCAGTCCGCACGCTCTCTCTACTCTGCCGGCTCGTTATCTCTCGGCCAACTGCTCACGCCCGGCGCCTGGCAAATTTGGCGGATAGAGAAACGCGCGCGTCGCGGGGGATTCAGCTGGCGCACCTTTCGTTGGTCTTCATGAGGCCCTTCACCTTCTGGAGGGGGAGCGCCGCGGCAGGGCCTGCGGACGCAGAACCGCTCTTCTCCCTCTTAGATTCCATCGTCAAACGGTCTTCTAATCCTTGTCTTTTCTTCCCTCTTCCTCCCCACCCCGCCCTCTATCAGCACGTTGACTAAAAGTTCACGAAATCCACGAACTTGGTCTTTGAAATCCCCTCATGTCTGTGCCAGAGAACATGCATGATGCAGCTGACGGAAGGGCGGGGCCCAGCGCGGAGGCAGCGCTTCGCGAGGCTGAACGCGCCAGCCAGGCACCGGAGAAGATCGCGCAAGTGGCGCCGGGGCTCCTCGAGGAGGATTTCCGGTCTGTCATCTCGGCCCTGCAGCTGCTCGGGCCCGAGATGGTCTTGGATGTTATCCGCCGGCGCAAGGGCGCGGAGACCAGCGGAGACCTCGTCTACGCGGCGGACACTGTAAACGTGCCTCCGTGCAGGGTCTCAGTGGACAGTATAAACTTGCCTCTGTTCAGCGGAGCAGACGTGCATTACATGAGCCGCGCAGTGACGTTGGAGAGCGACGCCAGCGCGGGGGGCCGCTCAGAGGAGATCCAGACGATGAAGAGGAGCAGCAGCCCATACACCTTCGGAGCGCACGTACGCGAGCCTTTGTGGCAGACTTCTGCTTACCAGGACGCGAGCGTCCTCACCGACGACTGCTGCTCCCCGCCTGAACATTCGGGCCGCATGGCAATGTCGGCTTCTCGCCCGTGCGGCGCAGTGTGCGGGCAAACGGAGACGGCACGGAGTCGGTGCGAAGCGGACTACTCGAAAGCAGCAACGCATGAGCAGAAGCGCCCAAGAAACGCCAGCCTGGGTAAGGCGAAAATAACGCCCACCGTGTTGGAGCCTGAATTCAACGGCTCGGCGGCAGATCCTGGCCTAGACGGAGGAAGCGTGAGAAGGCTTTCGCTGTGCGTCTTCGCGGTGCTTGTTCCCCTGCTTTTGTTTTTCATGCAGCAACCATTCTCCTTCACCAACGCCTGGAGCGCCATGAGAGTGGTGTTGCCACGGCAAGTTGCGCAATCTATCGACGAACGCGAAAATAGCATCATGAGAGTGGTGCTGCCAAACGCCATGATAGTGTTGGAGCCACGAAAAGCTGCGCCAGCCATCGACGACTGCCCAAATGGTACCTCTGCCGCGGCACATGATGCCCCCGACACGGGAGCTGGCGAAGCGCGTTGGCCAACACGTGGCGATGACCTCCGCGAGTCATCTCCTGCAATGGCTGCCGGCGCTGCCGACAGCGAGAGAGGGGGAGAGAGAGCGAATTTATTAGGACTGATACTCCATAACGGGGGCCTCAGGGCGTCGCCCAGCAAACAAACTTGTCCTTCGAGTGGCTTTGGAAAGAGGGAGGCATATGGCTCGAGGGCCATGCTGGCAAGTGTGAAAGAGCTGAGGCTCTGGGTGGGCATGACAGTGGGCGGCGGTCGGCGGCTAGTGGGCGGCGTTCTGCAGCTGTTGCGCAAAGTGGTCGTGTCAAACTGGGTCCTCACCCCTCTCTGTTGCCTAAGCGTACTCTTTTTGGACTTCTTTGTTTTTGCTTGATGCTGACCTCAAACCGAGAACACTGAACACACACCCTTATGTTGGCGGGTGCTGCCACAGCGCTGGCAGGCATGACGGGGGCAGAGGTGTTGAAGGCAGCACTGTTCTTATTGATTATTCAGGTTTAAACTTCATTACAGACGACAATGTGTGTCCGTGTACATTACATAACGAGGGCTCTGGTCACCGCCTCAGCGTCTCTACGTGTAAGGCAGCCCCCACAATCCTCACCAACACTCATGCCTCCAGCCACCCGCTGGTACGCATGCCATGTTGTGGTGTCATTTCAGAGGAACCAAAAAAAATTGTGACGCACAGGATTGATGAACTGAAAAGGTCCCCTTTGCGAGATTCGTTGCTTGTGCCTGCACCTCCTCCACCTCGTTTCCTGCTTTTGCCCTCATCCTCCACCTCCCTGTCACGACATTGCAGATGCACTCCTGACCGAGCGTGAATTCAGCATCCGCTGCCGGGTGGCCTCCGTGCGCGCTTGCCAAGACGATCTCAGATCATCGCGAGGCTGGTCGATGGAGCAGGGACAAGGGGGGACGAGTGGGAGTTAAGGCTCTTCATTTTCCCCTTGTGTTTGGGACACATAGCACAGCCCTGATGCACATGGATTAGTAGGTTGTCCGTATACCGCACTTCCTCCGTCAATTTAGATGAGTTTGTTATTGCGTGCGTATGCTGTCAGAGGGTAAAGTACCAGTGCCTTCCAAGGCTGTCTTGCTTCGATGAGCCCATCTTCCAAAGAGGGAGTGGTACGCCGGTGACCGTAGAATAGCGACTCTCCCTTGGAATTCGTCTCGCCTGTGATCGATGATCTGGTTGTATCGAGATAAATTCAACCCCAAAGGCATCAGTCTGCTGTACATTTGTGCTCCTTCGCCAATGAAGCTAATCGCATCTTCTCGCAGCGGGTTCACAAGTCTCATTCCTTACTTGCGAAAGTCGTGCAAAAAGCAACGCGCATGCACGCAATCACACACCTCGGAATGTTTGTGTCCGGATTTGACCGTGGGCGCACATTTAAAATGCCCAACTTTGTCATGTTCGTCAGCAGCGCCCTTGCTGCGTTCCCATTAATCAAGCCTGCCGGCGGCATCCCTGCAACCAGCAGCAGAGAAACAGAATCCACAAATATGAGTGTGTCACAACGAGCAAGATGTCCAGATCACGGGCGCAAGAATCACTTTCATGTTCAGGATTACATCCAACCAACAACGCGCTTTCCTCCCAGTTTTGTCCGGGCACAGACTCTCACCTCCGACCAAGGCATGCCGCCCGAGAGCAGACTGCCAAACCGCGCGGTTATCCGATGCCCCAGAGGTCGGTCTAGAATTTGTGGCATTGGAATGGGCAGCCACGTAATAATCCTGGTTATGGGTTCCAGCGAGATTGTTTGATATCTGAAAAGCGTTGACGAACTCTATGTAATCGAGCTTGCCGTTGCCGTCTGTGTCGAGGGCTTGCACAAATTGTGCTTGACACACAATGGACAGACAATACATAGGTCAGATCGACAGCATTGCAATTCATCCGTGTGACCAACAAAAATTACTCGATGAAGTGCACGTCATCCAAAGTGCACGTCATCCTCACTAACATTATGCTGTCAAGTGCAATTCATTTTCGCTATAAAGCATCAAATACCGATAACACCCTCTGGAATGCCGAGATTCAGCGAAGATAACCCTTTCCGCAATTCTGTCGAGTCGATGAATCCATCTTGATCGTTGTCCCATTTGAGGAAGACATCGCGGAGACTGAAAACCAAATGTGGGAAAATTATCGTCAGAACAAACTTGTGAATGTCTGGAACAAGAAGCTCTAATCAACAACATAGTTGACATAGTATATGTCGTTTTTCAAGGTTCTCCTACGGGTTTAAATGTTAATGGCGTTTATAACACCATTTTTTATCGATGTCTGTGCGAGTATTTTCGGATTTAGCAAAAATAGTGTCATCCCTTGATCGAGAATCTGGCAAAATGTCATAAGAATCTGGCAAAATGTCACTATCTTTGCTCCTTGAAAAATAAAAGAAGATGCTTGTTTTGTGAGATTCGCAGGGTACAGCTTTATCTATTGGAATTTATAGCCTGAGAGCAAAAACATGAATCCTTGTAAAGTCTTGCCTGCAGGATCTGCGTTCAATACCTTCCCGAAGCAACGGCTGGATCGACGACATCAGGTCTTGGGTGCCGTCAAGGCATTCAAGGTATTTATTGACCACGGGATGGATCTCCTTCCTGGGAATTCCTTCTGCATTTGGAGGCTGAGAAAGTAATCGCTGTATCTCGGCCTTATCTTCTTCGTCATGCTTGGGCATACGCAAGTCCTCGCTTGAGGGTTGGATGAGCTCGACAAACTCAGGCATTTCGATATAGCCACAATTGTCGGAGTCGACAAATCCGATAAGCTCATCAAGAACTTGTGTAGGAATGCCCATGTTCAACCGCTCCATCGCCTTGTGGAAATTGTCCCTGCATAAGCATCACAACATGTCACAGACAGGTGACATGTGAATGCAATAGATATTCAAATGAAATGCGACAGAAGACAACGAGAGATGAGTGCGCGCGAACAGGAGAATGGAGACACCTGCTAACACGGCCTTCTTTGGCAGGGTCAAGAATGCGAAACATAGCTCGCGTATCCTTGCGCATTACGGTAAACTTCCGCCGAAGTTCCTCCAGCAAAAACTTGTCGAGCAAGCCCTTTTTTGTTTTCCCACGCAGCACAATTGTCGGTGTGGGAATTTCGAGGTCTATCGTCTTGCCTTCCTCCACCAGGTTCTTTATGAACTCCTTTTTCTTTTGCAATAATTCACGTGGCTCCCTGCGCCCCTGCTTATCCCAATGCGTCTTTTGCATTGTTGTGGAGTCCATCGGAGGATGTGCCACCTTCGTGCCACACTTTCCCAGTGGCAAGGCAGCATTGAACTGGGAGCAGAACCCCCACTTGTCAGGCTGGTGAAAATGCTCAACGAAGTCCTTGTAGGTCAACTGTCCAGGCATTGACGTCTGGAACACGTTGATCAGTCTGTCGATTTCCTCGGCCGATGTTTCGATGTTGAGTTTTTTGAGTTTTTCTACGAACTCCTCTGAGGAAATCGCGCCATTCTTGTTTTCGTCAAGATCACGGAACATGGTTCTCGGATTAAGGTATTTCAAATGAAGGCGACGGGATATTTCCTCGTGAAGCTTGTAGGCTGAATCTATGTCTTTTGCAGACAATTTTGTGTCACGCACTTTGTTTGTCGCCTCTGGTTTTGCAGATCCTTCGTAATAGGTGCGCTCGAGCAGAAACGGGTTGTACTCGCCATTAGTGTCCTTTGTTTTGAGCAAAGCTGCAAATTCCTCATAATTCACGATCCCTGAGTCGTCTTTGTCCAATTTTTTGAATATTCCATTCATAACTTTGTCAGAGAAGTGGAAGTTCATGTCCGCGCAAGCCTTCTTGAACTCAAGTCTACTCACAGTCCCATCTTTGTCGGAATCGAATTGTCGGAACATGGTCCTCAAATTGATGGCCTTTTCGTACACCTTTTTGCGCACTGCTTGCAACGTTTCGTTGCTGAGGGGCTCCCACTCCTCTTCTGGTTTCGGAGGAATCAAAGCGTCAAAGGACGGGCGAGTCCATGAAATACCCCCAACTGATGAGCTAAGCCCTAAAGCTGTAGAAGGGCGCGGTGGAAGCCCTCTACCTTCCGCCGATAAGGAAGTCGATTGACGTATTGTTGAATCCATCAGGCCTCCAGGCGCCTTGCCGCGCAAGGTAGTGTGGAAGCCCTGTGGCGGTTCACGACCTTGCTGAAAGCGCTCAGGGACTCTTGTTTCCTCGCAAGGTGGCCTGACTTTTGTCCCATCTGCCGAGTCTCTCCAACTAGTTGAGGCTGTCAATTGTTTTGAAGGGTCTCGCCAAGGGTATCGAGGGTCCGGATCTGCTTGAAACCCACGTTCCGCGCGCTTTGTCTGATCTGGCACTTCTGGTATGTGTATGGAACCTGGGCTCGACACTCTCGCAAATGAACGTGGCTGGGCCGTCGCAGGACTGCATGCGCTGATATGTCAGGAAAACACCCTACCCACAAGAAATCAACACACAGGAAGCCGAGGAGCAGAAACGCACTCGCAAAAACATCTTGATTACCGCTGTCGTCCGTTCGCCTGTGCATCCGCACTGTCGTAACCACTCGGGATCCGATTCACGGTATTGCTCATGGCACTCGCCGGCCGCTGGGCCGGAGTGCTCGGGATGCGAGTCAAACCCTGATTGCTCTTACTGCTGGGTATCCGAGCGATTGCATTACCGCGGATACTGGTATCGTTGGCGATATGCGGCTGAATGGCGTGGTTGCCGGTCGCTGAAGTAGAGATCGGGCGGTGAGATGAAGCTCGCCCGCGCGCATGCCACCCCTCACGCGCCCTCTAAATGTACTACGAGTGCAGGCAAGACTCAGTGATTTGTCCAGGTATCACGGCGGGGTGGCGGCACCTGACGCAGGCCGCGCGCCCATCACCTGGTTCTCCGACACTGTGCCCATGGCGCTCTGCGGGGGCGTGCACGCGCATTCAGCGACGCACACGCTGCCCGTTGCGACGCGGCATGATGATCGCAAGCGCACGCACGGACAGCAGGGAGTGGTTGCGCACATGCGGTCGAGGCGGTTGACCACTCTCGCATCTGTGGAAGGCTTCGAGCAAAGGATCGGCGGGTGCTCCTGCGGGCCTGGGCCTAAGCAATTGGCGGGCAGGCTGGGTTGGGTTGCGCACAGTAAGGTGTCAGCGGCGCCAGGCCCGCAGGCGCGGACGGCGGGGAAAGCGGTACTTCTAGCGCTTAGGCTGACTCTGTTGCTGCCCACCTGCGCGGTGTTGGAGTTTCCCGTGCCGTGGCGTCGGTCGACCCTACGCGACATCGCCTTTCGGTCTTCCGTTGAAGCTATATAGTGGTCCTCATAGGCCCCGGTACGAATGTCGGTCTACGCCAGCGAGAGGGCGCCGACGCCCGCGCAGGACGCCGAGTGGGCGTCGACGGTGGGCACCTGGAAGATTGGACAGCGCGACCCGCTCGGCCCCGAGCGTGGAGGCCGCCAAGCAAAGCCGAGTGGCGACACGCGCCTCGTGAGCAACTTTGACCCGGTGTCGGGTCGCCACCACGTCGGGCTCTTCAGTGTCGGCCGCCAGGGCTGGAGGAACCAGCGCCGCAAGGAGGCGCCAGTGTGGATACAGCACCAACGCGCCATCGCGGTGCCGAGGGAGCTTGGGGAGATGAAGCTCAATATGTTGCAGATTTCGCCCACGCGGGGCTCCAACAACGTGGTGTGCTACGCGGACGCCATGACGATGGAGGGGCGAACCGTGCTTTCCACCCTTACGTCCGTGAAAACCTCGCCGCCGCACCCTTCCAACTCCCACGCGCAGCGAATACGACGACTGACCCCCAGCGAGGTCTTGCCTCGTCGCGTCCGCATGCAGCAGAGCTTGGCGCGTCAAACTCAGGACAGGGAGGGTGAGGTTGACGAGCGAAGCCTCCTGCCGACCATGCTCGTGGACAATCTGGAAGCAGCCTGGAAGGCCCTGAACGAGGCCGTGTCGAGAGCGCCAGCTCCTGGCGTCCGGACACAAGAGTTTGGCCGCATGCTTTTTGACGCACGCTGGATTTCCAGGGACAGCATGCCCGCGCTTATGCGCACATATGCGTGCGACGCAGGGATTGATGCTGCGTTGGTTGTGTCAGACTTGTGGCAGTGTATCAAGCGGCCAGGCTTCAGTGCGGCACGCTATCCTGCACCTATGCACCTTCTGACCTCCACAATCCTTCACATGTTCGGCAATCTGGAGTCGCGCTTCCTCAGATCCGATGATGAGGCGCTGCAAAGCATTAAGTCTGCAGGTGCTCGTGCACGGTTGGAGGAGCCTGCAAGACACATTGACGTGGAGGTCCTTGCGGAGCACCTGAGATGCAGCGGGTTCGAAGTGCAGCCTAGAGTGTTTGTCCTCCTGCAAAAGATTTACTGCTGCGGTGAAGGCCAGTGGAAAGGATTCATCAACTATGAGCGACTGCTTGCAGATTTGAGGAGTGCCGCAGGACAGTATTTGCAGGCGTCTAGTAAGCCCGGGACTTGGAACTTCGACGAATCCCTCACGCCTGAGCGTATTGCTCAGGGGTTTGTTGGGGAACGAGCCATGCGGGGAGCGATTAAGCGAGTAGGAAGAGTGGGAACAGGAGGGTCCGTGGGGGTTCGATGGGAGGGGAGCATCGAATGGGAGAACAATGAGCATGAAGGAGGTAGACAGGGTACCACGGACATTTGGGAACGTCCAAGCACAGCTAGCAATGCCTCACGGCCAGCTTCTGCGGAATCTTCCTACCTGAGCGTTTCTTCACGACCCGGTTGCCAACTGTCTTTGCTCTTGCTTTTTGAGTTGCTGTAGCAGGCTCACGTTTCGTGATTCTCGGTCATTGTGTTTTACGTATGTAAGTTGTCCTAAATGTGTACGAGCGTTAAGCGAAACTCACGAGTCTCTTCGATTTATCGCAGGCACGGCTGCAGATCGGCAACGAGATTACATGAAGACGACGTCATCATCCTCGTCGGTGCAATTTTTTTTCGGGGATCCCACAGCGATTCTTAACCAGAGCGCGAAGTTTGAACAAAGGCTGAAAGATCGCATGGCGCTCGTGGTTCACAACATTGAAAACATTTTGCACTGCTTCAAGGACGTGGACGTGAAGAAGACTAAGAGTGTTTCTGAGCGGGCAGCAGGTTTGCAACGCTTTTGCCCACAGCCTACACCTGTTCTATTCTAAGACGAGCACGCACCAGCACTTTATCGAGTACCCTTAGCTCACCTTAACTATTTTTTGCGCTCCAGAGGATGTGCTACGACCCTACACCAGAAATCTGATCCTCAAAGACCTCTCCTGGATCATTGCGCGCTTCTCCAGCGACGGCATGTTCAGGTTCATTTCATTCGTGATGTCAACGGGCGCATTGCCCTGAATAGGCGGGTTATTGCCCCTCGTGGGATATTGCACTCGGCGGGGTATTGGCTGGTGGACTTGAGGAGAGCTGTGCAAATTCACATCTGACGGAGCGAAATTTATTGGGCATGGGACGCCGTTTTCTTACATGCACGTTGCCTAGCAGGTACGAGGAGTTTTTGAGTTGGTGCCTGCCACCGCAACAAAACAAGGACAAGCCGCCGCAGCTGCTGGGACTTGTCCCTACCTCAGCAAGCTTCACCGTTTCTATGCGGGTGTGCTCTTGGCCTTTATACATGTTTACATGTATTCTGCGATTCTTTGCCTGTTTCGCTCACCTCATGAGCTCCTGTGACACCGCAAAACGGACTGACACTCAGTCTTTTAAGAGTCCAATGTGCTTCATCTTCATCCGACCTGACCACCTGTGGCACAAACCTCTAGGGTGCGATCGTTCAGGTAGGGCCAGATGTGGGACTGAACGCTTTCCAGCCTGCAGCTGCCAAGAATCAACTTCGGTGAGAGCATGAGCGTGCATGCACTAGCGTGAGAGGTTGCCGCTGTACAAGCGCTTCTCGATTGACTCATTTAGTCTGTTTTTGTCTTCTTGCAGTATGCCACCGCCGCCTCGTACACTTTTAACGCCGTCAGAATGGGCCATGGTGCCCACAGGTCCGCCAACCGTTAAGATCTCTTAAGATCTCTTGATCGCACTGCAAAGTGGACGACTTGCGTGTAGTGACGACTAAACACTCAACACACACACACACACACGCAAGAGCGTCACTAGAGATGGGAGTGACACAAAACGGCTTGCGTGCAGTGACGCAAGAGCGTCACTAGAATCCGAATCTCGCTGTTTGCAAGAGCGTCACTACGCAATAGCGTCAAAGAGACGGGAGTGACACAAGTCACAGTGAGATTCGGATTCTCTGTGTGAATGGAGGCCCACGGATTGAATGAAAGTGCATTCACGAAGAGAACCACTGCAGGGAGAGATATTCAAACCCGTTCTAAGGTTGAGAAGAGAAGAGAGAAGTGACATGCCACGCAAGCTGGTAAAGAATTTTAATGGTAGAGATTCGTCACAATTCTTTCTTCTGTGACAACTTCGACACCTCCTCGGGCGGTTGTGAAGGCGACGCCGACGCAAAGAAGCTGCCGATGCTTGCCAAGGCGTCGGCAGCTGATGACAGCGTCTCCTTGACGTTGAGCGACAGCATTGCTAAATTCGAGGCCAGAGCGCCTTCTTTGCTGCTCGCCGCAAGTTGGGAAAGGTCGGAAGGGCATGCACATACAACGTACCAAAAGATCATGAGGTCATGATGGTGCCTCGAGTCTTCAGGCACGTTCGCCTCAAGGGAGTATGCAGGGGGCTGGTGCACAACTTGTGCACCTGCCCCCTGCATATTCCAGTACAGATGGGAGAGGCAGGGATAGGAGGATAGGTGACAGGAAGGAAAGCAGGGAGGGAAAGAGACAGGTGCGCGCTCATGCCAGCGGGCGAAATTGAGACCTAGGGAGGGCCTGAGCACTCGTGTTCCGAGTTGCTGCATCGCTGAGCGCCTGGGACTTGGAATACAGTTGGAGCGCGAGGGTTACGTTG
>Ga0315905_10004445_pt1 | contig 14318 bp, 6 predicted proteins | sample LakEriMetagenome_5_FD_203522 | JGI IMG/M metagenome (GOLD analysis project Ga0315905, IMG submission 203522) | Freshwater fungal communities from buoy surface, Lake Erie, Ohio, United States - Buoy 4 MA121 | ecosystem: Environmental > Aquatic > Freshwater > Lake | place: USA: Lake Erie, Ohio... | reverse complement strand
TCGCGGTGATTGTTCCTTGTTCTGGTACTCCTGTAATTGGTGCTGCAGCGGCAGCTTCTCCAACAACCTTGGATTGCGCAGGTTCTGTGGTGAGTCTCACCATGGATGCCGGTGCACAAGTAGGTGGCGGTGTGAGCTATCAGTGGGCTTCTTCTACGGATGGTGTTACATTCAACAACATCTCAGGCGCTACAGGTTCTACCTACAACACGCCTGCAGCTGTTATTAGCAGCACCTACTACCGCGGTACAGCTACTTGCTCATTCTCTGCATTGAGCAACACAACAGCAGACTTCTTCGTAGAGGCGGGCTTCCCAACTCCTTCGGTTTCTGCTTTCCCACCTCAGTACTGCGGTACAGGTGGTACTTCAGCGGTTACGGCTACCATTACAGGTGCTAACCCATACGATACTTTCGTGTGGAGCAGCCCTGAAACCGGTGTGCTTTCAAACGAAACGAATACAACTGCTGACTTTACAGTTACATCAAGCGCAGGGTATACGTATACAGTGACCGACACAACTACAGGCTGTCAGCGTGTGGTGAGCCAGTCGTTGAACGTATTGGGTGGTGTTAACCCGACAATGTCGGCTACACCGGCTATCGTTTGTGCGGGTGGTACTGCAGTGCTCAACTCAGGTTTGAGTGCAGGTAACTTCTCGTCCAGCTCAATTGCTTTCAATTCCATTTCTGCTGGTTCGGGCGCTACCAATGCGCTTGTAAACGCAGGTACTGTGATTGTTCCTCAGTCTTCCGGAAACCTAGACGATGGTGGTTGGGCTAACATTCCAATTGGATTCACATTCAATTTCTTCGGAACCAACTATACTACCTGTAACGTGGGTACCAATGGTACGGTTACTTTCGGTACTTACAACGCAACAGCTATAGCCGACTTTACCTTTACGTCACTCCCAAGCGCTACGGAACCAAACCCGATGGTTGCGGTTCTAGCTATGGACAATGATTTGACTGGAGCGACAGGTGGTGCTATTCGCGTGCGTACACTCGGTTTCCCGGGTAACCGTATCTTCATCGTGAGCTACGAAGCCGTGAGGGAATTCGGTGACACCAAATTCTCAACTGCACAAATGTTCTTGTACGAAGCAACCGGTAACATCGAAGTACACGTTGCATCATCTACCAACATAGACCGCGTGAAAATCGTGGGTGTAAACGGTCCTGGTGGATTGATCGGTGCGCAGGCTTACAACTCGGGTACAGTAGCTAATGCTACAAACCCAATTGCGACGTCTATCGCATACCGCTTCGTGCCTCCACAGAACTACACTACTGCTTGGACACCTTCAGGCGACATCAGCGGTTCTGCTTCAGGAACCAATTTGTTTAGCCGCACAACCAACGTGCTTAACACTCCAGGTACTATCAACTTCAACTTGCAATTGACCAACCAGCAAACCGGTTGTGTATCGAATGCAGCGTTGGCGGTTCCTGTAGTTGACGCCCCGGTTACTCCGGTAAGCGCTTCTATCGAAGCATACGGTTCTTCATTGGGTGCTGCTTCTGCTGCTCAGTCTCCACTTACCATTTGTGGTGAGCAAGATGTGAAAGTAGTATACGTAGGTTCACTCGGTGCAACTGATCAGGTGAAGTGGTACACTGCTGCTACCGGTGGTACTTTGCTTGCTACCAATGACACGTTGGATATCGCAGGTTTGTCTACCGATGATACAGTATGGGTTGCGATCAACAACGGTGCTTGCGCTGAATCAGGTCGTTTCCAGTACGTTATCAACTACAACGCAGCTCCTGGTGTAACCGTGGAATCTCTCGGTCCGGATAATGACGTGAACTGTGGTGAAGGTCCAGCATATGACATGAGCTACTCATTGAGCTCTGCTGCAGCTACTCCTGCTTACTCATACACGTGGACTAACGATGGTAACGCGGCCACATTTATCGACAACGGTGGTGGTTCAGCTACGGTGTCATCTACCGAAACAACTACTTCTTCATGGACTGCATTCCAGGCCGGAACAGGTTGTATTATTTCAGGTACTAAGTCTCTGGGTGTGTATCCATTCCCTGTCATCGAGCCAACAGCTGCAGATACTGCAATTTGTATCGGTGACTCTACTGTTATCAACTCGAATCTATCTACCTCAAACTTTGCGGTAACATGCGTTCCTTACGTTATGCGCACAGCTCCGGGCTCTGCAACCGTATTGTGTGATGCAGGTGTTCAAGTTACGCCGCACACACCTTCTAATGGATTGGGCTTCTTCGCTCCATTGGATGATGCCGGTTGGGCTGATGTGCCACTGGGCTTCACCTTTAATTACTTTGGTGTTGACTTCAGCGTTGTTAACGTAGGTACTAACGGTGTAATTAACTTTGGCGCTTGGTCAGCGTTCAATTCCAGTCAGTATGCGTTCCCAGGCGGTTTCCCAAGTGCTTCTAACCCTGTAAACACCATCGCGGTGTTGGGTACAGACTTGTACATGGCGACTACCGGTTCAATGCGTTATTGGACAGAAGGTTCTGCTCCGAACCGTGTTTTCGTTCTTGAATACAATGCATGTCCGGGTTGGACTGCTGATGGCTTGCATACAGCACAGGTGCATTTGTTCGAAACTATTGGTCTTGTTGAAATCCACATTGGACAAGCAACCGGTGCCGGCACATTCGCAGGACCAAAGACTTTTGGTCTTCAGGATGCTACCGGAACAATCGGTGCTACTGCCCCTGTGAATTGTGATGCAAGTGGAGCTCCATCAGGTATTGCTACTTGGAATGCACGTACTTCTACAATCACAACAGCTGAACCAAAAGCTTGGCGTTTCGCACCTCCGGTGAGTTACTCTTTTGCATGGTCTCCGGCTGGTGAAATTTCAGGTGCAACAACCAACTCTGCTGCTTTGGCTCGTCCAACTGCAACAGCTCCGGGAGTTCAATCTTATTTCGTAACGGTTACGGACAACGTAAGCGGTTGCGTAGGTACTCCGGTAGAACTTGAATTCGATTTGATTGAACCAGCCGCTGCACCAAACGTAGTTGGTTTCGGTTCCGAATCAGACTTGGATGGAACAAATACAATCGCATTCTGTAACGAACAGGATCTCAGCTTGTATGTTGAAGCAGGTGCCGGCTATGACTCTTCATACACTTCATTGTGGTATTTGGATGAGAATGGCGCAGTATTGCTCGAATTGCCATACTACGATACAGTGACTTACGGTGTTGCCGGTCCAGCCGGAATTAGCGCTGACGATACCTTGTGGGTGGCCATAAACAATGGTATTTGCGTTGGTCCAAAGCGCTTAGTAGTTCTTGACTACCAAGAGCCGGATTCATTGGTAATTACCAATTCAAGCCCAGTCAACTGTGGTCCATCAACGCTTATTTACACTTCAAACTTGACCGTATCATCTGCAGGTGCTTACACCTACACATGGTCTCCGGCGGGTGCGTTGGATGTAACAACGGGTAACGCTGTTGTTGCTACTGTGAACAACACGGCTAACATCAGTGTAACAGCAGTAGATGCTACCGGTTTCTGTACCGTACAGGAGTTCTCTCCTGTATCGCGTTTCGACTTCCCGGTTGTAATACCAACTGCATTGAACGATTCTATTTGTCCGGGTGGACAGACCCAGTTGACCTCTAACACAAGTGCTACTGCCTTCACCATTGAGTCTATTGGTTACTCACCAACTCCTGAGTCGGGTTCTACAACCGTGATTTCAAATGGTGTTGCCAACGTGCCATTGTCTGCAGGTGGTTTGGATGACGGTATTTGGGCCGGTATTCCAATCGGCTTCACATACGGCTTCCTTGGTAATGACTACACTTCGTTGGCAGTGAGCACGAACGGTAACATTCAGTTTGGTCCAACTTACAGCACATCATTTACACCAACCTTTGGTGTCGCTGCTCCGAACAACTTCATTGCTTTGTTCTGGAGTGACTTGAACTTCGCTGCTACCAATGGCACAAACGCTATCCGTTACTGGACATCAGGCGTTCAGCCAAACCGCGTATTCTCATTGGCCTACGAAGCACACCGCTTCGGTTCTGCCGGTACTGAGCGCGTGGCAGGACAAATTGACTTGTACGAAACCAGTGGTATCGCACGTGTGCACATCCAAGAGGTTGATGCAGACGGTTTCACCCCCACAATTGTTGGTTGTGAAGACTTGACCGGTACTATCGGTTCGGCTGCTCCTGGTCGCTCGAATGCCACTTGGTCTGTAACTACTCCGGAAGCTTGGGAATTCATCCCACCGGTAGATTACAGCTTCTCATGGTTGCCAACTTCGGCTATCAGCGGACAGACAGACTTGTCTGAAGCTGTTGCTCAGCCATCGGCTACTACCCAGTACCAGTTGGTTGTAACCGACAACAACACCGGTTGTGAAAACTCCTTGAACAACCAGTCGTATGTAACGGTAACCATTGCTTCGGCTGCTCCGGAAGCTCAATTCTCTGCAAACGATTTGACAGCTACTACAGGTGGTGTGTTGCAAACCGTGACCTTCAACAATGGAACCCCTCAATTGGGTGGTGAAACATGGGTTTGGACATTTAACCCAACAACAGTTCAGTTTGCAGGTGGTACTAGTGCCAACTCATACGAGCCGCAAGTTCAGTTCTTGGAGCCGGGTAACTATACTGTTACACTCAACGTAACTAGTTGCACAGGTACCGATGAATTGGTGCGTACTAACTACATCACTGTAACTCCTGAGTACTGCTTCCCAGAATTCGGTTCGGGTAGTGGTTTCGATGGTTGTGATGACGGTGACGCTGTAGGTAACGTAGTAATTACAAGCCCTGCAGGTGTTAACGTAATGCAACACTTGAACACAGGTTGTACAACAGAGCCAGGCGCTTACGAAGAGTTCGCTCCGGTTGCAGGTGTAACAACTGCTGTTTTGTATCAAGGTACAACCTACAGTATGCAGGTTACCAGCGTTAGCCCGACGTTCACCGAGTTCTTCGCTGCATTCCTTGATGTGGATGATGACGGTGACTTCAACGATCCGCTCGAATTCTTGGGTGGTAATGCTTCGGCAGCTACCTCTGCAACGTTCGATATTGGTATCCCAACATCAAACGTTACCTATGGTCCACACCGTTTGCGCGTAATTGCAGCATTTGGAACAGGTCCATTGGATGCTAACGATGCTTGTATCATTACTTCGTTTGGTGAAGCTCACGACTACATCGTGAACATTCAGCCACCGGTTGTATTGAACGACATCCCTGCATTTGCTACGAGCGTTTCTTACTCTACCAACTTGAACTACCCAACATGTTACCCAATTACCGGTAACACGTCATTGGCTTCCAACTCACCTGAGTCAGCCGGTTCAACGGGGGGTGACATTTGGTATCGCTTCACAGCTCAGTCTACCGGTGTATCTATTTCGCTTACCAGCGCTACAATGGATGACTACATTGGATTGTACAGCCGTGATTTGGCTGGTAACTACAACCTGATTACTTCTGAAAACGTAGGAACGGGTGCTGGCGACTTTGAGCGCCTCAACGTAGGTGGTTTAACTGCCGGTACGCAGTACTGGATTTCTGTTGGCTCGGCTGCTGCCGGTGCCGGTGGTGCATTCAGCTTGTGTATCCAGAACTTGATGCGTTCTAGCTGTGCTTATACTATTCCTGCTGCAGGTTTCCGCTTGTGTGATGCCTTCAAGGCAGTATACCGCGGTGCTCCTTCACAGGGTGTAACGTACAACTTCAACTTCATTCCGGTTGCTCCAACACCAGGTGTTGCTACATCTGTAACAGGAACTAACGGTTTGATGACGTTGTCTAATGCTGCTGCTGCACTTCAATACGGTGGTGTTTACAACGCGGACATCGATGTACTTTACACATTGACCAATAGCGCCGGTGCTGCTGAGCCGATATTGGTTGATGGTAACTCATCTAGTCCGAACTGTACGAACGTAGCTATCCAAGCTCACCCATTGATGGAAGTTCGCTCTACACAGCGTTGTCCTGCTACCTTGTTGCGCAGCAACTTCTTGGTAGGTACAACTGTTGCCGGATCAACTTCATCAGCGGTTTGCGGTGCAATCAACTACTCTTACGAGTTCACACAGGTTACAAGCTGTGGCGACGGTACTGTGATTTCAGTAGTTCCTGCTACTTACACAACTGTTGCTGCTACTCCATACCTTGGTCTCGGTGTATTGGGTAACTTGCCAAACGCAGGTGCATGGGATGTGCGTATTCGTCCTAACTTCTCTTACGGTCCGGGTACATTCGGTCCGGTTCAGCGTATCAACGTGAACAACACTTCTGCCAGCGCTATGCTCAACGAAGATGTTGCTGAGATGGATGCGAAAGTTGAAAGCTTCATTGCTGCCAACTTGTATCCAAATCCGAACAACGGTGAAATGGTGAACTTGAACGTATCAGGTATCGATTCTGACAATGTATTCGTTCGCATCACTGATGCAATGGGTCGCATTGTTTACACCAACCGCTTTGCTGTTGAAGGTTCATTGAACACTATCGTTACATTCTCTGAGCCATTGGCTTCAGGAATCTACAACGTAGAATTCACAGTAGACGGTCAGATTATGACAGAACGCATGATTGTTGCTAAGCAATAATCACTTCTCGTCGAGATATATGAAAAAGGGCTCCGCGCAAGCGGGGCCCTTTTTTTTTAATGACTAGTGACTAATGACTAGTGACTAATGACTAATGACTAGTGACTAATGACTTGTCACTAGTCATTAGTCACTAGTCATTACTTTCGCATCATGATTCTTCCCATAGTAGCCTACGGTGATCCTGTATTAAAGAAGCGTGCAGAGGATATCGATGAAGATTATCCGAACCTGAAGCAGCTCATAGAAAATATGTTTGAAACGATGTACCATGCCAATGGCATTGGCCTTGCTGCTCCGCAGATAGGCAAGAGCATACGGCTTTTCGTTGTCGATGCCACGCCGGTGGCAGAAGGGGAAGACGGTGATCCGAGCTGCGAGGATTTTAAGCGTGTTTTTATCAATCCGATCATTTTGGAAGAAATGGGGCAGGAATGGAGCTGTGAGGAAGGTTGTCTTTCCATACCTAATCTGCGGGAAGAAGTGAAGCGAAAGCCGGTGCTGAAGATTGAGTATTATGACGAGAACTGGGATTTGTACGAAGAGGAATTGGATGGCTTTGCCGCCCGCGTGGTGCAACATGAATACGACCATATTGAGGGTGTATTGTTTATTGATCGCATTAGTCCGTTGAAGAGAACCCTGTTGAAGGGTAAATTGAACGATATTTCCAAAGGGCAAGTGGACATTAATTACCGCATGCGCTTCCCGAAATAGAAAAGATTCCTTATGAAACTACACCTAGTATTGAGCAGCATGTTCGCCGTTGTCCTGATGGTGTCATGTTCAACCGATTCGGGCACGAATGGTCAGGAGAAGACGACGACCTTGGCCAGTGCCGATGAAACGGCATCAGGCAGCATAGATCCGCTCATGCTTGAAATCCGGGCTATGGAAGCGCGGACTCGAAAAGACTCGGTGCTCGATCGTGCAGCGGGCTTGCGCTTGCTTCGGGCCTATCAGGATTATTACAACAAGCATCCACAGGATACGATTGCTCTTAATTATGTTTTTGAAGCGGGAAGGGTAGCAGTATCACTCGAGAAATATGATAAGGCCATTGAGCTGCTGTCCAATTTTCACGATGGTTCTTCAAACCGTCAACGCCGATCAGAGGCGGCATATCTGGTAGCTTTTATTTACGACACATATCTTCATTTGCCTTCGAAGGCTACTACGCAATACAATAAGGTAATCGAACTATATCCGGAGTCGCCCTGGGCTGAGCAATCGAGACAAGCCTTGCGATTGGTTGGTAAATCCGATGAAGAGGTGTTGCAGTTTTTGAAAGATAAGAACCCGTCTTAACTTCATCCAACCATGAGAGCACTTCGATATCTGATGGCCTATTCCCTGCCGGTTACGGTTGCAATTAGTTTTTTGTCGGAAGGATGGTTGAGTTTCTTACCACTGATCTATGGATTTGGAGTTATTCCGATTTTGGATCAAGTCATAGGGCCGAAATCGGGCAATATGACATTCGAGGAGCACAAGTCGGAGTCGGATAATTTGCTGTATGATGCTGTGATATACATGTCAGTGCCGGTGCAGTTGGTAATGCTCATTTGGTTCTTATGGGAAGTGCAACACCCGATGGCCACAGCCGATTTGGTAGGTCGAATTACGGCGATGGGAATGATGTGCGGAGTGCTGGGCATTAACGTTGCACATGAATTGGGGCATCGCCCTAAGCCATATGAGCGAGGCATGGCTAAGTTTCTGCTGGCGACTTCCCTGTACTTGCATTTCTATATTGAGCACAACAAGGGGCATCATCGCAATGTGGGCACTTCTGCGGATGGAGCCACGGCCCGGCGCAATGAGATGCTCTATATCTTTTGGTTAAGGACGATAGTGCAGTCGTTCCGTTCGGCATGGCTCATAACAGCGAAGGAATTAGGTCGAAAGAAATTGCGTGTGTGGAGCATTCAGAATGAAATGCTACAAATGCTTGTGATTCAAATAGCGTTGTGTGTGATAATCGGGTTTGTGTTTTCATGGGTGGTGCTGTTGTGGTTTCTCTTCGCTGCTTTCATGGGCATATTGTTGCTCGAAACGGTCAACTACATTGAGCATTATGGCTTGTACCGCAACAAGGTGAATGATTTTCGTTATGAAGATGTTGAGCCCAAGCATTCGTGGAACTCAGACCACGTGCTAGGTCGTTTGGTCCTTTTTGAGTTGACGCGCCACAGCGACCATCATTATGAACCAGCCAAACATTATCAGTTATTGGATAGCATGAGAGATGCCTCGCAACTTCCGGCGGGATACCCTGCAATGATGCTGCTTTCCCTTCTCCCACCGGTGTGGTTCCATGTTATGAATCCTCGCTGTCCGAGTTAGGTGGTCGCGAAATGCCGGGTTGTTTGAACTACTTTTGTACATCACTGTTACTGAAAAAAAACTGGACTTATGCGTTTTTACCTCTACCTATTGTTCTTCTTGGCTTTTTACAGCGGTGCTGCTCAATTTACTCAGATTCCACAGCCGGTGGAGCTGAGCGGAGTGCCTTTGGGTCATTCATCAGGTGTTAGCTGGTATGACTATGATCACGACGGTTGGGATGACCTTACCGTGGGTCAGGGCAATGATGCCATATTGGTAATGCGTAACATAAATGGCACACTCACCCTCGTTTACGCTTTTGCCAATACAGATCAAGTGAAGTCATTTCAATGGGTAGATTTTGATAATGACGGAGATTCGGATTTTTTCATTTGCGCATCCAATGCAAGCTGCAAATTATGGCGCAATAATGGCGGCCTGAATTTCACCGATATTTCTGATAATTTGAATCTTCCTTCGTCGGGCGAAGATTCCATGGGCGCATCGTGGGCCGATTATGATCGCGATGGCTTCCTAGATGTTTATGTATGTAATTATTTCGGGATTAATTGGCTGTTGCATAACAACGGTGATGGTACATTCGAGAACGTGGCCCCGGCAATGGGAGTCGCCAATTCAAACCGCCCCACTTACATGTGCAGTTGGGTTGACTATAACAACGACTGTTTGCTTGATTTGTTTGTTGGAAACGATCTTAACCAACCCTCAGAGATGTATGAGAATACGGGAAGCGGATTTCAACCTGTAGGCTCGCAAATCGGATTGGCGTTAACCATGGAGGCCATGGGAATTGCATGGAGTGATTTCGACAATGATCTTGACCTTGATTTATACATCACCAATGTGGCATCGGGTAATAAGCTACTTCGCAATGACAATGGAGTTTTCACGGATGTGGCTTCAATAGCGGGGGCTTCAGTGAATGCGCTTGGATGGGGGTGTCTCTGGATGGATTTTAATCACGACGGTTTGGATGATCTTCATGTATGCACGCAAGCGCCCCTGGTTGCTCAGAATATCAATTTTTTACTTCAACAACAACCCGGTCAAACGTTCAGTAATGTTAGTATGCCATCGGATATAGGGAACAGTTTTGCCTCAGCAAAGGGCGATATAAACAATGATGGTTACTGGGATTTTTGCGACGCATTTGTATTGCCGGCATCGTATAAAATTTGGCAAAATAACGGCGGCGAAAACAATTGGGTAAAGCTGAATTTGAATGCCACCTTCGGTAATGCAGATGGAATAGGGTCCAAGATTTATTATTGGCATGGAGGCGAGCAACATTACACACAAACGTTCTGTGGTGAGAGTTTTTTTGGTCAGGATTCACAGTATGAAATTCTCTCGCTGGGTGCTTCCACGTTGGTGGATAGCCTTCGCGTAGAATGGCCGAGTGGCCGAATCGACCATTTCTACAACTTGAATTCAAATCAGATTCATACGCTTACGGAAGGAAGCACTTTATCGCCGCTCACGATTACAGCATCGAAACTCAACCTATGCAGTGGTGGCGATGAAATAAGCCTCACCGTCGAAGGTGTGAATGGCTATAGTTGGTCGAATGGCAGCACAGAATCTTCAATTGTCATTACTGAGCCGGCTGTATATTGGGTGAATGTGGTTAGCGGTTGCAGTGCGTTCGATTCGTTGTCGATAGCTATTAACCAATTGCCGGAGCCCCAAGTCACAGAAATTGCTATAAATCCATCTTGTGCCGGCTATGATGACGGTTGCATCGGCTTATTGATCAATGGTGTGGAACCCGTTCAAATAACTTGGGCTGAATTGGGTTTTGTATTCCCTTGTTCAGTGCTAGAGGGACCATACACGTATGAAGCTGTAGGTGCCGATGGCTGCGTTGTTTCCGGGCAAATAGTGCTCAATGATCCTGAGCCCATAGTGGTTGTTTCAGAACTGGTATTTATTTGTGGCAACGAAACGGTTGCCGCTCAACTGAGCGCTTCAGGAGGAACCGGCATCTTCACCTATTCGGTGCAGGGGGCAGATGTCAACGCTCTTTCGCCCGGTGACTATGTGGGTGTTGCTTCAGATGAGAATGGCTGTGGAGCATCTGTCAACTTCACGGTGCAAGCTTATCCTGCTGTGAATTTTACCGCAAGTGTCGATAGCATTTGTACAGGATCGGTTGCATCGCTTCAGTATTTCGGAAGTGGTGGTGCTTTGCCTTACTCCTACGACTGGCAAGGGCAGAACCCAAATGCGTTACCGGCCGGTTTATACCAGTTCACGCTTACCGATGGCAATGGATGCTCGGATGCAGTTGACATTGAAGTAGCAGAATTTCCTTTTCTGGACGCGCAAATCAGCATTTTCACCAACGCGAACAATGGCGACAATGGTTCGATGGAGCTGACCATATCCGGAGGCGAAGCTCCTTACGCCATTTTGTGGAACACAGGTGAAACAGATGAAGTGCTTGATGGCATTGGGCAGGGGACCTATTCGGTGACTGTCACAGACGCCAATGGTTGTGTGGGCACAGACAGTCAATCTATTATTGATCTTACCGTTGCCGAATGGGAAGCGAATTGGTCGGTATATCCTAATCCTGCGACAGACTTTCTGAATTTGGATGGATTGACAAACGGCACGTTCACGTTGAGTGATATCGATGGTCGTTTGCTGGTTACAGGTTTTTTAACGGCAGGCAAGACCAAGATCGATTTTAGTGGATATCCTGCTGGAACCTACGTCTTGACGGTCGAAGAGGAAGGTAGAGTGATTACCAAGCGCGTGACAAAATTGTAAGAGAGACCCGGTAGATTCGTTCCTTCTATACTGCAGTCGTACATTTGCATCATGTCATTACTAAATCATTTGGTTTCATCACGCTTGCCCTCGGTGTATGGGCAATTCATGATAGAAGCATTTGACAGCGGAAGGGAAGAGCAGCCACACTTGGCTTTGCGCAACGAAGGAATTCGCAACGAAGTGGTCAATGTTCGTGTTCATTCAGAATGTATAACGGGAGATGTTTTCGGCTCCACACGTTGTGACTGTGGAGAACAGTTGAGTACATCGTTGAAGTACATCGAGCAACACGGAGGCGTTCTCATTTACCTTCGCCAAGAGGGCAGGGGCATTGGGTTAGTCAATAAACTCAAGGCGTATAACCTGCAAGACGAGGGTTTCGATACCATAGTAGCGAATCATCAACTTGGTTTTGCCACCGATTTGAGAAGCTACGAAGCAGCCATCTCTATTCTAAAGCACTTCGGAATTCAACGAATCAACCTCATGACGAACAATCCGGAGAAATTGGATGCATTTGAAAACTCAGGCATACATGTCGAGTCACGCATTCCAATAGTCATTTCACCTGTTGCTGATAACGAGCGCTATCTAAGTGCAAAAAAGGACGGTATGGGGCATATGATTTAAGAGGAAGGTGTAATCGGAAAAGGGGTAAGGGATAATCGGAAAAAGTATAAGGTATAAGGTATAAGGTATGAGGGTGTGTTACCTTACCCCTTTTCCGATTATCCCTTACCCTTTACCCCTTCTCCTGAATGCGCATCGTCAGCAATCCTGCTACGATGAGCAGACAACCGCCCAAGCTTATCGCCATCATTCGGTTTTCGTGAAGTACGTGTTCCATTACCCAACCGAATGATAGCGCCGCGATGATTTCGGGCAATACAATGAAGAAGTTGAAGATGCCCATATAGACACCAATCTTATCGGCCGGCAAGCAATCGCTCAACATACTATAGGGCATAGAAAGAATGCTGGCCCAGGCAATGCCTACGCACGCCATTACCGCAAATAAGAGATGCGCTTGTTCGGCACCGTGAATGAATTGAAGCATTATGAGTGCCGCACCGCCAATCGACAAACACAGCTGGTGCGTGAATTTTTTTCCGATGCGACTTGCAAGCACGGGCAGTGCAAGTGCAAATAGGAAGGTCGTCAAATTCTGCACGCTGTAGGTGAGTCCGGCGAGCTCGTTTCCTTGTTTGTAAAGTGCGCGCAACGCAGGGTCAGCACCTTCTGCAGCAGTTCCTCCGAAGATGTCGGCACCTACTGCAGGCGTGTAGTAAAACCACATCAAGAATAGTCCGGGCCAGGTAAGAAACTGCACCAATGCGAGCTGCTTCATTTTGCGAGGCATGTGCGTAATGGCGTGAGCTATTTCAGCAGCACCTGCGCCGAAGCCTCTTTTGCGCTCTACCACTTTTTCACGATCGGGAATTTCTTGCGGCGGATATTCTTTCGTGGTTACAATGGTGTACAATACAAACAGAAAGAATGCAGCTGCACCGATGTAAAAACTGAGTTTTACGTTGGTTGGGATGCCGGTATGTCCGGCGGCATCTTCAACGCCGACCCAATGCGTAAATATCCAGGGCAGCGCGCTTGCTACTACCGAACCCAATCCAATGAACAAGCTCTGCATGCTGAAGCCAAACGTGCGTTGATTTTCCGGAAGCTTATCAGCAACAAAAGCGCGGAATGGTTCCATCGAAATATTGATGGATGAATCGAGAATCCACAGTAAGCCGGCCGCCATCCAGAGTTCGCTGCAGTTGGGCATCATTACAAGTGCAATGGAGCTCAGCACCGCACCGATGAAGAAGTAGGGTCGACGACGGCCGAAGGTTGGGTGCCACGTTCTATCGCTCATGTAGCCGATGATAGGCTGCACGATGAGTCCCGTGAGGGGAGCTGCTAACCAAAGCATTGGGATTTCATCGGGCTTTGCGCCGAGAAATTCGTAGATGGAACTCATATTGGCCATCTGCAGTGCCCAGCCGAATTGAATACCCATGAACCCGAAACTCATGTTCCAGATTTCCCAAAAACCCAGTTGCTTTTTTTCCATAGTTGTGGTGAATGATGCGCAATTTATAGAAAGTGGTTGTTTTTTTAACCGCAGAGACGCAGAGAAACTTCGTGAGGTTTTTTCGCTGAACTATTTAGAGTAAAATGATTAACCGCAAAGCCGCAAAGAATCGCGAAGCGAATTGGTGTTTTATTCTCTGCGCTGCTTCGCGCCTTTGCGGTTAAAATAATCAACGTTGAAAGTTGGCCCCTATACCCCTGCAATCCTGCAATCCTATAATCCTTTCCCATATACTTGCACTTCAAAACTCTCAATTGCCCAGTGCCAACTCCGCTCTTAGATTTAGGTCTCGCGCAAACCACACTTCATCCGTTCGGATTGGAGGTAGAGCGGGCTGAAGGTGTGTACATCTATGCAACGGATGGAAAGAGGTACGTGGATTTTATCTCCGGCATTGGAGTAAACAATCTGGGGCACGGACATCCGCACATCAAGCAAGCATTGCACGAGCAAATCGAAAAGCATTTGCATGTGATGGTGTATGGCGAGTATCTGCAAGC
>Ga0315905_10004444_pt1 | contig 14320 bp, 22 predicted proteins | sample LakEriMetagenome_5_FD_203522 | JGI IMG/M metagenome (GOLD analysis project Ga0315905, IMG submission 203522) | Freshwater fungal communities from buoy surface, Lake Erie, Ohio, United States - Buoy 4 MA121 | ecosystem: Environmental > Aquatic > Freshwater > Lake | place: USA: Lake Erie, Ohio... | reverse complement strand
TGAATACGCCCAGAGCCAGCCCATGCGGCGGCTGATGCAAGCAGCCGAGGATGCAGTGACAATTGCTGTGCAGGTAGGGTCGGTGTGCTGGTTGCCCACTGTCTGATGTGACGCATCGGGGGACCGAAATCACTCTGCGCTGCTGCTTGATTATGTGCTCACGCGTCACGCGTCAACGGCTTGAAACTGTGCGTACATGCAGGCAAAAAGCAGTGCATTTATCGACACGGTGGCAACCAATGCCAGGCAGCTTGAAAATGATTGGCAGAGCATGAAGCAGGTGTGCATGCACAGAGCGCGATGCGGATCCCTGCCGTCATGCTTGCAGCAAGTACTGGCCCAGACTTCAGCGCAGCAGGCCCCTGGGCTGGCGCTTGCCATATGCATTCCGGCTGCCATGCAATCAAACTCTGCTGTCTGGGCGCCCCCCCCCCCCAGGTCGGCACTGCCACCGCCGAGCTGGCTGCACTAGGAGTCGACCTGTCATCTGAGGCACGCAGAAATCTGCTGACAGTGGCGGAGTGCAGCCTGAGGAGCGCTGCCACCATGGGCAAGGGCCTGAGTGCCAGCGAGGCAGGCAGCATCCTGACCATCATTGATGGCGCAGGCGGCAGCATCACCAGCAGCGGGCTGTCAGCCAGCGACATCCGGTCCTCCCTGCAGACCACTGGTGCTCTGCTGCTGTCCGGCAGCAGCGTGGCATCCAGTGGCGGCATTCCAGTCACGGTCAGCGGCATCAGTGGCCTGTACCTCAGCGTGGCAGCAGCCCAGGGATCGAGCTACAACAACAAGCTCCTCGCGACAGGCACCAGCACTGGCAGCCAGGCAGCTGTGACCATCCTTGGGCAGCTGGCAGGCAGCTGCGGCGATGAAGATGGTGACGCAGCTGCTGGTAGCGCCCCAGCAGCGCTCTGCGCCAGCTCGCTGGTAGGCGTGTCCGTCACCTACATCGCAGACGGCAGTGGGCACGTGCAGCTACCAGCAGCCGCCGCTGCTGAGCCAAGCAGGCGGCTGCTTGCTGCTGGCGACCTGCCTGGCCTGATCGTCGTGACTGGGGTTGTCGAGCTGGCGGTGGAGGGTGCTGGGCAGGACGGCAGCCTCCCATGCGCGCAGGGCCAGACCTCCTGCACAGCCACTGTCAGCCTGCCCTTCAACTCGACCCTCAACGCCACCCGGCAGCTGGTACGTGCATTGCTGGCAATACCAGCGTTGCTGTTGTGGCCTATTGCGGCCTCTGTGTGCCTGCCATGATGCAGTGCAATGCAATGCCGCAGTGCATTCTGGTGTGGTAAACCTGTGGAGCAGACAGGTTCCTTGCTGCTCGTGCAGGTCTGCCTGCGCCTGGACGAGTCAGGCGTGCCACAGAGCAGCCACAGTGAGGCTGATGGCTTCGGACGCTTTGCCAGCCAGTCGGGCGGCAGCGCCACATGCGTGACCAGCAGGAATGGGCGCTACGTGGTGGGGGAGATTGACACGCCACCCGAGTCGCCAGCTGTGTCGTCGCCCTCCGTCGATGGTGAGCGAGCTGTCGCATCATGAAGTGCGTGCGGCCACCACTCGCACTGCAGACCCATCATGTCACCCACCCGCCTGCTGCCGGCTGGCCTGACTGCCTGCGGATGGGATCCCAGGTCCTTCCGGAGCAGACAACACCACCGCCAACGCCACAGCCATCAGCAGCCCGTCATCGTTGCTGGCGGTGGCCATCAAATCACCCGACGTCTCTCCTGAGCCACTTGTTGCCTCGCCTGCTGAGCCTGCGGTGCCACCTGCTGCGGCCACACCACCACCGCCACCACCTTCTGTGCCGAGCCCATCTCCCTCCCTGGTCGCTCAGCAGCCGGTCGAGCAGCGCTACAGCTTCACCTTCCAGGTGGGGTGCAGGATTGTCCGGTTGATGCTCAGACCAGCCAGCTGTGCTAGCCGTGCACTGTGGCAGGCTGCTGGCACTGATGCCCGACTCGGCCATGGCTCCGACTCTTTCATGTCTGAGAGGCATGCCCTGCTGCCATGCTGCCGCCATGCAGGCCAGCTACGACACACTGGTTGCTGACACCAGCAAGCTGCAGAAGTTCAAACAGGACATTGTGGAGTCCGTCGCAGCTGCCGCCAACGTGTCCATGAGTGCTGTGGAGGTGGTCTCAATCAAGCCGGGGTCGGTGGTGGCTGAAGTGCGGCTGCTGGTCCCAGCCGCTGAGGCCACCCCCGAGAAGCTGGCCGAGATCAGCAAAGCAGTGTCCAGCAACCCTGATGCGCTGTTTGACGACACTTTCCGGGTGGCGTATGGGGTGTGGGGCGTGTCTGTGGTGGTGGTCAGCGACGGCATGGCTGATGCCGGCGCAGCCCGCCCCCTGACGCCCGGCCAGACAGCCGGCATTGTGATTGGCGTCCTGGTGGGCAGCATGCTGCTCGTGGCTGTGCTGGTGGCTGTCACCAAGCGCCGCAGGGGCAGCATGGCTGTGTGCCTGAAGCCTCTGGTCTCCTCGGGCCACACGGCTGCCGGCAGGGCAGCCGCCTATGCCGCATCCACCAACGTGCGCAGCGCCAGCAGCATCCAGGCAGGCGAGCACCACCTGTACACTGATGATGCAGCCGCTGCCGCTGAGGCCAGCAGCAGCGGCAGCCGCCACTTCCAGATGGATATGAACGCAGCGCAGGGCGGGGCGGTGGCACAGGAGCGCGTGCCTGCTGGCGGCGCGCTGCGTGCCGGCGCACCTGCTGCGCCAGCTGCAGTGTCCGCCGATGCACTGCGCCTGGACCTGCTCTGAGCACTTTCAGGATGGATTGACACATTGAGCATCTGCTGCTCCAGCTGCAGCGTGCAGGGATGCACTGCGCCTGGACCTGCAGATCTGAGCACCTTTGTCACGATATTGATCGACACATTGAGCATCTGCCACCCCACCTGTCGCGTCACGGATGCACTGCGCCTGGACCCGCACACCTGAGCACTGTTAGCATTGGTCGACACACTGCGCATCCGCCGCCCAAGCAGGGCCACAGCACAGCCTCAGCAGTGGCGCAGCAAAGCTTTTGTCATGCCTGCAACGAGCTACTGGATTGAATAATGCAGCAACAGCAATCACTGCAATCATGCCGAGCAAGCAACACTTGACGAGCCTTCGAGCGGGTGCAAGGGGGGAGCCTTGAGGTGTAACTGCACGCCGCCCACACCTGACTCAGCAGCTTCCATTGCTTCCCCCAACGCATCTGGTGGTGGCACACAGCCTGGTGGCAATTCCGAGTGCTGGCATCGTTCTGCTGTGCAAGCCATGTTGCAGGACAGCACAGGCATGGCAGCCATGTTGCAGCTGCGGGGCATTCTCCCTGGCACAGCGTGCTTGCACCTGGCACAGCGGGCTTGCAACAAAGCAGCGGCTGTGGGTAGGGAACCAAACGCCGCCCCCACAACCGCAGTGCCTATGCTACCGATCCCTCTCTTGCTGCCGCTTCTGGTGCTGCTGCTGCTGCTCTTGCTGCTGCTGCTGCTGCTGCTGCTGCTGCTGCTGCCCCGCCCCCTGCTCCTTCTGAGCTGGGGCCTGCAGCTGGGTCACAGCGAGCGCCCAGAGCGCCGTCAGCCCTGGCACCAGCTCCTCGTACAGCGTCCACACCAGCGCCGTCTGCACAGTGCGCTTCAGGATGCGGGGAGCAGCCCCTGCACCATGCGGGCAGCAGCGGCGCGTCAGGTCAGTGCCTAGAGGCCTGATCCGTGCATGAACCCCAGGCGATTGTGTGCCGCGCGATCGCTGCTGGCAGCATGCGGGCGCCCCGGCAGCGCCGCTGCTTGCCCACCTATCAACAGGGCAGACGGACCCTGCGTCTTCAGCATGTAGGTCAGGGTCTGCCAGCCAGTGGCGGCTGCCAGGCTGCTGCCGCTGCCGGCGGCGGCCGTGCCCAGGCCCAGCTGCACCCGCGTCCGGATGACGTCGGTGGGCTGAGTCAGCAGCGTGGCCACGGTGGCTGCACACACACCGGAGGAGAAGTTGACGGCCAGCGTGGGCCGCCCCTCGCCGGCGAACCAGTCCTTGGACCTGGTGTACATCTGCAGGGTGGGGGCGGCCGCGGTGCGCGGCGGCGTCGGCGGGTGTGCTGTGGCTGCTCCCGCTGGCAGCAGCGGCGGCCTGCTGGCGCAGCTGGGCACACCACCGGGCTGCAGGAATGCGAGGGCGCAGGCATGCATGTGATTGCCACTCCTGCTGCCACGACCATGCCCTAGTCGGTTTGATCCGATGCCTCACCATGTAGTACAAAGCGGAGAAGGGTGCGTTGGTGAGCACCGTGGGGCCCAGGCCTCGGAACAGGCCGCCCACGCCCTCCGCCCGCGCTACGGATGTCAGGGCGTGCAGCGTGCTGCAGGGCACGGGCCAGAGGCAATGGCAGCAGGCTGAAATGCTTGCACTGGCATGCAGGGCAAGCATCAGCTGAAGCCGGGTGTGGTGCTGCACCAGGGACCTCGCCCGATGCTGCGTCCGGTTTGCAGCCCCTGCCCCACCCAGCTTGCAGCAGCGCACTTTTTGTACTGCACGCGCCCGGGGCCGGTGTATTCCATGCGCGTCTTGACCAGCGTGACCGGTGACATGACGGCGGCTGACAGCGCCCTGGACAGGCCTGCAGGCGGGCGGGCGGGGGGGGGGTCTTGGCTGCTGCCTGGGCGAGACGGCCCACTAGCACAGCGGCTGCAGCAGGGGCCGGCCGAGGGGCGCCAGCACCAATGCACCGCTCACCCTGACCGCCAGCAGGCCGTCCCACCGCCTCACCTCCGACCATGGCTGCCTGCCAGCTGCTCAACGAGGCGCCCGGCGCTGTTGCCATGTGCTGGAGTGCGACGCTCTTCAGCTTTTCCAGCACAAGCATGTTGATGCCCACGCCCACAGACAGCCGCCACACGGTGGGACCCGTGCCTCGCCACAGGCCCCGCACGCCCGACTCCTTGACCACGAGCTGTAGGGTGGCTGCGGTGCTCCTGCGCAGCAGCAGCAGCAACAGCCGCGTGCGCACGCAAGTTTTGTGGGTGCCACCCAGTGGGCTGGCCGGGCACACCGCCCCGCATTGCATGGAGCGAGCGAGCGACCACACCGCCCTGCACCGCAGCCTCACCGTATGGTGCCCCTGGCTGCATCCGCCTGCATGCGGGTGCGCAGTACGTCCAGAGGCTGCAGGCAGGGGGGCAGGGGCAGGGTCGCGCCGCGTCGGCTTCTCCTGGGTCGCGCCTGCGCGGGCAGGGATCGAACGCCATGCGGCGGCACCGGGCGAGTGACCCCACCTGCACGCATGCGCTGATCACCGCGCCAGACATGGCCCCAGACAAGGCGGTGACAATCATGGCCGGTTTTTTGTGCTCTTGGAGCGCGGCGCTCGTGGAGCTCGGCTGCTCCACGACCTCAGACTGGCCGCGCCCCATGCCTGCTGTGCGGTCGCCCCCCCGCGGTGGACTTCAATTATCAGCAGCCAGTCGTATGTGCTGGCATTGATGCGAGCGTGCAGCAACGCGTGGAGGCGACCGCGCACAGACGTGTGGGCCGAGTGGGGGCACCAGACTGCGGGGCAAGACAGCAATCATCGACTTTCCAACGCTGCACAGCATCACAGATTGCGACAGCGCGCGTCGGGTAGCTGCTGAGCTGGGCGACACCCCAAGATCACCAGCCGTCCAGCCGTGTGCCTGCCGCAACCCAGGCAACGCCCCTTCATAGCAGCACCTTGCAGCAGGGGTGGGAGGCCAGCGACCCGGCCCGCTCGGCGGGTGGGTGCGCATGCATGAAGTGGCGGCGATGCAGGGGCGCAGCGGCCGCCACCCGAGCCACGGCGGGGCAGCATCCGGCGCCCAGCGGACCCTTTAACGCACTGACTGACACCCCCTTGAGTGGTGATTGCAGGAGGCGCCTGCGGTTGCAGCTGCACCCCTGCTCCACCGTGTGCCCTGCCCTGCCCGGAGAGCAGCGCATGGTGGTGCAGGCGCCGTAGAGAGCGCAGCAGGCGTGACGGCAGAGCAGCTGCGCGCCACTGCTAGCACCTCTGCCGGCGCCATGTCCTCGTCAGACGCTGACAGTGTGGGCGGCGCCGCCTCCTGGGCAGCGCTGGCCAGCCGAGCGAGGTCAGCAGCCTCCCTCCTGCTAGTGAACATGCCGCACAGCCCCTGGGCCGCGCACGACTCTGCACGCCAGCGGGCAGCTGCCTGCCTCCCTCACGCACACACCATGCCACTGCCACCGCCGCTGCGCCATGCAGTGAGATGGCCATCAATGCCGACAACGGCAGTGCTCCAGGTCCCGACGGCACGTGCGGCATCATTGGGCCCGGCGGGGCGGCCGGCATGCTGCACCCGCTGCTCGCCCCCCTGCTGGCAGCAGTGCAGCAGCAGCGCCTGTTCCCGGACAGCAAGACCGCAGTGTGAGCGGCTCAATGCCAGTAACAGCCAGCGTGACATGGCATGCCAGCACAGGCCAGCAGCTGATGCGGCGGGGGGACATGTTGCTGTCAGCAGGGAGGCTGGTGTCGAGATGACGCGGTTCACCCGGCAGGGATGACCTGTGCGACCTTGGGTAGCGCTGCAGGTGACACCCCACCATTCCCGGGTTGCTCCCCCCCCCTGCCGCAGGGACTTGACCCTGCGCCAGGCACCCAAGGACATCGCAGCAGCCGTGGCGCCACTGCTGGCCAGCGGGGCGGACCTCAGCCAAGCCGTTGCAGACTTCACGCTGCCCGTGGGAGGGTGGGCGGCGTGCGCTTTCAGCTGAACCATGGCCGTGCCACATACCCTGACACCAGCTGACCGTGGTCGTGCCACATACCCTGACACCACCGTGGTCGTGCCACATACCCTGACACCACCCGACAAAGGCTCACAGGCACCCCTGACAGCAGCGGCCACCTGCTTTCCGCAGGGAGCTGGAAGCCTGCACTCCTGCTGGCTGGCGGGCCGGCGGACCCCAGGGCTGGCTGCAGCACCTGGACACCGCCGAGGACGGCACCCAGCTGAAGCAGTTTGCGGTGGCTGTCTACGACCGCTGGGGCATCCTGTGCCGCAAGGTGCGGGCTGTCAGCCGGCTGGTGGCGGGCGTGGTGGCTGCCTGGGCATGCGCTCATGAGCTGCGCAGCGCGGCGGACGCGTGGGCGGATGCGTGCCCATCTGGTTCGATGCAGCAGTGCCTGGACTTTTGCCGGCGGGCACCTCATGCACCTGCAGGGCTGGGGCTGGGTGCTGGCCCATGATGCAGCAGGTGCCTTCCAACCGCCTGTCGCCCTGCGTCGCGTGCGCCTGCAGATGACTGGTGCTGTGTACAACGACCCGCCGCGCTCGTCGTTGCTGGCAGTGCCCAACGCCTTTGTTGTCCCAGGTGTGCTTTGTGCTAGACACTGCCCATGCTGCGCCCTCACCCTGTGCACCTGACCCTGGCGGTGGCGGGACTCAGGACAGAGGGCATGGGTGTGGGGCATGTACAGCAGGAAGTCAGCCCTTCACGACCTGCGCCCATGCAGGCGACCGCTTCCAGGAGCTGTACTACTGGGACTCCTACTGGGTCATCCGCGGCCTGCTGGTGGGATGCTGGTGAAGCCGCTTGCCTGGCACCCAGCGCCACCGCACCCTTTTGCACGCGCGCCCCTGCTCCTCAGGCTGCCAGATGGCAGGCAGTGCTGCAGGCGGCTTGCCTGCCCTCCTGTTCCGCCCGCAGGTGTCAGAGCTGCGTCAGACAGCGCTGGACATGGTGGACAACCTGCTGGCCCTGGCAAAGGAGGTTGGCCACATGCCCAACGGCGCACGCGTCTACTACATCAACCGCAGGTGCTGCGCCTGAAGGGGGTGTTGGCTGGGTTGCATGCATGCGCAGTGGGTTGCAGCACAACGTGGTGGCCAGATCACAACGTTGGTGGCCAGATCGGCGAGCCTTTTGTCGTCATCGTACGCCCAGCCTCAGCACAGCCAGCTGTCAGCAGCGCGCGCTCATGCAAGGTCTGCAGCAGCAACATCGCAATGCCCCTTGTGTGCAGTCAGCCTCCGCTGCTGAGTCAGATGGTGCGGGATGTGTATGAGGCCACCAACGACTTGCAGCTGCTGAAGAGGTGAGGAAGCGTCTGCCGCCGCTCTCCTTTGCCCTTGATTACTGGTCCACCTGTGCTGTGTGTGCCTGTCAACGGTCGCCTGAGGCGCATGCCATCGGCATGCTGGGACGACATTGGAAACACCTGTCGCATGTCTGGCTGCAGGGCGCTGCCCACGCTGGTCCAGGAGCACGCTTACTGGACGTCCGCCCCCAAGCAGGTCACCATCCAGGGAGCCAACGGGCAGACGTACAGCCTGAGCAGGCAGGGCACACCCTCAGCATGGAGCGGCATGGCGTGCCAGCGGCGGCAGCATGCCGCCCCTCCCCGGCTGCTGCGCAGGTTGCACATCACAGTGGCACCTGCCATGCCCCCTCACCGCCGTCTTGCACTGCTGCTGCAGGTACTATGCACACTGGTACCTGCCGCGCCCCGAGTCTTCTCGAGAGGACGTTGAAACAGCCATGGAAGCGCTGGGAACTTCCGACCCCAGGCAAGCCTCCACCAGGGGGCTTGGGTGCACGCGGTCTCGCTTCACTGCTTGCGTTCTATGGGCGTGCTTCCGGCATGTGGGCACCAGCCTGCCCGCTGCTGAGCCCCCCCCCCCCCCCTCCTTGCCCCTCTCCACAGCGACCCGGGCGTGCGCCAGCTGTACAACGACCTGGCATCAGGCGCGGAGAGCGGGTGGGACTTCAGCAGCCGCTGGCTGGCGGATGGCAGGACCCTGGGTACCATCAGGACCACCAGGGTGGGTGGGTGGATGACCTTGAGGACGGGGAAGCCAAGTGCTGAGACCTGGCGGGTGTGCAGCAGGCCCGGAAAGGGGTCCTCCGGGGCGCACCTCCCGCGCGACAAACTGTCGTGCGGTGCTGCCCCAGGCTCCTTGGTAGCAACATTGCAATGCCGCGCACGATGCACTGTGCAGGTCATCCCCACCGACCTGAATGCGTGGCTTTACCAGATGGAACGCAACATTGCGCTGTTTGCGGACCTCGCCGGCGATGCGCAGCTGGGTCAGCGCTTCAGCCAGGCAAGCCAGGCCGCAGCTGCGTTGCTGAGTCCGTGATGTGTCCACACCTCTGGCAGCCAGTTGTCACTGCCTTGCGCGCCCCTCATTTTCTCGTAGGCAGGCAGCAGCGGCAACCACACGCCCTCGGTCGCCTGCTGCAGGCAGCGGCTGACAGGCAGCGGGCGATCATGGACCTCCTGTGGGACCCGGCCACCAGCCAGTGGCGCGACGCCCTGCTGCAGGGCGATGAGGAGCCCTACGCCTTGCAGGCAAGCCCAGCTGCCAAGCAAGGACCCTGCGACTGCACCTGGTGCACCGCTGCCCCTCCCTGCTGCCGATTGCGTACTCAGGGATGCCCGGATGCCGCCCGCCGTGCCCCGCCCTGCAGCTGAACAGTGCCACGCTGCTGTCCAACTTCTACCCCATCTGGACGGGCCTGCTGGCGGGCAACCAACCTGCCGGCCAGGCCCTGGTACGGGCCCTGGACCAGTCCGGACTAGTCCAGCCCGGAGGTGGGCTGCCACTCTCCCCTCCCATCCCGTTTCTCCCTTCCGGTCCGCCTGCTGCCGCTTGCTGGCGGCGGGTGGATGCGGCACAGTGCCTGCCGGCGCATCATGCACGGGTCATGGCTGCAAACCGCCTGTCGCTGCAAAACCTAGGCTCCGCCTTGCTTGTATCAGTGGGTAACGAGGTGCCGCCATGAGCTGTGCAGGCCTGGCCACCACCACAGTGGACACGGGGCAGCAGTGGGACTATCCCAATGGCTGGCCCCCGCTGCAGCACATGACTGTTGAGGGGCTGGATGCGTACGGCGGCCCCGAGGGCAAGCGCCTGGCACGGCAGCTGGCACGCAGCTGGATCAGGTGAGTGAGCCTGCTGTTGAGCCCAGGCATCCCCTCTCTTTGGTGTCAGGCATGATGCGGGGAGCAGGCCGTTTGGAGATGCGCGCCGAATACTGGGGCACATGCAGAGCGCCAGCTGGCGATGCCTCCCCGTGTCGTCTGGCTGCAGCAACAACCACGCGACCTTTGCTGCTACCAGCCACATGCACGAGAAGTACGACGTGGAAAAGCAGGGCTACCCGGGTGGCGGCGGCGAGTACCGGCCGCAGGTGTGTGTGCGTGTGTGGGCGGGGGGGGCTGTTGCCTTGGGTTGCGCCCTGGTCCCTGCCAGCAATGCAGCAATCAAGCTCACCTCGTGCGGTGGTGGTGGTGGCGTGCTGCAGATTGGGTTTGGCTGGTCGAATGGCGTGGTGCTGGACTTCCTTGCCAAGCACTACTGAGGCGGGTCCGTCCCTTGCAGCACGGCGGCTGCCTGCGGCCGTCGTGGCGGCAACCGCCAGCAGGGCGGCGCCGCCGGGTGGAGGTGGCAGCTGCAGCCGCGGGATGTTTAACCTCCTTCACGACTGCACATCCATTGTATTGGTGCACCGTGGTGAGGCAGCAGACTGGTCTGACGCCTCTCAGATCGCGCGTTCGTCAGATCGACACGCGTTCGGCCGCCACAAAGGCTGCAGCAGGCCCACAACACTGTCACTACAACCGCAAGCGAAAGGGGATTGTGACAGCATCAATGCAGCTCCGGCAAACCGCGCGCACGAAGCAGGCGCACGCCTGCAGGCCACAGGCCGCCTGCACACGGATCCCGCGCATCAGCAGGACCGCCAGGCTGCGCCAGGTAACCTGCTGGCGCAAGCCAGATCCGCTGCACAGCACAGCCGTCACGCGCGCGCATCCCGATCGCATGGCGTCCAATGCGGCTGCAGGCCCCCCGCACGGCGGCAGCAGCTGCAGCAGCCGATGTGGCGGCCGTGCTGGCTGTGCCTGGCTTTGAGGTCGAGCACAAGCTGACCAACAAGCGCATGACCGGCAACCCCTTCCTGGCATGGCAGCGCAACCTTGAGCAGCTGGGCACGGAGGCGGACCTGTGGTTGGCCGCGCGCATCGACTGCCAGCGCGCCGTCGGTGCAGCTGTGGCAGTGATTGCAGGCTTGGTGGTCGCCACGGTGCGGCGCCATGCAGTGCTGACGTGGCATTGCGTGGTTCGCCTGCCTGCCTTCATGGTGACAGCGCAGAGTGCCGCGGGTCGCGAGCAGCTGCCCGCTCGCCAACAAAGGCTCCCCCGCCCTCCCGCCCACACACAGGGTCTCGACGGCGGCAGCATGCTGTCCAGGGGGCTACCCATCTGGGCGCAGGACCAGTTTGAGGCTGGTGGGTGGCCGGTGGCCTGGGGCAAGTGCATGCCAGCACACCCAAGCAAAGTGTGCAGCTCGTCAGATGCGTCACCCGGCGTTCCTTGCAGGCGCGTACGGCTTCTGGTGGCTGGTTGCTTTCGTGGCAGCCACGCCCTTCGTGCTGTGGCTCAAGCGCACCTGGTGAGTCGCTGCGTGGGCAGCTGGGTTTACGCTGGGCATGCGTAGCCGCCTCAGCCCTCTGGCCAGCCGCCGCATGCACCCACGACGCCACCCATGCCCGCCTCAGCCCTCCAGCCTGCCGAGCCGACCGCCCGGTGGTGTGATCACTGAGCGGCGGCCGTCTGCCAGTGCAGGTGGGTGACCAACCTGGAGGCCCTGACCGATTCGGCAGCCGCGCTCGGCAGGGCCTACACCAGCAGCGGGCGGGAGGCGCCCTCCTGGCTGGCGCCGCGCGGCGGCGGCGCGCGCGCAGTGGCGTACGCAGCTGTCATCTGGCGCGGCGTGCTGCTGCAAGCCGCGTGGGCGGTGCTGCACCACGGCAGCGGCCTGGGAGTGGGACAGATGGTGGGGGCGGCGCTGTTCTTCGCTGCGTCCGCAGCCCCCCTGGCCCTCAGTGAGACCGCGCCCGCGGCGGCGGGGGGCGTGCCGCGCCGCACGCTTCTGGCACTGGCCCTGGGACTGGAAGCGGCCGTGCTGTTTGCAGGCGCGCAGCAGCTGGGGGCGGCCGCCGCGGTGGCGGCCGCGGCCGCCGCGGCCGCCTGCCTGCAGCAGATGCAGCAGCGCGCCGTGCTGCCGCGCCTGCTGGGCTTACAGGCGGCCGAGGGGGATGCTGTGGAGGTGCACGTGACCGCGCAGCTGGACACGGGTGCGCGCTTTGACGCGGTAGAGGGCAGCAGAACGCTCAAGCTGTTTGCTTCCGGCGGCGCGCTGGCGCTGCAGCAGCAGCAGGAGGAGCACCTGGCGCAGGCCATGGCCGCGCTGCTCGAGCAGCAGCAGCGGCGCAGGGAGCAGCTGGCCGAGCAGGTGGAGCAGGAGGCGCGCCAGCAGCAGCAGCAGCAGCAGGCAGCTGCGCAGCCCAGCAGCAGCGCCGCCAGCTCTGACGAGCCGACCAGCCAGGGGGAAGCTGGTGGGCAGCCGGCCGCGTCGGCGTGGGAGCAGCAGGAGGCGGCGTTCGCTGCCGAGCAGGAGGAGCTCATGGCGCAGCACGAGGGCAGCCTGGTGGGGCTGGTGCCGCTGTCCACGCTCAAGAGCAAGGAGCTGGAGCGCTGGCGGCCCTTCTTGGCGCACCTGCAGGCAAGGGCTGGGCGCGCCTGCGAGCTGGCCTGCACACGGCTCCTCCCCACACGGCTGCCGCGGGGAGCCGTTGGTCGGCAGCGGCTGCACTGCACTTTCCCTGCCGGCCCTGGCTCTTGCTTGCGCAGCTGCATGCATCGCGTCTGGTATCGCCTCCACGAACCATGTGTGACGTCCAGCTGCGCGTGGGCCCCGACCGTGCAGGCGGCGCTGCTGGGGGCGTACCTGGGCCAGCCGGTCAGCGTGAAGCTGCACAACCCGGCGCGCGGCGGCTACTACAACCCCGACCTGTGCTGGTGGCAGCCCAGGAAACAGGTGGGGTGCGCGCGGTCTCGGGTGCATGGCACGCTGCGTCGCTTGGATGCCACCGCGCCTCGCACCTGCTGGACTGTTGCTGCGAGCCTGGCCGCGGCTGCGCCTGCTGGCGCCCTAGAGACCGACTGGTCGTGGGGGCTGGTCGGGGGCCTGCACCCGCAGGTGGTGCAGAAGCTGGGGTCACCCCAGGTGGGGGACATCTTCCGCTTCCCCCTGCGCGACAACGACCCCGGCAGCTGGGTGGCGGCCCGCATCAACGTGATGACCGAGGAGGCCTGCGAGATCGACGCCAACCACGGCATCGCGGGCCGCGATGTGGTGTTGACCGTGCGGGTGGTCAGGCTGCTGAAGGGGGCAGCCAAGGACCCGGCAGCTGCCATGGCGATGTAAGGCCCGGCCGCAGCGGTGCAGGGCAGCAGCGTGGAGGGGAATTCCCGAGTGGCTGGCCAGCCGCCTGCGTGCTGCTGGTGCTCTCCCTGCCGCCCTGTGCCCCCCCCCCCTCCGGGCTCCCCAGTGGCCGGCTCGCCCGTGCAGCCATCCTACGCCACGTTCCAGGACCACACTGATGATCATGTGCGCGCTGGGCCCACCCGGCCGGGCGGGCCGCCACCGGCGAGGCAGCTGGGCCAGATCGACGTCAACCAATGCGTCAACCAGCCTCGCCACTTTCGTTGCACCCTCAGGCATTGGGCAACGCAAATTCCAGCACCCTCAGATTGCCTGAACGCAGAGATGCAGTTGTCCGGCGTGCAGGCGAGCGCAGGCAGGCTGCACCGTAGGCCTGGGAGGATGCAGCTGAGCAGCAGGCGAAGCGTCGTCGTGCAGTGCAGCCAACAGGCGTCGGGCTGGCAGCGCGCGCTGCCGGCCGCCGCGCTGTCGGCAGCGATCCTGTGCATGCAGCCCGCGCCCGCAGAGGCGCGGCAGCAGGCGTTGGCAGACCTGGTGCGCGACAGCTACTCCTTCGTGGATCAAAACAAGGACGGCGTGATCACAGCAGAGGAGCTGCGCAGCGTGAACAAGAACGTGTCCCAGGTGGGGTGGGGGGATTGGCAAGCAGGGCCGGCTGTCGAACACGCGCACGTTGCCAGCGCTGCTTGGCACATGCCACTGCCATGCACCCCTTGCCGTGCTGCCGCCATGCACCTGCCTTGCTGCTGCCATGCACCCCTGCCGTGCTGCGGCCAAGCGCCACTGCCACACCACACCGTCATGCCCGCAGGAGGAGGGCGTGCCGCTGGTGGGAGACGAGCAGATTGACTTCAGCATGCGGTTGTGGGACCTCAACCAGGTGTGTGGGCGGCTGGCAGTGCCTGCATGCGAGGCGCCCTGTCGCAGGCAGCAGCATCCGCCGCTCTTGTGGCCTGCTTCAGCCATGATGGCTGCTGGACAGGGCGGCATCAATCTTAGCTGGACAGCGCGGCACCAATCTCAGCTGCGCCTGCGGCTTGGCTGGACGGCTGCAGGATGGC
>Ga0315905_10004443_pt1 | contig 14320 bp, 5 predicted proteins | sample LakEriMetagenome_5_FD_203522 | JGI IMG/M metagenome (GOLD analysis project Ga0315905, IMG submission 203522) | Freshwater fungal communities from buoy surface, Lake Erie, Ohio, United States - Buoy 4 MA121 | ecosystem: Environmental > Aquatic > Freshwater > Lake | place: USA: Lake Erie, Ohio... | reverse complement strand
GATGGACGAGAAGGCAGCCCACATTCTAATGTGTCGCTGCCTCAGCAGTTCACCATTAACATCAAAGCCATCAACAACGAGCCCCGGTTTGCCTTGACAAGTGACTTTTTCCAAGCGCTGGAGGTAAAGCTAACCACACGGCTACTTCACTTCCCAGTAGCGTCTAACATTTCCACTGGACCTCCTTTCGAGCTCAGGGTGGTCAACGAGGATTATCAAAACGTTACATTCACCGTCACTCCCTTGAATGACATTGCCGCTAGCAAAGCACTGTTTGAAAGCGTACATATGCACAGCAACGGCACTCTCGACCTGATCCTCATTCCGTACGCCAACGGGGTGGCCACGTACTCGGTCTCACTCTCAGATGACGGAGACACCTCTGTTGGAGGAAGATTAACGTCACAGAGCGCCAACATATCGATCCAAATTTTTGCTGTAAACAACCCTCCGTTTTTTCAAGTGCGGCCGCTGCTCACTTTGAACGAAACTGCTGATCTGTACCTCAAGGTTGTAGAAAACTTGGCCACATTTATCGGGAAAGGCCCTCCTATCCAAGGAGGCTCGCTTCCTGAGCAGTGGAAAATTGGAAATGAGGTGCACACATGTTGAAATCTCTTGTGTCTGTCCCTGATATGATGTCCTCGTGCCTCAAATCCCATGATGCCAAGACCGTTGGTGATCTTGCATGCACGCATGAAACGAATAAGGGTTTGATCATCTGAGTCTGACACTTTGCTTGACGTGACGTGGGGTCAAAACAGGATGATCAGGGCATTTCCTTTACCTTAGTTCCGCTAGATTCTGCAGCGAGTCTAGTCCTCTTTCAACGACCTCCAATCATCCGCGCAGATGGTGCGCTAGAGCTTTGGATTACTCCATATCAGGTTTCAGAATTTTGTTTTTGCTGGCGCTTTGTTTCTTTGTTTCTCATGTTAAGCTGGCTCAACTCTGACATCTCTGTGCGTTCACAGTATGGCGAGCTAAATTTCTCTTCGACCTTATTCGATGACGGAGGTGTCGCGCTCGGAAGCGGAGGAAGCAACACGTCTGTCACAGAAAACTTTACTATTCGGATACTGCCGGTAAATAATCCTCCATTTTTCGAGCTTTCCACTGAGGTCATTCAAATTTTAGAAGGCTCGTCAACAGAAACGTACAAATGGCTGCTTGTCGCGAATTCTTCAATTTCAAAAGGGCCCCCGATTCCCACTTTGCAAAATGGGAATGCTACTATTTCGCAATTCTCCCTTTTGTTCTCTTGTGCCGAAGATGACTGTATAATTCCACAGCTGGATGATCCCCAGGAACAGCTGCACCTGCAAGCCCTAATCGGTGAAGTGTTGGATATTTCTATGCACTTTGTTGTAATCTCTTTGAAGGATTTTCTGTTGACAGACGATGTCGAGGTGATACGCCTGAATAACAGACGGCATCGTTTGGGTAGGCATCTGTCCAGTGCAATTGAAAGTGCAAGTGTCTCTGACAGCGAGAGCGAGGGCAGCATGGTCTCTGACAGCGAGAGCGATGGCAGCATGTCGAGCAGCGGTATTGAAAGTGCAGGTGGCTCTAGCAGCGTTTATGCTGAACCAACTGCCTGCACCACGGACGGGTACACCGGACCCAACTGCCAGGCATGTGACAAGGACACGTACTCGGGCAACTGCCAGCACAAGTGCAATGCAAAGTTGACTTGTAGCAAAAACGGGCGGTGTAGTGGGCTAGACGGACGCTGCATCTGCAATGAGGGCTTCAGTGGCCCTAGCTGTTCAATTACCACAGAGTTGACGAGCGCACCCTCTGACACATTACCTGTCATCAAGATGAGGATTGGGCTCCCGTTGAGCAAAGCTGAATTCACCCCGGCCGTCCAGGCGCTTGTTCGTGAGGCAATAGCAGCTGCAGTGGGAGTGGATGCAAGCAGGGTGCGCATCCTCTCCGTCGTGGAGGCTGTTCGTAGACGTTTACTCGCGGATAGTCTCGCGCTGGAGATCGCAATCGAAATGCCACCTGGCGAATCGCGTCTTGATACGATGACTGCCAACAGTACGATGACTGCTAACAATCTGAATCGGGAGCTTGCCGCGCGCAATTTGCCCCAAGCCACAATGCTTGAGCCACCGATCATAGTCAGTTGGCCTAAGCCAACTGCCTTGAATGTCGAGCTGTGGAGCTGGCCGGAGACTACAAGCGCTGCACAAGTGATGCAACTGCAAACTACGCTGAGAGAGCGCTACAGGTCAGCTCACATCGACATCATCATGGAAACGCACAGTATTCCACCTCATCAACTGTCTGATGAGCTGGTCTCAAACGAAGAGGACCAAAAGATCTCATTCTCCGTCTCTCTGATCCCTTCAGCAAATGTCCCTGAAAACAACGGTCCTATCATCTTTGAAACGCCTCTGATGTTATCCAACGGCACCTTAATGTTCACGGTGTCCGCGTACCGAAATGGAAACTCTTCCTTCCGAGTAATATTGCGAGACGATGGTGGCAACGAGCGTGGTGGGTCAGATACTTCTGTATCGTTATCGTTCATGATCGAGGTCCTGCCTGTCAACGACGCTCCTTCTTTTGAAATCCCGCGTCAATTCCTGGAGACGCTTGAATTGGGGCCTGGAGAGTCCAGCGTCATGGACAAAGTTGTCACAAATATTTCCAGGGGCCCTCCATTGGGCTTGGGTGTAAGCAATGAAGACTATCAAGAGGTTACGTTTGTCGTATCAGAAGCTTTCCCCTTCTTGTCCACTACCGGTGTCATCACATCGACGTGGGACGTGTTGATTGGACAAAAAGCGCCAGAAATAGCACCCAATGGCACACTGATACTGTGGCTCAGTCCGTACATGAACGGCACTACGATCTTCAATATCAGCCTCAAAGATGCAGGAGGCACAGAGCTTGGTGGCAAAGATTCTTCTCGTGACTGGAAGCTGTTGACCATCAAAGTGCTTCCTGTGAATCAAGCACCAACGTTTGAGTTGCGACTGTCCGTGATCCATATCGTCGAGGCCCCGAGAACGAGAGAGACGCAGCTGGCTCTCGCGCCAAAATGCAGACCACTTTCTCAAAATGATGCTGATCCCCTCCCTGCTGCAAACCTCTACAATATAAGCCGAGCTGATGTTGCCACTCACATCAAGGCCGGGCCTCCTTCCCCAGAGGAAGACACACAGAGTGTGCATTTTACGATTGTGCCACTGCAATGCAGAATCCCTGCTGGGGCTGTTGCAGATTTCAACAACTCGGATCCGAGCCCATGGGCGTTACACTGTCCCGGCCTCTACGGCGATGGCGCCAATTCTTTGCGGTTGGATGCACAGCTGTTCCAAAGCGGTACAGTAATAAAAATGGATCCCAATGGCACGCTGAATCTGATGTTGGAGCCCGAACGATTCGGAACCGCGTCCTTCGTGATCAAGCTTGAAGATAATGGTGAGGGTTGTCTTGCCCTCAAACATGATTTGTGCATCTCGGCGGATTTTATGCGCTTTTCACCGAAGAAAGATTTTGAGCTCATAGATTATAAACATTCCACTGTGCCAGAATGCCCATGCTAACGTTGTTCATGTGCAGGTGCATTGCTAGGTTCAGTATACGGCGCAAGCCGCAACCATTCCTCATCGGACCAGCCTTTCTTGATCATTGTTGACCCAGTCAATAATCCGCCGTCCTTTCAACTTGTGAGCTGTATGCTGCAAGTGAAGGAAATTTCGATCGCCGAAAGCGCCATCTTGCTGCCTGAGGTAATAAAAAACATTTCACATGGCGGATGGAGAGAGGCCGAGTACCAAACTCTCCACTTTGAGGTCCAGCAGATTGCAGGACCGATCGGGGTTGGATATGGATTCGAGGCCAAGTGCATCAGCGATTACTCTCGAGATGTCATGTGCCATGGAGGAAGTGCTGCAATTCAATTTTTCCTCTCGCCTGGAAGATGGGGTAATATTACACTCCAGATTACATTGAAAGACAGCGGAGGAGGAATGGACACCTTTTTTGATGTTCTTCAGCTGCAAATTTTGCCGGTGAACAATGCACCATTCTTCCGATTCAGTGTCCCCACTGTCTATGCAGATGAGCGCCAGGACACGTGCTGCGACTGGTTCATCCTGCACAATTTTGTTGAATCCCTTTCTCTCGGCCCGTGGGAGGATGCAGGTGCAGCAGAGTGTAACTCAGAGATAGAATGTGAGCTACAGCAAGGCAGATTTGTGGTTACGAGTCGGAACATGAATATCTCCAGCCGACTCTTCGAGGTCTCGCCCCGGATTTATATGAACGGCACGCTCGTACTTGCGCTAAAAGTTAGAGCCAACTCGGAACTGTTCGGAACTGCAACATTCAGTGTCACACTGAAAGATGAAAATACCCTTGATAGTACGACACAGATGTCGGACGAAGCCTTCTTTGATATCCAAGTACTGGCTGTGAATAGCCCTCCTAGCTTCAACATCACTAGGTCCCTAGTAAATGTCGACGAAGACAGCGGCTCTCACGAATTACTCGTCGCAGACAAAATACAGGCAGATGGCTCTAGTGAGTCGACCCACCCCCTGACGGATACGGAGATTGATCAGTCGGTCACATTCATTGTTTCAGTAGATGTGGGGTCCTCAATCTTTAATCGCTCTACTCTGCCAGCGATTTCTCGCGTTGGCATCCTGTCTTTCACGCTTGCGCCTGACGCTTTTGGCGAGGCTGTACTGGTCGTCGGGTTGAAAGACAATGGTGGCGTACAAAGAGGGGGGCAGAACACCTGGGCAGAACACTCAGGATACAGAATACAGAAAATTGTAATCACCGTAAATCCAATCAATGATGCACCGTCGTTCAAGAGTTACAAAGAAAAAGAGCTCTTTGTCCCACCAGCAGGAATAATGATGATTACTGGGTTTGCATCGAAGATATCCTCAGGACCTTACAACGAAGGAAAGTGCTCCCCGGAATCAATCTGGTGCCAACATCAGGCCATACGATTTCAAATTATGGACGTGACCAACCCATTGCTGTTCCAAAGCAGGCTAGACATCGACGACCAAGGCACGCTAATGGGAACGTTGGCTGAGGAACCCACTGGATACACTACCATAACATTCAGGGCCATAGATGATGGCGCGCGGTATGGTGAAAGAGGTCAAAATGTCTCTTTGCCTTTTAGCACGCTTTTAAGGTTGAAGACGGCGAATCAGCCACCGTTTTTCTCGTTTCCCTGGACAACACGGTGTGCTTTACCTCTTCCAAAATACGATGACCAGAGTGGGCTTGAGGGTGGATTGCAACAAGAGAACAATACTAGATTGCAGTGTGAGTGCACCCCGGCCAGCCCACGGTCTGAATGTCTCTCGATGCAGTCAGACTCTTTTGCTAAGCTTGATCCTGCGAAGGACTCAATCCCTGAGGTGTACGGTCGTGAGGGCCAAGTACAAGTGGACTTTCACAATTTTGCTGCAGATATGACACCAGTTATAGGCACTCGCAGATCAGCATCCATCACATTTACAGAGGACAACGACCTAAGGGGTGGCTTGAAGGTGGCAAGTGTGACAGAAGGGGGTCGAAGCGAGTACTCGGTCTCTAGCGCAAAGTCGCCTGATGGGCGGCATCTGTATGTTGCTGAAGCTACAGATAGTGTTGCTGTCTATTCAATGTCAAATTCCATCGACTCCACGTGGCTTGATCGTCGGTCCCATCGTGAGGATCGCATTCGCTTTGTTGGTCCTCGAGACGGAGCAGAACCTGGAAGTGAGGGGCGTCAACTTGATATTGAGAGGTTTTCCACAGCTTCGAGTGTAGAAATCGAAGGCCAAGTGATTGTAGCAGTCGCATGTGGCGCCATTGACCTTTTAGATGCCCTGGACATTGTTCGAAAAAACACCCCTGCTCACAAATCTAGCGATAGTATTTATGCTTTGGCTATGGGACACTGGGACTTTGGGCAGCGATCCGTCCTGTCACAAAGCGCATACGTCCGCGAGATTAATCGGTGGCAGTCCTGTAGAGAACGCTTTTCTACCAGGATTTCGCCATCATCGTTTGCGGGCCTTGGCAAGTTAGGGCCCGCAGAGCTGCGAGGCCCCCATTGCAAGGAAAACACAGGTATCAGGCTGAAAAAACCTTATGTGAATTCTTATTCATAAGCACTATCCAATATAGAATGGCGTACACAAAGAAAAGTTCGATCAAATATTTAGTATGAACGATATAATATTTAGTATGAGCCTTTGATGTACCTTAGAATCGCGGTGACGTGTGGAATGTCGATGCAGAATGGGATCAATCGATCCAGTCGTTTTCCATCATGAACTTCCTGGCTAATAATGGCGAGATCGAAGCGCTGCAAACCTCAATGGACGGCCTCGTTGTTGTCGACGATATTTCCAAGCTCGCCTTATCACGTCACAACTCCTCCACGGAGCCCTTGCTCCCTGCCGCCGAGATCACATTGAGCGCGTGGATCAGCATCAGTCACGAAACAGGGGGTTTCTCGGGGCTGATAGCTGCAGCTACTTCTGGAGCCGGGTGCACTGGTGGATTTGTCCTTGGGTACAGTATGCATCCCACGCTGACGGTCCTGCGCTTCGAAATTGCTTTGGCGAATACGCAGAAAAACACCTCTGCAGCTGAGGCAGTCCTTTCTATTGCGTCGAGTTCGGTGCCACGCCTTGAGGATGGCGTATGGTACCACATCGCAGCCACCTATGACGGCGCCATTCAGCGCCTCTACCTCGACGGCGAACTCAAGCACGTGCACCGGGCGTGTGGAATTGAGGCACATTGCGGTCACATAGTGTACCCCACTGCCTCCTACTCAGCCTCATGCACAACTCCAATCGCTCTGACTCTTGGGAGCTACTTCAATGTGGGGTCCGGGGACGTAAGCCCTCACAGGGGATTGCTGAAAGAGGCGAGCATTTTTGCACAGGCATTGACTTCGGAGCAGCTCAATACAATCTATCTTCTGATCCAATCCCAGCTCAAGGCATCGCCAGTAATACTCGACGAGTATTGGGTTCAAAAGCTGGGAAATTCCCATGGACAAGAAGATAAAGGAGAATCCAGAGCACAAGTGGAAGGGTTAGGCAAAGAATTGCTGTCCCCGAGTAGAGACTTTGCTTTGACAAGATTGTCAACCAACATCTCCCTACTTGGTCAATTTTCTGCCCTCTCCAAGTACACCTGCCGCTTCACAACCGACAAATACACCCAGGACTCGCGGCAAGTTTTCAACCTGCCCGCAGTCCTCTCATGCAGCACATGCTTTTGCCCGAGCGGCTATCAGGATACCCTTACATGTCCAACACCACCTTGGAAATCCTCAGCCAAAGATTCGGCGGCAACTCTGTCGGTTATCAAGCATGCAGCATGGGAAAACTCTGGCGGACACGGCTCCATGAATTCATCTCACGAAAAATCGCGGGAGACAAGGCTTTGGCAGCGTGCTTGTTTATACTCGGCGTGCGGGTTTGTCGACATCCATCTGCGAAGTGATTTGTTCAGTACCTGTACTCCGTGGTGGCTAACTTCATCTCCTAACTCGTCGAAAATTAATAGGACGACCGCGCGCTACCGTAGCCCACTTTTGGTGGGTACAAAGACTGTAATCAGATTTATGACCACCTCCAGGATGTTCTTGGCGGACACTAGTGGCCTCCACATGGTTAGAGACATGGCGCCAATCCAGTCAGTAAATGAAACACTCGTCTCATTTGAGCAGATGCCCACGCATGGTGTCTACTCAAGCACATTTTTCCATAGCGACGATGTGACGGGCAGTCCTCATTTCTTCTTGGCGGTTGCCAATTTCTGGGACTTCTCTTCCAGCTTTCGACGGAAATCAAGCATCTTCCGGATCATCCCGTCCTCCTTCAACAGGAGTATCACCGAGCGCAAAAATGGTACTTTTTTGCCAAGAGACGATATACACGGATACAAAGACTTTGGGCTTGAACTTGTTCAGCAAATTCAGACGAATGGCGCTAGAAAGCTTGTTCATTTTTCGCACGGGCGCCGGATAAATTCTACACGTGCCAACGAGTACATAGCCGTGGCAAACTTCTTCGGATCTTCTTTCCTTTATCCGTGGGATCCCTTCAACAGCTCAGGAGAACGCTGTACAAACCTCAGAGGATGGGCAGATTCTAAGCTGAAGACATGTGAGGCGTATGCGCAGGGTGAGTTGTTGTGCGCAACTGCTGTGTCGGATGCGAATGCCGAAAATATATCGGCGCTTGAGGCTTGCTGTGCTTGCGGAGGGGGGACTCGGATGGATTGGAACGAGAACAACGGTCTAAATGGCTCATTGATGAAGTCAGCGGCGGATCAGCTCAAAAAGGGCGTCGAGATCCTGACGACGTGTGCGACAGATGTTGCTGTTATCAGGCTTTCGGAGAAAATCACATACCTAGTCTTTTCCGTGTTTTCGAATGATTTATGTATGATGCCTGAAGATGGTCAAAACAAAGCAGCGCAGATGTCGGTGTCGCAAATATACGCCGTCAACGATGACGCCTCAGCAGGAACATCCCTCGTTCAGAGTCTTTGGAAAGTTACCGCAGCCCGCCAAGTTTCCGTGTTCAAGTCGCCCAAAAAAATCTTCCTTGCCTTCGCAGGGGAAGGTGAGGATAGCGCGGTCGTCTATTCCGCACCATTGGCCACAGAACCCCCGTTTTTCTCAAAATTGCAGACGCTTCCCTTGTCAAGCTCGATGTCCGTGTGCTCTTTTGTGTGGGGTGGGCTGTACCTACTGGTTTCGGGCGCCGCATCCTCATCCCTGCTGCTCAGGTGGGATGGAGAGATGTTTGGCGGACCCTTGGACAAGCTCGCACACTCGCGAAATACAGCAGGAGGACAGACTCTCCCGTCCGATCGTTCCATGGGGGCTCTCCACATTTCAGTACCATTGAAGGTGGATGACAAGGATGCATCTGACAGCAGCGATGGGCGGGCGCACTTTGCGCTGCTCGGTGGTGACACAGATGCACGGATGTTTCAAGGAACTCGGGAGCGTGTGCAGGGGTTGAAACGTCCGGTGGAGTTAACGATTTCCTCAGATGGCCGCTTTGTATACGTAGCCGCGCAAGAATCCCGATCTATCGCTGCCTTCCGGCGAAACGCCTCATCTGGTCTTTTGACCTACTCGCCAACTGCAAGCTACAACACGGACTGGACGCGCGACAGGGCCAACGGCGAGTTTGTCGCAAATGCTAGGATGCTCGGCGCTGGTGGCGGATTTCCGTTGCGTGGCTTGTCTGCGCTGAAAATCTCGTCGGACCCGACGAGCAGCATTCTTGTGGTCACCAGCGTGCTCGATAATTGCGTGGCAGCGTTTTCTCGCGATCTCCTCTCAGGTGCTTTGAAGATCCACACAGTGATACGGGATGGGGATGTGATGCAAGGCAAAGTCGTAGACGGACTTGCTGGCGCGAGGGCCCTGGCCATTAGTGCTGATGCCAGTCGCTTATTTGTAGCGGGATGGCTGGATCAATCTGTATGTGCTTTTGGTAGAAGTGCGTTCGGGAACTTTACATTTCTCGGCCGGGTAAGACCATGTCTGTAACGTGTGTGCGTGCATCTGTGTGCTGGCCTGGACGGCTGATGGACGCACTGCCTTGTAATGCGGGGTTGTGTTGCAAAATCGGGAGTGCGGGATTGCGTTCATCCATGTGCTGACAAAGTTGCCCCGTGAATGTTTGCATGCGCATGCGTATACACTGGCATTCCATGTTTTCGTGCTTGGCATACTGCAGCTCAAGCAGGGCGAGCGAAGCCCATCATCATTTAAAGCCTCAACAAAGGATCTAATCTTGGATTTCCCGGAGCAACTAAACTATGAAGCGTCATGGAGCACCGGTACTTTGCGTGTCCTTGATGATGCTTTTCTAGTGCTCCTCAGTGTGTTCCTCTCCTCAGCTGCATGTGATGCCATTTTTTTTTGCTGCTGTGTCTGCTGAGTGCGAACGGCCTGCCAACAGGAGGATTGAAGAAGCGCGTCCCTCTGTTCGTATGCGCACGTGTGTGCACATGTGCAAATGTCCTTACCAAGCGTTTCCTGACAATTTTGCAGGCGAATACCCCACAAGATTGGGTGGCAACGGGCATTTTTGGTCATTTTCAGCGCGCGATAGCGAGCAAGTTGTCATTGGCCCCGATGTCTATCTTGCAGTGTCGTCGTCCTCCGTCGACCCGACACAGCCGGGTGGTGCTGTATTCATTTACAAGTTCGACAAATCCAGAAAATCCTCGACCTTTGTACAGGTCACCATTCAGCTCTTTCTGTGCAAGCTTACTGGAAAGCACTGATCAAGCATGCCAAATCACAATTTGCTTTTTTATTACTGAACATCTACTTGTAACACTGATATCTATTTTCCCCCTTCTCTCTCCTTTTCCCTGATGTGCTCGCAGACTCTCAATGAATTGGCGTGCAGTTCGATTGTCACGCTGTCCATCAATGACGGGCTGCAGTCTAGAGAAGACAACATCTACCTTGTAATTGGCAATTCATTTTCTGCTGCAGCGTCGGCTTTCCCATCCCTGAACGTCTACAAATGGAATACATTTGCAGAAAGATTTGTTTTCCACCACTCGCCAATCTTTTCCGCAGAGAAGAAGGCATATATCGCCAAAATCCAAAGCTTGTCAGTCATGGGACGGTTCGGCCGGATGGAATTCTTTCTTGCAGTGGCAAGTTTTTGGGACGGTGAATCAACTGCGGTAGATTCCACATTGCTCAGATGGGAAGCAGGTGTAAATCGCTTTGTCGAAGTAGCCTCGATGCGTGGAAGTGGAGCAACTGATGTGCAGATGGTGTCTCCTGGTGTTGTCGGGCACACGATGGTTCTTCTGTCGAATTTCCTGCCAGGTATGTGTGGAAACAAAGCCATGCCCTCCGGATTCATTGCCGTATATAACATGAGTATGGGAGCTCAAGGAAAATGGGATTTAAATGTTATGCAGTGCATTGCGAGTCGCGGCGCTGTCGATTTGGAGTCATTCAATGTCGATGGCAAATGGATGGTAGCGGTGTCTCAACGGCAGGTCGAAGATGATATGTCAGTGGAAACTCCTTCGTACAATCAGAGCTCTGCCGTTTACGTCTGGAGCGCAGAAGAGCGCCAATATCGTCATTTGCAAGAGCTTGGCACGTCGTTTTTGTCCATACCAGACTCCATGTCTACGGAAGATCAGAAAAAAAGGTTCTGCTCCGCAGGAGGCGTGCGAGACAAGCCAAGCGAGTGTCTCCCGCACTCCAACGCCGTCCCTGGCCTACGAGGGACGACCTCGACTCACTTTTTTGTCTGGGAAGGTGAAGGGTACCTAACAGTGTCGCAAAGCGTATGCCCTTGGTTTGCTGGCGATTTTATTTGTGAGAAATTAGGAATGGCGCAGCCTCAATCAGCAGTGCTGCAATATGATCGACACCGTCGACTCTTTACGGAATTGAAGAGACTTACGCGAAGCGAAAGTGTTCGCACTCGAGGGACAAGCTCCAAGGACTCTGAATTTGTTCAGGAGAGCGCAATGCGATTGAATGGAGGACGGGCCGCGAGCATCAAATTCGTTCAGCTCGACAACGAGCCATTCCTCCTCCTATGCAGTCTCACACGAGGAGCAATCCTCATGAGATGGGAATTTGAAAGCGCATCTGGTCTTGTTGCGGTTAACACGCTCGCGACAGATCCCACTGGCTCACGTGTTGTGTTGGCAAGCGCCTCCGCCCGGACTCTTTCGCTTGTTTCGCTTGGACACGGCTCGGCGGCTGTCACATCATCGTTGGATCCCAAGAACTTTGATGATCTTGGCAGACCAGTTTGTGACATCCTGCCTTGTTTTGTTTCGCAGCAAGTGCTCAAAGAACATGTCCACGTCCCGCTGATAGCCGACGCTCCTCGAAATGTACTGGGAGGCGTGAGGCATATCTCATGGTCTCCACAGGGCTGGGTTGTGCAGTCTGGCCTTCCAACTTCAGAGCTCTTGTGTGCGGCTGGCATGCTGCCTGCAGTCATTCCGAGTGCACCTGAGATGAGTGAGCTCGACATGATCAGTGGTGTGATTCCATTGGAGCTGCTGGATCCCCCCTGCCAGTCTCTTGCCTTTACGCTGGTGGGATCTGGCGATTTGGACATGTTTGATGAGCTCCCGCAGATCTCTTCGGACGGGACTTTGAGCTACAAGCAGGCCGAAAAGGGATGGGGAGTGGCTACTTTCGTTGCTGAGTTGCAGGATAGTGGTGGGGGCAAGTATTCTTCCCCCTTTCGCATCAACATTGCTCCAGCAGTCCGATTGACTTTTGAGTTGGCCGCTCCCGAAATTTCCGTTGATGCAATTCCGTCCATTCCACAGGAAATCGTGATCGCCCGAAACTTCACGCATGGTCGAACCGCTCTCTTGGCAGACAGCATCCCACGTCTGAGTTGTGATATAAAAGTTGCCAACCGTTCACTGTTTGCAGCCGATCCTACATTCTCATTCAACGTAGACCCGTACCCAAATGGAATCGTGGGCAGCATAAGTCTGGAGGTAAAGCAGTACGAATCTGGTAGGAGCGACATGCAGATAATATGCCGCTATCAATTGCCTTCTATGTCTACGCAGCCATGGGACTCGATCTTCGGGTCTAACGAGCGAAGCGGAGTTGAAATGTCGGCCATGGTGTCTTTCACGGTAAATGCGCTTTCCCGAAATTATCGTCCGCTGGTGGGCATTATTCCGGAGGTCATCACCTTCGAAGACTCTGGTCCTGTAGTTCTAAGGTGCTGGTTTGAACTTTCGGCTGGTTCGCCCTACGAGACTACTCAGTTACTCCAAATTAATCAGACCAAGGCAGAGCTGCTCAATGGATCATTTGCAAAGGAGAAAATGGTCCGGGACCTGCGGGTGACGCACGATTCTGGAGCAGGGTGCGCAAATATTACCTTCTCTCCCCTGCCCAATGCTAATGGAATTTTGCGGCTAACATTTACCTTCAAAGACGATGGTGGCACGGAGAACCGTGGGGAGAACATTGAAATAGCTAGCATGATTGTAAAAATCTTGCCCGTGAATGACAGGCCTGATTTCAAGATAACAGATGGTTCAAATCGAATTGATCTTTTTCAGGGTCGTCAAGATCGTGACGTGACGTATGCTGGATACTTCACGGTCATCAGCCCGCCCTTGGATGAGGTCCAACAACTTTTTTCGTTTGTCATCGATAGTAAAGCCAATACCTCTGAAGAATTGTCCGGATTCGTTGCTATGGCAAGCAAAGGTGGCGATCTTGTTTTTCACGTGCCCGCATCGGTTTACGGAAATCTGACTCTTTACGTGCGTTTGAAGGAAGAAGCTCCCACCCAACACACAAAGTCCGACAATTCTACGGAGACCTTCAGTTCAATCCCCCTGTCTCTTGCAGTCACTATATGGCCGATCCCACCCCTCCTAGATTTCGACATGCCGCTATTCCTTTCCGCTGTCGAATCCTCCGACATTCACACTGTCAACATCACAAACATCACGGGCACTGTGAGGCCAGAGATCACCATCGCCGTGTCAAATTTGAGGTTGTTCAAAACGCTTCCATCGACGGCCTGCCTCCAACGCAGCCCGGACAGCTGCTCGTTCAGGTTTGAATTTGCAGACCTCATGCATGGAACCGCCACCATGTCCGTCACGCTCTCGCAGCTCAACCTCGATAACAACCCTCTTGGCGAGTCTGAGCCCATCACTAAGGTCCTTGTCCTCAAAGTTTTCCCTCAGCCAGTTATTCAGTCCGTCAGGCCACGGGTCTGCAGCCACCGAGGGGGCTGCCGGGTGGCTATTCACGGCAGTTACTTCGGCTCCCTCTACTCTCGGGCGTACAGTGAAGTCGTGTACACTAGTTTGAGTGTCACCATAGGCGGTGAGCCGTGCACGGAAGTTACAGTTCAGTCAGACAAGCTAGTGTCTTGCTTGGCCCCCCCCGGTGTGATAGGCACGAACCATCTTCATCTCAACATCAGCGATGGCCACCTCTCCCGGGGTGCGGCGTCCACCTTCAAGTATTCCAACGTCATGGTTGCTGGAGGCCGACAGGGTGGAGGGTTTTTGGGCGTCCAAGTTTTTCCGCACGTTGATAACCTAGATGTGAAGCTCAACAGAGCCGTGAGATGCGTTGCGACCTGGCGGGATTCCGTCTTTCTAGGTGGATCATTCACAAGGGCGGACGACCGTGACACTGCCCACGTTTTGCGCTACGACGGTGCCAGTACAAACTCACTCGGAAACGGTGTTGATGGAGTCGTAAACAGCATGTCGGTCCTCATGTTCCCCGTCGCAGCTGGCACCCAAGCTAACG
>Ga0315905_10004442_pt1 | contig 14322 bp, 12 predicted proteins | sample LakEriMetagenome_5_FD_203522 | JGI IMG/M metagenome (GOLD analysis project Ga0315905, IMG submission 203522) | Freshwater fungal communities from buoy surface, Lake Erie, Ohio, United States - Buoy 4 MA121 | ecosystem: Environmental > Aquatic > Freshwater > Lake | place: USA: Lake Erie, Ohio... | reverse complement strand
TACGGGCCTTGCTGCACTCCGATTGCATTGAATGCATCGTGGTGGTGGTCTCGCCCGACGATACCGTCGCATCGGGTCTGGCCGGTTTGAAGCATCCGCGGGTCAGGGTGGCGTCGGTGGGTGGCGCTACGCGACGTGAGAGCGTCCTGGGTGGTGTGTCCTGGTTGATGGCTGCAGGGCACGCCAGGATGAACGACTGGGTCTGGGTTCACGACGCAGCCAGGCCAGGGCTGGAAGGTGCAAGCCTTCAGGCGCTGCAGGCCGTGCTCGATCAGGGCGAGTGCGAGGGCGCTTTGCTTGCAGTGCCGGTCGCCGATACCCTGCGCCGCGAGCAGTCCGGCGGCTCGGGTCTTGCGGGAGTGACCGAGTCCCGAGACGGGCTCTGGCAGGCCCAGACGCCTCAGGTCTTTCGATGTGGTCCATTGCACGAGGCCCTGTCCATTCATGCAGGCGTGACCGATGAGGCCGCAGCCATGCAGGCGCAGGGCGCACGGATTCAACTCGTGACCGGCACGCGTCGCAACTTCAAGGTGACCACCATGGACGATCTGAACACCATGCGCCAGGCCCTGCACGACTCACAGCAGGCTACCCGGCATCGTCCAATGCGTATCGGGCAGGGCTGGGATGTTCATGCGCTGGTCCCGGGCCGCGCGCTCATCCTGGGTGGCGTCACGATTCCGCATGACCGCGGGCTGCTGGGACACTCAGACGCTGATGCGCTGCTGCATGCCATTACCGACGCGATGCTGGGCGCGGCTGGGCTGGGCGATATCGGCCACCACTTTCCTGATACGGATCCGGCCTTTGCCGGTGCCGACAGCCGCGTGCTGATTCGCGAGGCCTGTCGAAGGGTTCGGGAGGCCGGATGGCAGGTCTCCAATCTGGACGCCACCATCGTGGCCCAGAGTCCGCGCCTGGCCCCTCACGTGCCCGCGATGCGGGCCAACCTGGCTGCCGATCTCGATCTCGATCCCGGATCCGTCAACGTCAAGGCCAAGACCAGCGAGAAGTTGGGTTTTGCCGGACGCGGCGAGGGCATTGAAGCCCACGCCGTCGTGTTGCTGATGTCGATCTGATTTTTTTGGTTCAGGACCGGGAGGACACCCGGTTCCTCAGGACAGGACTCAGCTCAGATCTGCCACCAGCGCGCCCCGGATATCCGTCGCGAGCGGCGAGACCGTTGCTGAATAGTTGGCATGATCGATGCCCATCGAAAGCGTGACGCCGTATTTGAGGGCGGCCGCCATTTCTTCGGTCAGCTCCCAGCGCAGGAAATGCACGGCCGAAGTCTTTTCATCATTTTCGCGCTCGAGGTCTTCATCGGCGATCGGATAGACCCGGGCCGAGCCCTCGACCTGGATCCAGACCTTTTGCTCGATCCCTTTCAGGCGCCCGAGCGCGGCGCGGCGCACTTCAGGTTCTGCATACTCGATCAGCATGGTGGCCTTGAAGTTGCGGCCATCCGGAATGAGCGGATCGTAGGACGCGAGTTCGTGCTGAATGCCTTCTTCTTCGAAGATCTTTTCGATGCGCAGCATCTCCTGGATCTGGTAGCGCACGGTGAGTTCGTCTTCAAACAGCAGGGTCACATGGTTGCCGAGAGCAACTGTGCGGCGCTTCTTGTGTTCGATCACGCGCTTGCGGAACTCGGGCCTGGCCTTGGAGTAAGCCTCGAGCGTCATCAGGGAGTCGCGGCGGATGTGGGTCATGGCGGTCGTCATGGTGGGTGTGACAGAAGTGGAGTGGATCGAAGGAAAAGTGAATCGAAGGAGCAGTGGAAGGAGGAGTGACCTCAGCCCGGCAGGCCATAAGCCATGCGCAGCAGCGTGATCGGATGGGCCAGCTTGTCATCGCCCTTGCCCTTCATGCCCTGCACGATATGGTGGCCTGCGAGCTGGCAATCCGAGGCCACCCAGTCGGGTTCGCCCTGGGGGTGCTCAGCCATCTGCCGAAAGACCGGTCGACCGATCTTCATGGCGGTCTCGTGGAATTCCTTTTTCACGCCCCAGGTTCCGGCGTGCCCCGAGCATCGCTCGACGGTGTGGACTGCCGTTCCAGGAATGATGGAGAGCAGCTCGCGGGTCTTCTGGCCGATGTTCTGCACACGAAGATGGCAGGCCACGTGATACGAGACCTTGCCCAGTTCGCCCGAGAAATCGGTGCGCAGCAGGCCATCCTTGTTGCGCGCGACCAGGTACTCGAAGGGATCGAACATGGCGGCCTTGACGGCCTGCACGTCCGCATCGTCAGGGAACATCAGAGGCAGTTCCTGCTTGAACATCAGGCCGCAGGAAGGAATGGGCGCCACGATGGCGTAACCCGCTCGCGCCAGTGCAGCAAGCTTGGGAATGTTCTGATCCTTGAGTGCTGCCACGCCTTCGAGGTCACCGAGCTCGAGCTTGGGCATGCCGCAGCAGGCCTCCTTGTCGACCCGCACCCAGGGGATGGCGTTGTGGTCGAGAACCTTGAGGAGGTCATGGCCGATACCCGGCTCGTTGTAATTCACGTAGCAGGTCGCAAAGACCGCCACCTTGCCGGGCGTTCGGGTGCCGTCGCGCACGGGATGAGCGGGCGAAGGGCTGGCGGTCTTGGCAAAGGTGCTGGAGGTGAACTCGGGCACCCAGGCGTCCTTGTGCACTCCGAGCCGGTCCTCGAGAACCTTTCTGAAACCGGCCGACTGATTCAGCGCGTTGACCGCCTTGACCACGACCGGAATGCCGGCGAGTTTGCCATTGCGGTCGGTCGAGGCCAGTGTGGTGTCGCGGAATTTGGTGGGCGTGCCCTCACGAAACTGAATCGCCTTGGCCCGCAGCATCAGGTGAGGGAAATCCAGGTTCCAGGGGTGCGGCGGCACATAAGGACACTTGGTGAGGTAACAGACATCGCACAGGTAGCACTGGTCGACGACCTTCCAGTAATCCTTGCGGTCAACCCCATCGACCTCGCCCGTGGCGCTCTCGTCAACCAGATCAAAGAGCGTGGGAAACGAGTTGCACAGGCTCACGCAGCGGCGGCAGCCATGGCAGATGTCGAACACCCGCTCCATTTCGTCCAGCGCCGACTTCTCGTCGTAGAAAGCCGGGTTCTTCCAGTCGAGCGGATGTCGGGTGGGGGCTTCGAGCGAACCTTCACGAGCAGTCATGGCACACCGGATGGTCAGGGAGGGAGGGAAGGGAAGGCGGAGGATCAGGAAACAACAGCAGCCATGCTGGACAGCATCCGAATCGGCGCCGATCAGCAGAGCGTCAAAAACAAAGGGAGCTCGAGAGCTCCCTGCCTTTCAGCGGCAGGTTGGACGCTCCTGCGTCGTTCCTGCCCCCGAACGGATTTGCGCGAGCAGAATCAGGCGGCGAGGCCTTCGAGTGCCTTGGCAAACTTGTTGGCATGCGAGCGCTCGGCCTTGGCCAGGGTCTCGAACCAGTCGGCGATTTCGTCAAAGCCTTCGTCGCGAGCGGTCTTGGCCATGCCCGGGTACATGTCGGTGTACTCGTGGGTTTCGCCGGCGACAGCTGCTTTCAGGTTGTTGGCCGAGCTGCCGATGGGCATGTCGGTTGCGGGATCGCCAACTTCGGCGAGGTAGTCGAGGTGGCCGTGCGCATGGCCGGTCTCGCCTTCAGCGGTCGAGCGGAAGAGCGCGGCAACTTCGGTATGACCTTCGACGTCAGCCTTGTTTGCGAAATACAGGTAGCGGCGGTTGGCCTGGCTCTCGCCAGCAAACGCTGCCTTCAGGTTGTCATGGGTCTTGGTGCCTTTGAGTGCGGGCATCGTGATCTCCGTTGCGCGCCTGACGGCGCGGGGTGAATGAATCAGAATTGTCCTGTACAACAGACGGACGAATTGTAGTGGCCGCAGGTGTAGTGAGGCCAATTGATCGTTGATATCCCTTCAATTGATTTGGTCTATCGCTGACGGACGCCAGGTGGGATCCCTGTAGGGCGGTGGGCCGTCCTGCAACCAGACATGGACGCAAAGCCCTCCGTCCGTGGGCAGGCTCAGACACAGATCGCCACCATGCCGGCGCGCGATCTGTCGCACGATGGCCAGGCCCAGACCGCTGCCGCTTGCGCCTGAGCGAGACTCATTGCCGCGCTCGAAAGGTCTTGTCAGGCGCTCCAGCTCTGTTGCCGCAACGCCCGGCCCATGATCCCGGACCCTGAGCACGAGCGCCGGCCCCTCGCGACGTGCGCTCAACTGGAGCTCAAGCTGGCCGTGTTCATCCCGCCCGTGGTGCATGGCATTGATCACCAGGTTGACCAGGATCCGGTCGAGTGAGGGCAGCGGCCCTGACCAGCGCAGGCCGGCAGGGATGTCGAGCTCATAGCGGGGAGCATGACTGCCTTCTGTGGGCACAATGCGAGCCAGAATCTGCGCAATGACGGTCGGCAGATCGAGCGGTGTCCAGGGGCCCGCCGGCGATGGACGGGCAAACTCGATGAACTGGCCGATCCTTTGGTTGATCAGGTTCAGATCCTCTTCGAGCGCGTGGCGTACCTCGGGATCCAGAGGCGCCATTTCGAGTTCGAGGCGCACGCGGGCCAGCGGCGTCCTGAGGTCATGGGAGATGCCGGCCAGAGCAACCGCGCGGTCCTGCTCCAGACGGGCCAGTTCGCGGGCCATCTGGTTGAACTGACGGTGCACGCGAACAAGCTCCTGCGGACCTGACTCTGGCAGCAACGCAACGGCTTCGCCGGCAGCGACAGCTCCCAATCGTTGCCCGAGCCTCGACAGCGGGCGCTGCACGCGCATGCTGATGCCCAGGGCTCCGATCACCGACAGCCCTGCCGCGGCCAGCAACCAGCCACCCAGCACCAGGCCGCTTTGGTGTCTCTGCAGTCGGTCTTCGCCCAGCATCAACCAGTAGGGGTCGGTGTCGATCTCGAAGCCAAGCCAGAGCCCCGCGACATCATTGACCTCCCGGGCCAGCCGCACACCGGGAATACGCTCCTGCAATTCGGTGACGAGGTTTGCGGGGCCCCGATCCGACGGCCAGGCGACCACTCGATCCTGTGGGCTCGCGGCCAGAACCCGAATGCTTTCGTCCTGATCCAGCATGGCGAGCAGCAGGTTTCTTTCGGCATCACTCGCCGTCATCAGGCCCGCTCGGGTCAGGTTGATCAGGGACGCTGCTTCAGTGGCAAATCGTGCTGCTCCCGGACCGATCTGGGCCTGTTGCAGGAGCCACAGCCACGCCAGCAGGCTGGCTGCGAGCAGCAGGGCAATCAGGCCGAAGGTTCGCAGGAACAGCGAATGAATCATGGCGTGCGGTCCAGGCGCGTCCGATCAGTCGGGCACAAAGACATAGCCCACGCCCCAGACAGTCTGCAGGTGCCGCGGATGGGCTGGATCGTGCTCGATCAGCTTGCGAAGTCTCGAGACCTGAACATCGAGGCTGCGGTCGTATGCGCCGTATTCCCGTCCGCGGGTCAGCAGCATGAGCTTGTCACGGTTCAGGGGTTGCCGGGCATGCGCGGTCAGCACCTTGAGCAGCGCAAATTCGCCCGTAGTCAACTCGACCGGTTCGCCATTCCTGAGAAGCCTGCGGTGGGCCGGATCGAACTCAAAGTCACCAAACCTGAACCGTGAATCATCCAGAGCTGGCGCCGCCGCCAGTTCGCGCGAAGGCTGACGGCGCAAGACGGCATGAATGCGGGCCAGCAGCTCGCGTGGATTGAAGGGTTTGGGCAGGTAGTCGTCAGCCCCCATCTCCAGGCCAATGATCCGATCGACGTCCTCTGCGCGGGCCGTGAGCAGAATGATCGGCACCTGTTCGCCTGCAGACCGCAGCCGACGGATGATGGAGAGCCCGTCTTCCCCGGGCATCATGATGTCGAGCACGATCAGATCCCACAGGCGCCGATGCAACTGTCGATTGAGCGCAGCGCCGCTGTCGGCCACTGAAACCTCGAAGCCCTGCTGTGTCAGATAGCGCTGCAGGAGATCTCGCAGACGCTGATCGTCATCGACCACCAGCAGATGGCGAGTGGCGCTTGAGCCTGCACCTGTCTGCTGCGTGATGGTCGTGCCTGCGGCAGGCTGGCTTTCGGCAGACACTGGGCCCTGGGCTTCAGGGGCTCCGATCCGGGGTTGGGGCTTGTTCATGATGGACAGGGGGCTTGTTCATGATCGCCGCAGTCGGGCGATTAGAATGCATCATGCCTTGTCTACCGGTTCTTCGTGACGCGCAGGAGCCCCTGAGGGTGCTCGCGCTCGACACCACCGCCGCGGTGTGTTCCGTCTCCCTGTTGATCCGCGAGGGAGGCACCGTGCGACAGAACCATCGGTCAGAACCCCTGACCCCGGGCCAATCCCGATCCGTGCTGGAGATGGTTGATGCCGTGCTCGGGTTGTCTGACGGCATCGGCGCTGCCTCCAATCAAGACGATGAATCCGGGCGCCCGATTGAGCTGATTGGCTTTGGTGCAGGGCCTGGAGCCTTCACTGGACTGCGGGTAGCCTGCGGGGTTGCTCAGGGCCTTGCGCTGGGATGGTCCTGCCCCGTGGTGCCGGTTGACAGCCTGACCACCCTGGCCTGGCAGGCGGCCTATGCCAATAGCCGGCTGAAGCCCGGCCCTCGAGAAGGCGCCGGTGGCGCTCGGCCCGCGAGCAGTCCGATTGTTGTGGCGCTCGACGTGCGCATGAACGAAGTCGCTTATGCGGTGTTCGACCCGCCCCCTGCCGACCCTCTGCCTTCTGCCTCGGACACAAGGTGGCTCGATGATCTGGCCTGGCCGCAGGCGGTCTTCGGACCGGTCCTGTGTTCGCCCGAGCAGGCTGCCGACTGGATTGGCGAACGTGAGCGTGTCTCCGGTTCTTTGCGCTTTGCGGGCGATGCGTTTCGGGTGTACCCGGCGCTGGCTGAGCATCAGGCCGAGGTGGGCGCCGAACAGCCCGATGCCTGGGCAGTGGCCGAACTCGCCCTGATCGGTGGGCTGTCCGATCGAGCCATCGACCCGGCCGAAGCGGTGCCGTTTTACCTGCGCGACAAGGTCGCCCTGGATCGCGATGAGCAGGAGCGACTGCGGGCTGCCCGCCGGGCCGCTGAACCGTGATGGCCAGCGGCGAGCACTGGCGAGCCCGGGCCATGCAGTTGACCGACCTGTATGAGGTCAGTCGGGTCGAAGCGCTGATTTTTCAGGCGCCCTGGACGCGGGGCAACTTCGCAGATTCCCTCAAGGCGGGCTATGACTGCTGGGTCTTCGAGACCGATCCCGTTCATGAGCCGCTGAGCACCCTGCAACTGCTGGGTTACGCGGTATTGATGTGGACTCCTGACGACCTGCATTTGCTCAATCTGAGCGTCAACGCGCCGGTTCAGGGTCAGGGCCTGGGGGGCGCCTTCTTGTCGTGGCTGATGCGTAATGCGCGAGCCCGGGGAGCCCATGGCATGCTGCTGGAAGTCCGCCCTTCCAATCTCGCGGGCTTGCGTCTGTATGAGCGGGCTGGCTTTCAGCGGATCGGATTGCGCCGCGGCTATTACCCCGCCCATGAAGGCGTTCGTGAAGATGCCATTGTGATGCGACGCCGCATCGAGTCTGCAGTGGGGCAGACCCATGAATGAGCAACAACAGCGGGCCTGGGCTGCGCTCGATCTCGGGCCGATCTGGAAACCGCGTACGCAGGCGCCCGATGTCGGTTCAGTGCCGCCCGGCCCCGAGCCATTGAAGCCGGAGTCGTCGAACCTTGTTGCGGCGCCATTGAAGCCCATCCTGCCCTGGGACACGCTGCGGGCCGAGGTTCTTGCCTGTCAGAAATGCGCCCTGGCCGCTGGCCGCAAGCACGTGGTGTTTGGCAGCGGGCCGGCCCCGGCTTCCTGGATGGTCGTGGGCGAGGCACCCGGTGAACAGGAAGATCTGCAAGGCATTCCGTTTGTGGGCCCGGCCGGCCAGTTGCTCGATCAGATGCTGGCTGCGATCGGTGTCGATCGCGGCCGTGATGTTTTTGTGGCCAATGTGCTCAAGTGCCGGCCTCCCGGGAATCGGGATCCTCAACCGGAAGAGGTTGCCCAGTGCCGGCCGTGGTTGAGCGCGCAGATCGCTGCTGTGCAGCCGCGCGTCATTCTGGCGGTCGGTCGCTTCGCGGCCCAGGCCGTGTTGCAGACCGATGAGACCATCGGCCGGCTGCGCGCAACGGTACATCGTTCGGGCGAAATCCCGGTGGTTGCGACCTACCATCCCTCTTACCTGCTGCGCTCACCGGGCGACAAGGCCAAAGCCTGGCAGGATCTCCTGCTGGCCCGGGCGCTGGTGAACTGATCAGTGACCGCGGTCCGGGATCTGGGCGACCGAGTCGAATCGGCGCTGATTGGCACGATGCAGTGCGAGAACACCCAGCATGGTCAGCGCCACGAAGCTGCCGAAGATGACGATGATGGTGTTGATGTGCCAGCCCGCGCTGAGCATGAGCGCGTACAAACCCAGCATCAGCAGAACATTGAAGTTTTCATTGAAATTCTGCACTGCGATCGAACTGCCGGCACTCATCAGGACATGGCCTCGGTGCTGGAGCAGGGCATTCATGGGCACCACGAAAAATCCGGCCAGTGCGCCGATGACCACGAGCAGGGGGTAGACAATCTCCAGGGAGTGCACCAGGGTCATGACCGGCACGATCAGTCCCATGGCCACACCGCACGGCAGTACCCGCAGTGAAACCCGAAGTCGAATGAAGCGGGCCGCAACCACCGAGCCAACCGCAATACCCAAAGCCACGATGCCCTGAAGAATGGCTGCACGGTTGAGCGGCATGCCCAGCTGAACTTCAGCCCACTTGAGGACAATGAACTGCAAAGTGGCGCCCGCTCCCCAGAAAAGGGTCGTGACGGCGAGCGAGATCTGACCGAGCTTGTCTTTCCAGAGAATCGTGAGGCAGCGGGCGAAATCGGCGACGAGCCTGATCGGATTGGCTGATTGCCGTTCATACCGGGCGCCCGTATCCGGGATGAACAGGTTGAAGGCAGCCGCGATCGCATACAGGCCAGCGATCACGAGAATGGCCGCCTCGGCCGGGGTATCGATCCCGGTTTCAAGGTGGGGCAGGTCCAGGCCCAGCAGGGCACTCGATACCGTCGGACTGATCAGAACGCCGCCCACCACCGTGCCCAGGATGATCGAACCCACGGTGGTGCCTTCAATCCATCCGTTGGCCGCCACCAGTTTTTCGGGGGGCAAAAGCTCGGTGAGGATTCCGTATTTGGCGGGCGAGTAGGCTGCAGCGCCCAGCCCTACAACCGCGTAGGCCAGCAGCGGATGGATGGTGTAGAACATCAGCATGCAGCCCACCACCTTGATGGTGTTGGTGATGAACATCACCCGACCCTTGGGCAGCGCGTCGGCAAAGGCGCCCACGAAGGGTGCCAACATCACATACGAGATCGTGAAGAACAGCTTCAGCAGCGGCTTCATCCACTCGGGCGCGGCAAGCTCGACCAGCAGCGCAATGGCGGCGATCAGCAGGGCGTTATCGGCCAGCGACGAGAAGAACTGCGCCGCCATGATGGTGTAGAAACCGCGTCTCATTCGGTCCTCGGGTGCGGCGCCGTTATAGCACGCTATAGTGACCCGATGTCGCGACCCATCGTTGCAGAGATTCTGCCCAATGCCCTGCAAGCCAATCTGGCCTGCGTGCGCCGGCAGGCGCCCGGAGCGAGGATCTGGGCCGTGATCAAAGCCCATGCCTATGGCCATGGCCTTGATGCGGCCTTGCAGGGTTTGGCGGGCAGCGATGGATTGGCGCTGGTTGAATTCGATTCGGCAGCCCGTCTGCGTGCACTTGGCTATGCCGGGCCCTTGCTCATGCTTGAAGGCGCCTTCGACCCGAGCGATCTCGAGCAGGCGCGTGCCGAGAACCTGGCTCTGGTGGTTCACAACGCCGATCAGCTGAAATGGCTCGAGGCCTTGCCACCCGATCAGGGCGCGGGCTCGCTGAAAGATCCCATGCCGACGGGGTTACCCCGCGGGCCTGCGGGGCTGCCGATCTGGGTCAAGATCGATACCGGCATGCACCGGCTGGGCTTTGATCCGCATGATGTGGCCGAGGTGGTCACCCGGATTGAACGCCTGCAGTCCCGCGGCGTCGTGTCCACTGCCGGACTCATGACCCATTTTGCCAACGCGGATCAGCCGGGCGGTATCGACCCTGCGATCAGTCGCTGGCAGGCGCTGCGCGCAACGCTTGCGGCCTGCCGCGATTGGCCGGTGTCACTGTCCAATTCCGCTGCGATCATTGATCGTCTGGTGATTGATAGCCACTGGGTGCGGCCAGGGATCATGCTGTATGGCGCCTCGCCTTATGCGGATCGAACGGCGCAGAGCCTCGGATTGAAGCCCGCGATGCGCCTGAGAAGCGAACTGATTTCAGTACGCTCGATCGCTGCAGGCGAGGCCGTGGGCTATGGCAGCCAGTTCGTCGCTCCCACCGCGATGACGATCGGCGTGGTGGCCGCAGGCTATGCCGATGGCTATCCTCGTCACGCGCCAACGGGCACGCCGATTCAGGTCGCAGGCTGTCGCACCCGCATTGTGGGCCGGGTGTCGATGGACATGATCGCCGTCGATCTGCAGGGGGTGGCCCACGCCCGGGTGGGTTCACCGGTCGAACTCTGGGGCGATGCGGTCAGTGTTGATGAGGTGGCCCAGTGCGCTGGAACCATCGGCTACGAATTGCTGTGCGCGGTGGCGCCCCGTGTGCCGCGCCGGCTGATCTGAGTGAAACAGGGAGAGGGCCGTGGCCAGAACTCGGTCTCAGTTTGCGTGCAGTGAGTGTGGCGGTGTGGCGCCCAAGTGGGCGGGTCGTTGTGGCCAGTGTGGCGCCTGGAACACCCTGATCGAACAAGCCGTCGAAGCGGAGCGTGCGCCATCGGCCAATCGCTTTGCTGCGCTTGCCCCCACGGGAGGTGTTCAGCGTCTGGATCAGGTGGCTACGGCAGAGTCGCCGCGTCATCCGACCGGCGCCGATGAATTTGACCGGGTGCTGGGCGGAGGCCTGGTGCCAGGCTCCGTGGTGCTGATCGGCGGCGATCCGGGGATCGGCAAATCAACCCTGCTGTTACAGACCCTGGCCCACCTGTCCAATCACCTGTCCGTGCTCTATGTCAGCGGCGAGGAGTCTGCGGCTCAGGTGGCCTTGCGTGCGAGGCGACTTGGTCTGACGGTGGACAAGGTGCCCTTTTTGCCCGAGATCAGCCTGGAACGCATCATGGGGGGCATCGAGAGCAATGACCCGCAGGTCGTGGTCATCGATTCGATCCAGACGGTGTATACCGAACAGCTCACCTCGGCGCCGGGCTCCGTGGCCCAGGTTCGGGATTGCGCCGCCCAACTCACCCGCCTGGCCAAGCAGCGTGGCGTTTCGATCGTCATGATTGGTCATGTCACCCGCGAAGGCACCCTGGCCGGCCCGCGCGTGCTGGAACATATGGTCGACACCGTGCTGTATTTCGAGGGGGATACCCATTCGTCCTATCGCCTGGTCCGCGCATTCAAGAACCGATTCGGCGCAGTCAACGAGCTGGGCGTGTTCGCCATGACGGATCGGGGGCTGCGCGGGGTCTCCAATCCGTCAGCCCTGTTTTTGTCGCAGCATGAGCGTCAGGTTCCGGGATCCTGTGTGCTCGCGACTCAGGAGGGGTCCCGTCCGCTGCTGGTTGAGGTGCAGGCCCTGGTCGATACCGCGCACGTGCCCAATCCGAGGCGCCTCTCGGTGGGTCTTGAGCCCGCGCGCCTGGCCATGTTGTTGGCAGTGCTGCATCGCCATGCAGGCATTGCCTGTTTCGATCAGGATGTCTTTGTCAATGCGGTGGGTGGTGTGCGTATCGGCGAGCCTGCTGCCGATCTCGCGGTGCTGCTGGCCATCGTCTCGTCTCTCAAGAACCGGCCCTTGCCCCGAGGGCTCGCGGTGTTTGGCGAGGTGGGTCTTGCAGGCGAGATTCGACCATCCCCTCGTGGACAGGAGCGGCTGCGCGAAGCCACCAAGCTCGGGTTTTCACGGGTGATTGCGCCCAGGGCCAATGTGCCCAAGCGCGGCATCGAAGGGCTTCAGGTGATCCCGACCGATCGAATCGATCAGGCCCTCTCCGAAGCCTGGAACGAATCCTGAGGCGCCTTGCACTCAACGAGGCATCCTCCACTCACTGAGGCACCTCGCACTCACTGAGGCACCTTCCACTCAATGAGCCACCTTCCACTCGCTGAGGCCGACCCACTCAGTGTCCGAGTATGCGTTGCGCTGCGGCTTCACCGCTTCGCACGGCCCCCTCGAGGGTGCCCGGATAGGCATGAAAGACCCAGTCGCCGGCCAGCCACAATCCGGGGCAGGCAGACTGCAGTGCGTGGGGTTCGAGACGCAGGCGATCGGGCGTGCAGCAGGGCGTGGCTCGACGCTCGATCACGGTGCGCATCGCCCAGGGCGCAGGCAGGCCCAGCTCACGCATGATCTGCGCCAACACAGCACTCTGCAGGGATTGGGGATCCTGCCAGCGATCCGTCGGTGCACTCACGACGACCGAGGCCAGACTGCGCAGCGCAGCGGGCCCCTGGGTTTCTGTTCCTGGGCCGGTTACCGGCGACGCTGCTCCGCAAGCAAGCCCTGCTGCCAAAGTCGCGGTTGTTGAGGGGCTCAGCAGTTCGGTGCGATCAAAGAGCCATTGGCCTGGCGTCTCATCGGTGTCTTGCAGCGCCACCATGGCAAGCAGGTTCTGAGGATCCCGCCAGCCCATCCAGAGGGTTGCGATCGGCGTATGTGCGAGTTTGCCGATCGATTGTGCAAGCGCATGGGCGAGTGGCGGGAGCTCTGGGCTGTCGAGCAGCCGTGCGGCTGAGGGCGCGGATGTGGCGAGCACCAGATGCCGGGCCTGCAGAACCTCACCGGCGTCGATACGGACTTGCCAGTGGCCCCCGGGAGCCTGGCGAAGCGCTCGGGCCGTGGTACCCGATCGCAGTACGGCTCCCTGTTTGCGCAGCCAGCGAGCAGCAGGGTCGGCCAGCACCTCACCCAGCGGGCCTCGGGTCTGAAGAAAGTCGCTGTCCGGCGCAGCGCCTCGCAGTGTGTCGCGCAGCACGCGAGCAAAGGTCCGCGCACAGGCCGTTTCGGGCGGTGTGTTGAGAGCGCCCAGACACAGGGGTCGCCAGATTCGAGCTGAGAGTCGCGATGGCTGGCCGGATCGCTCCAGCCACTGGCTCACGGTCAGACCTTGCGGCCAACGGCGATCGCGGTCGGCAGGCAGAGTGGCGAGCAGCCGGATCATCGAAAGCCGCTCGGTCAGACTCAGGCCCTGGGCCGTCATCAGGCCATGGAGCAGCCCCGCTCGCCCGGGCCATTGATTCGAGCGCAGCCTGATGCCATCAGTGGTCTGAAGCGACAGTCTCTCGCGCACCAGACTGGCATCAGATGCCCCGATGCGCTGTCTCAAGGCCAGTGTCCGGTGATAGGCCCCCATCAGCAGATGCTGCCCGTTATCCACCACCAGTGACTGACCGCCCAGATCCAGAGACTGGCTGCGGGCCCGCCCGCCCATGCCGGGAGCCGAATCAAGCAGCGTGACCGATGCACCGGCCTCACAGAGTCGGACCGCTGCCGCCAGCCCCGCCCAACCCCCACCAACGATCAGAACACTGGGCTCGGCCTCAGCGCTCATTGGGCTCGCCCTCAGCGTTCATGACAGGGATGCGGTTTTGATCGCGGGCGGGCGGCCACTGACCCAGGTGCGCCAGGCGAGCCAGAGCTTGCGGATCGGGGTCAGTGAGGTCCGGCGATCAAGCACCTGGAAGTCATCGCGTTCGATCTCATCGAGCAAGGTGCTGTAGATCGCGGCCATGATCAAGCCCGGACGCTGCGCCCGCCGATCGGCGTCGGGCAACAGGGCATAGGCTTCCCGGTAGGCCCTTCGGGCGCGCTCGCTCATCTCCCGCATCAGAGCCGAAAAGCCCGGGCTGCGGCGACCCGCGAGCAGATCGGCGGTGGTCACGCCATGGCGCTGAAGGTCTTCCTGGGGGAGGTAAATCCGCCCCTTGCGTGCGTCTTCACCGACATCGCGAATGATGTTGGTGAGTTGAAATGCAAGGCCCAGGCGGTCGGCGTAGCGCAGCGTGGCCGGATCGGTTCGACCAAAGATGCTGCTGGCCATTTCACCCACCACGCCCGCAACCCGACGGCAATACAGCGCCAGGGCCTCCTGGTCGGCGTAGCGGTTCTGAACAAGATCCATGCGCATGCCTGCGATGACTTCGAGCAGTCGGGCCCGGGTCAGGTCATAGGCCTGCAGGTGCGGCGCCAGGGCGCGCGTCACCGGGTGATCCGGGCTGCCCTGGAAGAGACGTTCGATTT
>Ga0315905_10004441_pt1 | contig 14323 bp, 11 predicted proteins | sample LakEriMetagenome_5_FD_203522 | JGI IMG/M metagenome (GOLD analysis project Ga0315905, IMG submission 203522) | Freshwater fungal communities from buoy surface, Lake Erie, Ohio, United States - Buoy 4 MA121 | ecosystem: Environmental > Aquatic > Freshwater > Lake | place: USA: Lake Erie, Ohio... | reverse complement strand
ATCGCGATCTCTTCAAGCCGCAGCGCGGTCTCGAACAGCGGATCGGTGACCTTGAGCGAGGAGAACACCTCGCGCACCGTCTGCTGCATCACCGTCGCGCGCGGGTCGTAGTTCTTGTAGACGCGGTGGCCGAAGCCCATCAGGCGGAACGGATCGTTCTTGTCCTTGGCGCGCGCAATGTAGTGCGGGATGCGGTCCGGCGTGCCGATTTCCTTGAGCATGTTGAGCGCGGCTTCATTCGCGCCGCCGTGTGCCGGCCCCCACAGGCAAGCAATGCCCGCCGCGATGCAGGCAAACGGATTGGCGCCGGAGGAGCCCGCCAGGCGGACGGTCGAGGTCGACGCGTTCTGCTCGTGGTCGGCGTGGAGAATGAAGATGCGGTCAAGCGCGCGCTCGACGATCGGGTTCACCTCGTATTCCTCGGCAGGGACCGCGAAGGTCATGCGCAGGAAGTTGCCGGTGTAGGAAAGGTCGTTGCGCGGATAGACGAAGGGCTGGCCGACCGAATACTTGTAGGCCATCGCCGCGATCGTCGGCATTTTCGCAATCAGGCGGTGGGCGCTGATCTTGCGCTGTTCAGGGTCCGAAATGTCGGTCGAGTCATGGTAGAACGCGGAAAGCGCGCCGACGACGCCGCACATGATCGCCATCGGATGCGCGTCACGGCGGAAGCCGCGGTAGAACACCGAAAGCTGTTCGTGGACCATGGTGTGGCGGGTGATCGTGCGAGTGAACTGTGCCAGCTCGTCCGCCGAGGGCAGTTCGCCGTTAAGCAGCAGGTAGCTCACTTCCATGAAGCTCGAATTCTCGGCCAGTTGGCCGATCGGATAGCCGCGGTGGAGCAGCACGCCCTCGTCGCCGTCGATGTAGGTCAGCGCGCTGTCGCAGCTTGCCGTGCTGGTGAAGCCCGGATCGTAGGTGAACTTGCCGGTCTCGGCATAGAGCTTGCGGATGTCGATGACGTCGGGACCGATCGTGCCGCTCCTGATCGGCATCGTGATGGCCTTGCTGCCGTCGTTCAAGGTCGCCTGATTATCGCTCACGCTCTAGCCTCCTGTTTCTCTTCATCCTGTGCGGCGCGGGGCCGTCTTGCATCGGTTCGGGTGTGGGCCCGGAAAGTTACACTTTAGGCCGTGCCAGCCTGGTCGGCGATCCGGGCGAGCGACTCGTCTCGTCCCAGAAGCACCAGTACGTCGAAAATCCCTGGCGAGGTAGTCGTACCCGTCAACGCCGCACGCAGCGGCTGCGCCAGTTTGCCGAGCCCAAGCCCGCGCTCTTCGGCCATCGCCTTGAGCGACGTCTCGAGCGTGGCGGCTGCCCATTCCTCGCCGGCGAGCCGCTCGGCGATCGCGCCCAGCAGCGCCTGCGCATCGTCTGTCAGCAGGCCGGCAGCCTTCTCATCGAGCGCCAATGGACGCTGCGCGAACAGGAACTGCGCGCCGGCGGCCAGCTCGTTAAGGTCGGCCGCGCGTACCTTGAGCACCGGCATCGCCGTGGTCAGCAGGGCAAGCCCGGCCACATCCAGCCCGCCTGTCTGCAAGGACAACCGTTTCGCCACGAGGTCTGCCAGCCGGGCATCGTCGGCCTCGCGGATATAGTGGCCGTTGAAGCTCTGGAGCTTCTTGAGATCGAACCGCGCCGCGCCCTTGCCGACATCGCCGATCTCGAACCAGTCCACCGCCTGTTCGCGGCTGATGATCTCGGCATCGCCGTGGCCCCAGCCGAGCCGCAGGAGGTAGTTGAACACCGCCTCGGGCAGCAGCCCGAGCTCGTCGCGATACGCATCGACGCCAAGCGCACCGTGGCGCTTCGAAAGCTTGGCCCCGTCGGCGCCGTGGATCAGCGGGATATGGGCATAGGCCGGGTCATCCCAGCCGGAGCCTGTGACCGCCTGCATTGCGCGGATGATGACAAGCTGGCGGAACGCATTGTTGATATGGTCATCGCCGCGGATCACGTGGGTCACGCCCATGTCGTGGTCGTCGACCACCACCGCCAGCATGTAAGTCGGCGTGCCATCCGAGCGAAGGATGACGTAGTCGTCGATTTCAGCGTTCTGGACCGTGATCGGGCCCTGCACGAGGTCCGGTATCGTCGTGGCACCTTCGCGCGGGGCCTTGATCCGAACGACCCACGGCTGGCCTTCGGGCCGGGTGGAGGGATCGGCATCCCGCCATTCGCTCTCTATGCGGAACGGGCGGCGCTCGGCCTGCGCGGCGGCACGGCGGGCCGCAAGCTCTTCCTGCGTAAGGTAGCAGCGATAGGCGTGCCCGGCCTCGAGCAGCTTGTGCGCCACTTCGGCGTGGCGCTCGGACCGCGCAAACTGGAACACCGGCTCCTCGTCACCGCCAAGGCCAAGCCAATTGAGGCCGTCGAAGATCGCGTCGATCGCCGGCTCGGTCGAGCGGGCGCGGTCGGTATCCTCGATGCGGAGCAGGTAGGTGCCGCCGTGGTGGCGTGCAAAGAGCCAGTTGAACAGCGCGGTGCGTGCGCCGCCGATATGCAGGTATCCGGTCGGCGAAGGGGCAAAGCGCGTTACCACGCGTCCACGCCCGGCAGCCGCGCCTGATCCTGCAGAAACGGTGTCACTGGCGCTTGCCATTGCGGGCGCGATCCTTCCTAATTCTCATCATGCCGCCGACACTGGCCCAACCTCTTGGCGAACCTGCTTCGCGGCGCAGACGCCTCTGGGACAAACTCGTCGCCTTGTCCAGCATGCACCGCACCATCGAGGCGTTCCTCGGCGCCCGGCCATTCGAGCGCGGGCCATGGCTGGCGGTGGGCTTTGCGCTTGGAATCGCTTGCTGGGCCGTGCTGCCGGGGCCCTGGCAATGGGCGGGCTTCATCGCATTGTGCGCTGCGGCGGCGATGGGCGGGTTGATGATCGCCGGCGAAGGTGACCTCAGCTACTTGCGTGCAGCGGTGATCGGTATGGCGCTGATGCTCGGCGCAGGCTGCAGCACCATCTGGATCAAGTCGGCGATAGTGGGACAGCCAGGCATTGCCCGGCCCGAAGTCGCGATGATCCAGGGCCGGGTGATTGACCGGCAGGTCGAAGGTGCGCGCGACCGGGTACGCCTGCTTCTCCGCGCGCAAGTGGAGGGACACCGCGAGGCGCTGCTCGTGCGGCTCAACCTGCCCGATGCGGGCGATTTGCCGGCACTTGTCGAGGGCGCTGAAGTGCGTTTGCGCGCCAGGCTGATGCCGCCCGCCCCGCCGATGCTGCCCGGCTCCTACGATTTCGCACGTGCGGCGTGGTTCCAGGGCCTTGCCGCCACCGGAAATGTGGTCGGGCCGGTCACGATCCTCGCGCCGGCCGATCAAGGCTGGTCGCTCAGGCAATGGCAGCAGCGACTTGCCGACCATGTCCGCGCGCAGCTGTCGGGCTCCCCCGGCACGATCGCAGCTGCGTTCGCGAGCGGCGACCGCGGCGCGATTGCGGAAACGGACGAAGAGGCCATGCGGGATGCTGGCCTCACGCACTTGCTCTCGATCAGCGGGCTCCATGTAAGCGCGGTGATCGCGGGTGCCTATTTCCTGACGATCCGCCTGCTCGCGCTGTTTCCTTTCATCGCGCTGCGGGTGCGGTTGCCGCTTCTGGCGGCAGGGGTCGGGGCGGGCGTCGGCCTGTTCTACACACTGCTGACCGGTGCCGAAGTACCGACTGTGCGTTCGGTCGCCGGTTCCTTGCTGGTGCTTGCCGCGCTGGCGCTGGGGCGTGATCCGCTTTCGTTGCGGTTGCTGGCGACGGCCGCGATCGTGGTCATGCTGCTCTGGCCCGAAGCGGTTCTGGGCCCGAGCTTCCAGATGAGCTTTGCCTCGGTGATCGCTATCGTTGCGTTCAGCACCTCGGCGCCGGCCAAGGCGTTCCTCTCGCACAGCCACGAAGGACGGGTGACGCGGTTGGGGCGGCATCTGGCGATGCTGCTGATGACCGGCCTCGTGATCGAGATCGCGCTCATGCCAATAAGCCTGTTCCACTTTCATCGGGCCGGCGTCTACGGCGCGGCGGCCAATGTGATCGCGATCCCGCTCACGACGGTGCTGACAATGCCGCTGATCGCACTCGCCCTGGCGCTCGATCTGCTGGGCCTCGGATCACCGGCATGGTGGGCTGTGGGAAAGTCGCTCGAACTGCTGTTGTGGCTCGCGCATCTCGTAGCCGGTCAGCCGGGAGCGGTGACGACGATGCCGGGGATGGGCGGCGGTACATTCGCGCTGTTCGTGGGCGGGCTGCTGTGGCTGGCGCTGTGGAGCGGGCGCGTGCGGCTATGGGGCTTTGCGCCCATCGCGCTGGGGATGGCCGCACTTATGCTGACGCGCGCGCCCGATGTGCTCGTCTCGGGCGATGGACATCACGTGGGAATCACCGGCGAGGGACCGGACCTGCTGGTGCTGCGCGCGGTGAGGGAGGAAAGCTATTCCCGTACCGCACTGCTTGAGAACGCCGGGATGGCGGGCGATGCCATCGCGTTGGACGACTGGAAGGGCGCGCGCTGCAATCATGATTTCTGCGCGGTTTCGCTGGTGCGGGGCGGGCGTCGGTTTCATCTGCTCATGGCGCGCGGAAAGGACCTCGTTTCGATCCCTGTGCTTGCAGCGGCCTGCGCACGATCCGACATCGTGATCGCCGATCGCCGACTTCCGTCGGCCTGCAAGCCGCGTCTTCTGAAAGCCGACCGCGCGCTGCTCGGTCAGACGGGGGGGCTCGCAATCGATCTTGTCTCGGGCCGGGTACGCACTGTGGCGGAGACGCAAGGAGAGCACGGCTGGTTCCGCCGCTCGCCGGTCTGGCAGCCCCGCGCAAGGCGGCAAGGTCCGGCTCCGACGGCTACCGGCGCGCCGGAGCCCTTGTCGGCTCAGTGATAGCGGCGCAGGAGCCCCGCAAGCTTGCCCTGAACCTGCACTTCATGCGGCTGGTAGTACTGCGGATCGTAGGCAGCATTGGCCGGATCGAGCCGGACCATGCCGCGCTCGCGCCGCAGGTATTTGAGTGTCGCTTCCTCGCCGCGCACCAGTGCAACAACGATCTCGCCGTCCCGCGCCGTGTCGGTGCGGCGCACGAGCGCGTAGTCGCCATCAAGAATGCCGGCCTCGACCATCGAGTCGCCCGAGACTTCGAGCGCATAGTGTTCGCCTGAGCCGAGCAGCGCGGCAGGGACGGGCAGGGTCGATGTGCCTTCGAGTGCCTCGATCGGAACGCCTGCGGCAATGCGACCGTGGAGCGGGATCTCGATCACGTCATTGGCCGGTTCGCGCGCCGGTGCGGCACTGCGCAGCGGGGCGAGCGCACTTGGCGTGCTGGCAGCTGCGCGGCTGGTTGGCCTGGCGCCGCCGGCATCGCTGTCACGGATCACTTCCAGCGCGCGTGCGCGATTGGGCAGGCGGCGGATGAAGCCGCGTTCTTCCAGCGCCGAAATCAGCCGGTGCACGCCCGACTTCGACTTGAGGTCCAGCGCCTCCTTCATTTCCTCGAACGAGGGGGAGATGCCGGAATCCTCAAGGCGGGTCTGAATGAAGGTCAGCAGTTCATGCTGCTTGCGCGTGAGCATCCGTGCGCACTCCCATCTGGTGAACGAATGCGGAACGAATAAGCAACGAAATATTCGCCGTCAAGCAATTCCGTGCCTTTACAGCAGGTATACAGGAACAAACTGACCCGCTGGTGTTTCGGGTTCGTTCGCGGGGCGCACGACGAGCGCGTTGGCGCGGGCGAGTGAGGAGAGGGCGCCCGAATCCTGCAGTCCGTCAAGCGAGACCTCGCCGGCGTCCCAGACGGCGCGCAGGAACTCCATGCGGCTGCCGCCCGCGGGCATGGCCTCCTTGAGCGCGGCTGGGATCGGGCGCGGCATGGCTTCGGCTGCGCCCAAGGCGGCGCGGATGACCGGCAGGAGGAACAGGAAGCCGGTGACGAAGGCGGCGGCGGGATTGCCTGGCAGGCCGAGGATGATCTGCGCGCCGCGCCGCGCGATCAGCAGCGGCTTGCCCGGCTTGATTGCCACGCGCCAGAATGCGAGCTCCGCGCCGAGTTCGGCAAGCGCCGGACGGACGAGATCGTGATCGCCGACCGAGGCCCCGCCGCTTGTGACGATGACATCCGCATCGCGTGCGGTTTCGAAGGCGGCCTTCAGGGCTTCGAGCCGGTCCGGCACCGGGCCGATCCGGGCGATCCGCACCGCAGGCTGGGTGGCGAGCGCGGCGAGCATGGCGCTGTTGCTGGCAGGGAGCTGGTGGTCGGCGAGATCGGCACCGGGTGCGGCAAGCTCGTCACCGCCGTCGATCACTGCGAGATGGAGTTGGCGGCGGACGGGGAGGTGGGTGTGGCCTGCGGTCAGCGCGAGTGCGATCTGCGCGGCGCCGATCTTCGTGCCTGGTGCCATCAGCACGTCACCACGGCGGAAGTCCATGCCGGCGAGGCGGATATGGCGGGCAGGCGGCTCGGGCGGGGTGCCGGTGAGGGTCAGGCTGTCGCCCTCGCGCGCGGCGTCCTCCTGGATCAGGACCATGTCCGCTCCGGCGGGCACCAGCGCGCCGGTGCTGATACGCGCGGCTTCACCCGGGCCGACGTTGCCTCCAAAGGGCCGACCGGCCGCACTTTCGCCGATCACGCGCCACGGGCCCGGCAGATCGGCGGCTCGCAAGGCATAGCCGTCCATCGCGGAGACATCGGCGGCCGGCTGGGTGCGCAGTGCGGTGAGCGGCTCGGCAAGATGAAAGCCGAGGCAATCGGCGGCGGCACGGTGCTCGATCGGCAGCACCGGGGCGATCGCCATCAGGCGGCGCTGGGCCTCTTCCAGCGGCAGCGGCGGATTGGGGCGCGGCGGGGTCTGCGGTTCGCTCATGGTGCGCGCCAGTCGCCTGATTTGCCGCCGCGCTTCTCTATCAGGCGAACGCCATCGATCACCATGGCTTTGTCGATCGCCTTGGCCATGTCGTAAACGGTGAGGAGCGCCACCGAGACGGCGGTGAGCGCCTCCATCTCGACCCCGGTGCGGCCGGTAAGCGAAGCGGTGGCGCGGGCCTCGACGCCGTCTTCCACAAAGGCGAATTCGACGCTGACGGCATCGAGCGCGAGCGGGTGGCAGAGCGGGATCAGTTCGGCGGTGCGCTTGGCGGCCATGATCCCGGCGATGCGCGCGACGGCGAGGACATCGCCCTTGGGCGTGGTGCCATCGCGCAAGGCGGCGAGGGTGGCCGCGTTCATGCGGATGCGGCCCAGCGCGATGGCGACCCGCTGCGTCTCCGCCTTGCCGCCGACATCGACCATGCGCGCGCGGCCTTGCGAATCGAGGTGGGTAAGCTCGCTCATGCCCTGAAATCCATCAAAGTTGACACTGTTGACACAGTACTGAGCGGAAACGCCGGGGCGGGGCCCGCCTGGGCGCCAGCAGCCTCAAGAGCCAAGGAAATGCGCGGTTTCATGGGGGCGTGATGCCACAAGGATGGTCAGTAGGACAGATGGCAATGGTGATAGCGGGACGGCTCAAGCGAGGGCCAGCGCGACGGCGGCTTCGGCGTGGAGACGGGTCGTGTCGTAGAGCGGTACCGCGCTGTCCTCCGGGCTGATGAGAAGCATGATTTCGGTGCAGCCGAGGATCACCGCAGTGGCGCCGCGGGCGATGAGGCGGGCGATCACGTCGCCATAGGCTTCGCGCGAGGATGGCTCGATGCGGCCGGCGACCAGTTCTTCGTAGATCACGCGGTGGACTTCGGCGCGGTCTGCTTCGCCGGGGATCAGGACTTCGAGCCCGTGCCGTTCTTCTAGGCGGGCGCGGTAGAAACCCTGTTCCATTGTGAATGCGGTGCCGAGAAGCGCGACCTTGGTGTGGCCGCCTGCTTTCAGGGCTTCCGCCGTGGGATCGGCGATATGAAGCACGGGCAGGGCGCTTGCCGCTTCGATCGCAGGCACGCACTTGTGCATGGTGTTGGTGCAGATCACGAGCGCTTCGCCGCCCGCTGCTTCGAGCCGGAGGGCGGCATCGACCATGAGGGCATCGAGTTTCGCCCAGTCACCCGCCGCCTGCAGAGCAGCTATGTCAGAGAAATCGAACGACCACAGTACGAGCTGCGCCGAGGCCTTGGGGCCGAGCCTTGCGCGCACGCCCTGATTGATCATGCGGTAGTATTCAGCAGAGCTTTCCCAGCTCATTCCGCCGATCAGGCCAAGCGTTTTCATTCGCTTCGTCATCGGGGCCAGGCGTTTGCGAGCGCGATTCCGGCAAGGTTCTGCGCGCGCTTGATGCGCCGGACGCGGACACGGGCGAAGCGCGCGGCTTGCTCCTGAAAGCGGGCGTGGAAGCCCGCGAAGACATCGCGCGGCTTGAGGGTGCCGCTTGCCTGCGCGACGACCAGCGCGGAATCGCCAAGGAGGACGATATCCTGCGCACCAAGGCCGTTCGCCACGTCGAGCGCATCGAGCAGGGCCTGCCATTCGGCTTTGTCGTTCGTGCCCTGGCCGATGGCGGGGCGGTGCCATACCTGCCCGCGCGCGGCGACGGCGGTTTCCATCATGCCGGGGTTGGGACGGCAGCCGCCGTCGAAGAACAGCTTGAGCGGTTTGTCAGTCACCGAGGAGGGCGCGGGTGGCTGCGGCGACATCATCGTGGCGCATCAGGCTTTCGCCGACGAGGAAGGCCTTGGCGCCGCTGGCGGCAAGCGTCAGCACATCGGTGTGACCGCCAATGCCGCTTTCGGCGACGAGAAAGGTGCCTTCGGGCGCGAGCGGGGCGAGGCGGGCAGTTGTGCCGAGATCGGTGACGAAGCGCTTGAGATCGCGGTTGTTGACGCCGATCAGCCGCGATTGCAGGCGCGCGGCGCGCTCCATTTCGGCCTCGTTGTGGACTTCGACGAGGACGTCCATGCCCTGTTCGCGCGCCGCCGCTTCGATTTCGGCCATCTGGCTGTCATCCAGCGCGGCGACGATGATGAGGATGGCATCCGCCCCGATGGCGCGGGCTTCGGCGCACTGCCACGGATCAACCATGAAATCCTTGCGCAGCACCGGCAGCGCGCAGGCGGCGCGGGCGGCGACGAGATAGTCCTCGTGGCCCTGGAAATAGGGCGCATCGGTGAGGATCGAAAGGCAGGTGGCGCCGCCCGCCTCATAGGCGCGGGCGTGGGCCGGGGGATCGAAATCGGCGCGGATCAGGCCCTTGGAGGGGCTGGCCTTCTTGATTTCGGCGATGAGCGCGAAACCGGCCTCGGCGCGGGCACGCAAGGCGGCTTCGAACCCGCGCGGAGCGGACTGCGCAGATGCGCGCGCGGCGAGATCGGCGAGGGTGGACACGGCCTTGCGGGCGGCGACTTCCTCGCGCTTGGTGTCGCAGATCCTGGTGAGTGTGTCGGTCATTTCAGCGCTGCGATCCAGCAGTTGAGGAGTGCATTGGCAAGCCCCTTGTCGATGGCCTCGGCAGCTTCCTCTACCCCTTCGTACCAATCGGCGGCTTCGCCTGCGACCATCAGGGCGGCTGCGGCGTTGAGGAGCACGGCGTCGCGGTAGGGGCCGGGCTCGCCCTGGAGGAGCGCGCGCAGGGCGGCGGCGTTGTAGGCAGGGTCGCCGCCGCGCAGGGCTTCGACGGGGGCACTGGCGAGGCCGACATCGGCTGAACTCACGCGGCGCATCAGGACATTGCCGCCCCGCACCTCGGCGAGTTCATTGCCGCCCGCGAGGCTGAGCTCGTCGAGCCCTTCGTCGCCCGAGACGACGAGGCTGTGCTCGGTGCCGAGGCGGCGGATCGCCTCGGCATAGATCGGCACATAGGCGGGCCGCGCGATGCCGACGAGCTGGCGGCGCACCCCGGCGGGGTTGGCGAGCGGACCCATGAGGTTGAAGATCGTGCGGCGGCCGAGTGCTTTGCGGATCGGCGCGATCCGCGCCAGCGCGGGGTGGTGCCGCTGGGCGAAGAGGAAGCAGATGCCGAGGTCGCCAAGGGTGAGTTCGGCGGTTTCGGCGGCGCGATCGAGGTTCAGGCCGAGCGCTTCCAATGTGTCTGCCGCGCCCGCCTTGCTGCTGGCAGCACGGTTGCCGTGCTTGGCGACGGGGACACCGCAGGCCGCGACGACGAGGCTGACCGCGGTTGAGACATTGAGCGTGTGGTGGCCATCGCCGCCCGTGCCGCAGACGTCGATGGCATTGGCGGAGGCGCTGATCGGGATCATCCGGGCGCGCATGGCGCGGGCGGCGCCGGCGATCTCGCTGGCGGTCTCGCCGCGTTCGGCGAGCGCGACAAGAAAGGGGGCGATGCTTTCGTCCACCACGGCGCCATCGAGCATGGCGGCGAAAGCGGCTTCGGCTTCAGCTTCCTCGAGCGGCGCAGCGGTGACTTCAGGTAGCGCCGTCATGCCGCGAGGTGGGTGGGCATCTTTGCAGTCACGCCGCACATCTTGAGGAAATTGGCGAGGAGCGCGTGGCCGTGCTCGGTCGCGATCGATTCGGGGTGGAACTGCACGCCGTGGATCGGGAGCGTCTTGTGGCGGAAGCCCATGGCGTGGCCGTCGTCCGACGTCGCGTTGATGACGAGGCTCTCGGGCACGTTCTCGACCACGAGGCTGTGGTAGCGCGTGGCGGTGAAGGGCGAGGGGAGGCCTGCGAAGAGGCCCGAGCCATCATGCGTGACGGGCGAAGTCTTGCCGTGCATCAGCCCGCCGCGCACGACCTCGCCGCCGAAATACTGGCCGATCGACTGGTGGCCGAGGCAGACGCCGAGCAGCGGCACGCCCGCATCGGTAGCGGCGCCGACGAGATCGAGGCTGATCCCCGCTTCGTTGGGCGTGCAGGGGCCGGGCGAGATCAGGAACCCCTGCGCACCGGTGGAGATGGCTTGGCCCGCAGACATCGCATCGTTGCGCACGACTTCCACCTTCGCTCCCATTTCCATGAGGTAGTGGACGAGGTTCCAGGTGAAGCTGTCGTAGTTGTCGATGACGAGGATCATGCAGGGGTGCCTTACTGGCCGAAGCGGGGTTCGGAAGCGACGCGCAGGGCCTCGCGGGCGGCGGCGAAGAGCGCGCCGGACTTGGCTTCGCATTCGCGCTGTTCATATTCGGGGTTGCTGTCGGCCACGATGCCGGCGCCCGCCTGCACATGGAGCACGCCGTCCTTGAGGACGCCGGTCCTGAGGACGATGCAGCTGTCGACCGAGCCATCGGGTGCGAAGTAGCCGACGCCGCCAGCGTAGGCACCGCGCGTTTCGGGTTCGAGTTCGGCGATCACTTCGCAGGCGCGCACCTTGGGAGCGCCGCTGACGGTGCCGGCGGGGAAGCCGGCGAAGAGGGCGTCCACGCTGTCGGCGCGGGCGGTGTCGAGCTTGCCGACCACGTTCGAGACGATGTGCATGACGTGGCTGTAGCGTTCGATGGTATAGCTCTCGGTGACCTTGACGGTGCCTGCCGCCGCCACGCGGCCGACATCGTTGCGGCCGAGATCGAGCAGCATCAAGTGCTCGGCGCGTTCCTTCGGATCGGCGAGGAGGCTCGCCGCGTTGTCGCGGTCCTCGGCCTCGGTTGCCCCGCGCGGACGGGTGCCCGCGATGGGGCGGATGGTCACTTCGCCGTCGCGGATGCGCACGAGGATCTCGGGGCTGGAGCCGATGAGCGCGAAGCCGGGAAGATCGAGGAAATAGAGGAACGGCGAGGGGTTGATGCGCCGGAGCGAGCGGTAGAGCGCAGCGGGCGGCAGCGGGAAGGGGACCGTGAAGCGCTGCGCGAGGACAACCTGGAAGATATCGCCCGCCTCGATGTAGTCCTTGGCGCGCAGGACCATCCGTTCGTAGTCTGCGGGGGCCATGACGGCGGTGCGTTCGGCATTCAGCGCGGCTTCGAGGCGCGGATCGGCAGGGACGGGATCGGCGAGGCGCGCAAGCGCTGCGTCGATCCGGTCAGCCGCTGCGGCGACGAGGCGCTCGGGCGCGCTGCCGGAGGGCCAGACAGGGGCGACGGCGATCAGTTCGTCCGAGAGGCGGTCGAACACGAGGACCACGCTGGGGCGCACGAAGAGCATGTCTGGCACTTCGAGCGCGCTTGCGGGGGCGCGGGGGAGCTTTTCGACGAGGCCGATGGTTTCATAGCCGAAGTAGCCGACGAGGCAGGCGAGCGACTTGGGCAGGCCTTCGGGCACATCGATGCGGCATTCGCCGACGAGGCTGCGCAGCGCGGCGAGCGCTGGTTCGGCGAGCGGGGCGAAGGCATCGCGGTCGCTCTGCCATTGGCGGTTGATTTCGGCAGTGGCACCCTCGGCGCGGAACACCAGATCGGGATCGAGCCCCAGGATGCTGTAGCGGCCGCGCACTTCGCCGCCTTCGACCGATTCGAGCAGGAAATCGCCCCGGCCTTCCGCCATCAGCTTTAGCGCGGCGCCCACTGGCGTTTCGGTATCGGCGATCAGCTTGCGCCAGACGAGCGCGGGCTTGCCGGCAGCAAGCGTTGCCCGGGCCGAAACACCGCCATCGGGGAGCAGGCCCGCGATGCCTTGCTCGAGCGTGTCCGCTGCCGTTCCCACGGCCTTACTGGCCGCCGATGAGCTGCGTGCGCAGCGCCGAGATAGCTGCCTCGTTGCGCTTGACGCCGACTGCCTCGCGCACGGCCATGCGCAGCTGATCGACGTATTCGCGGCCGGTGAGCTGGCCGAGCTCGACCCGGGCGCGGGCGAGGAAGGGATCATCGGTCTTCACTTCGCCGGGGGTGATCTTGCTGAGGACGACCACGAGGAAACCGGCCTGTTGCGGCGCTTCGAGCTTCTTGGCGGTGCCTTGCGCCATCTCGAACATCAGCTGGAGCGTGGCGGGAATCTTGGGCTGCATCGCGTTGAGCTGCTCGCGCGGCATCGTGACCGGCTGGGCCGGGGGCACCGCGACGCCAAGCGCCAGAATCGCCTCGGCAAGGGGAACCTTCTTCGCCAGCGCGGCGATCAGTTTGTCGGTCGCGGCCTTGGCGGCGCCATAGCCGCGCGAGGTCTGCAGGTCGGCGAGGACCTTGTCCTTCACGTCGGCAAGCGGCGGCGGCGCGGCCGGCGTGATCTGGCCGACATCGAAGATCACGTAGCGTTCGCCCGCCTTGAGCTCGGCGACCTGCGGCTCGCCCTCGCGCTCCATGCCGAAGGCGGCCTGGAGCAGCGGGGTGACATCGGCATTGGGCTTGATGTCCGGACGGCCGGGAACTGCGCCATTGGCTTCAAGCGGATCGGTGGCGATCAATGTGAGGCCGGCGTTCTTGGCAACGTCGGCAAGGCCGGTGCCGCTGCCGAAGGCTTCGTCGAACTTCGCCGAAAGATCGGCGAGCGCTGCCTTGCGCTTCTCGGCGGTGATTGCGGCGGCGATTTCGCCGCGCGCCTGATCGAGCGACTTGCCGGGGTTCTGGGTCACGCTGTCGATCCGGATCACGTGCCAGCCGAGCGCGCCCTTTGCCGGCTGTGCCAGCGCGCCCTTGGCGGCAGCGAAGACAGCGGCGGCCACGGCGGATGAGGCTTCGCCGTCGAGCTTGGCGCGGGTCACGGCCGGGATCTTGCTGGCCGAGAGGCCTTTGGCGGCGGCAGCGGCCTCGATCGACTTGCCGCCCGCGATTTCGGCAGCGAGCGCCTTGGCGGCAGGTTCGGTCGGCACGATCACTTGCGTGAAAGCGCGCGTTTCGGTCGGTGCATAGGTGGCCGCATTGAGTTTGTAGCGCGCCGCGATGTCCGCATCTCCGGGCGCCGGCAGGTTCCTGACAGCGCCCTCGTCGAAGATCGCATAGCGGATCGTGCGGCGCTCGGGGCGCTGGTAGCGTGCGCCGTTGGACTTGTAGAATGCGGCGATATCGGCGTCCGACGGGGGCGTCTTGGGGGCGAAAGCGGACGAGGGGATCAATTGGACCGCACCCTCGCGCGTTTCCTTGAGCACGGCGGCGTAGCGAATGGCGATGCTCTGCGGCATCGAAGCGCCGATCCCGGCCGGGATCAACACTTGCCGCGCCATGAGACCCTTGGCGACATCATCACGCAGCAGGGCATCGGAAATGCCACGCTGGCCGAGCAATGTCTTGTAGGCCGCCTGGCTGAACTTGCCGTCGGCGCCCTGGAACGCGGGCATCTTGGCAATCTCGCTGTCGATCAGGCGGCTGCTGACGCCCATGCCGACCGCGCTCTGGCGCGCCCATTCCATGAGCGCGGCACGGTCGACCAGACTATCGACGACCTGTTCGAGCGCACCTTGCGCCACGAAGTCCTTCATCGTGACCGTCGGACTGTCGGTCCGCGCATTCTCGAGCGCGTTGCTCATCGCCTTCTGCACATCAACGGTGCCGATCTGTGCCGATCCCACCGTCACTGCGCTGTCGGCATTGGTGGCCCCGC
>Ga0315905_10004440_pt1 | contig 14324 bp, 12 predicted proteins | sample LakEriMetagenome_5_FD_203522 | JGI IMG/M metagenome (GOLD analysis project Ga0315905, IMG submission 203522) | Freshwater fungal communities from buoy surface, Lake Erie, Ohio, United States - Buoy 4 MA121 | ecosystem: Environmental > Aquatic > Freshwater > Lake | place: USA: Lake Erie, Ohio... | reverse complement strand
CATGCTGGACCTCTACCTGCGGCGTTTTTTGTCCAAGGAGTGGTGGGTAAATTACCACCATAGATAGATGAACAACCGGTGGCATTAGCGACGATCATGCGATCGCCAAATAATTGTGTTACTAATTTAATATAGGGTGTTTCTCCACACCCCGCACAAGCACCAGAAAACTCGAATAAAGGTTCTTGCATTTGTTGTTGATTAATATGATGCAACTGCAAATTTTTTCGATCTGGGTTAGGAAGATTTAAGAAGAAATCCCAGTTTTCTCGCTCTTGTTCTCGCAATGGTCTTTGTGCTTCCATATTAATGGCTTTTCTGCGAGGTTCGGCCTTATTTTTTGCAGGACAAATATCAACACAAATACCGCAACCTGTACAATCTTCTGCTGCTACTTGAATGGTAAATTTTAAATTATGCCAATCATGTTCTTTCGCATTTGTACTTTTAAAAGTTTTTGGTGCATTTTCTAATGCTTCTGCTGCATATACTTTAGCGCGAATTACACTATGAGGACACACCATTACACATTTACCACATTGAATACAAACGTCACTATCCCAAACAGGAATTTCTGCTGCAATATTACGTTTTTCCCATTTAGATGTTCCTGTGGGATATGTACCATCTATTGGTAATGCACTCACGGGTAAATCATCTCCTTGACGGGCTATGATTTTACTTAATACATCATGAACAAAATCTGGTATATTTTCGGAAATAGATGATAGTTCTGTTTTTGCTTCTTTAGCTAAAATTTGATGAAGATTCTCCAGAGTTTTATCAACTGCTTTAATATTCAGTTCGACAATTTCTTCACCTTTTTTACCGTAGGTTTTATAAATAGATTCCTTAATTTTAGCAATAGCTTCTGCTCTTGGTAAAATACCGGAAATAGCAAAGAAACAAACCTGCATAACTATGTTAATATGTCCACCTATTCCCGCTTCACGAGCGACTTTATAGGCATTAATCACATAAAAGTTGAGATTTTTATTAATTATCTCCTGCTGTATAGAAGCTGGTAATTTATCCCAAATTTTATCTTGATGATCAGGTGCATTTAATAAAAAAGTACCACCAGGAATAATCTCTTTTAAGAGCGGAAATTTTTCTAAAAAATCCCATTGATGACAAGCGATAAAATTGGCTTTCGTAATTAAATAATGAGAACGAATTTTCTCAGAACCAAAGCGCAAATGAGAAACCGTTACAGAACCAGATTTTTTAGAATCATAAACAAAATAACCTTGACTATAATTATCAGTTTCTTCTCCAATAATTTTAATTGAATTTTTATTTGCACCCACTGTACCATCTGCACCCAAACCGTAGAAAATTGCCCTGAATATATTATCTGCCTCAATATTAAATTCTGGATTATATCCTAAACTAGTATGTGTAACATCATCATTAATGCCAATAGTAAAATGATTTTTTGGGATGTCAATATCTAAATTATCAAATACAGCTTTTACCATCGCCGGTGTAAATTCTTTAGATGATAAACCATATCTACCACCAACAACTTTAATTTGATTAATTTGGTTTTCTGCTAAGGCTGTCACCACATCTAAATATAAAGGTTCACCAATAGCACCTGGTTCTTTTGTTCTATCCAAAACTGCAATACTGCGGGTAGTTTTCGGCAGAGAATTAATAAATTTTTGGACATCAAAAGGACGATATAATCTCACCTTGATTACTCCAACTTTTTCCCCTTGTTTATTAAGATAATCTACAGTCTCCTGGACAGTTTCACAACCAGAACCCATGAGAATAATGATTTTTTCTGCTGCTGAATGTCCATAATAATCAAATATTTTATATTCTCTTCCCGTCATTTCTAAAAACTCATCCATGACCCTTTGAGTAATATCTGAACAAGCTAAATAAAAAGAATTTACCGTTTCCCTACTTTGAAAATAAACATCAGGGTTTTGTGCCGTTCCTCGTAATACTGGGTTATCAGGTGTTAAAGCTCGTAAACGATGGGCAATTACTAACTCTATGGGAATGAATTTTTGTAAGTCTTGAGTTGTTAATATTTCTATTTTATCTACTTCATGAGAAGTGCGAAAACCATCAAAAAAATGTAAATAAGGTATCCGTGATTCTAAACTTGCGCGTGTAGAAATAAGAGCAAAATCATGGGCTTCTTGTACAGAAGCAGCGCACAACATAGCAAAACCGGTACTTCTCGCGGCCATGACATCACTATGATCTCCAAAAATTGAGAGCGCTTGTACTGCCAGCGATCGCGCCGCAATATGAAATACTGTAGGTGTAAGCTCTCCTGCAATTTTATACATATTTGGGAGCATTAACATCAATCCCTGGGAAGCTGTAAATGTTGTTGTCAGCGAACCCGTCTGTAAAGCCCCATGTACAGCACCAGCAACCCCCCCCTCACTCTGTAACTGCACCACTGAGGGAACATTTCCCCAAATGTTCGGTTTTCCCTCATTCATCCAACTATCAGACCATTCAGCCATGGGTGAAGATGGTGTAATAGGGTAAATAGCAATTACCTCGTTTAATTGATAAACGACCTTAGCAACAGCTTCATTACCGTCTATAGTGGCAAAAATTTTATTTTTCGGATTCATATCTTTATATTACTCGTATATAATTACAGTGTTTCCTTTTTTGGGTATAGATACTCCATTCAAGTAAGTTTTTTTGGAATTATCTACACTGTTAATTTTCTGCTTACTGTATTTATCATCTCCACCGATATTTTGTTTTTTTAACTTATTTTTGAATAAATCAATATAGCAATAACCCCCTAAAAAAACTTCTGTTTCCTCTGGAGTCATATCTTCCAGAAGGAAGTTGACATCAATTTGATAAATATCGGCATTGCACTGTAATATTTTAGCCATTGTTTTATATTTTAATTAAAGAGATAACCCCGCTCCCCTCCTAGCTTGGCAAAAATTATCATAATTTTCATCTATCTATTGGCTAATATTCAAAGCAATTCCCTACCATACTATAAAATACCCCATACTAAAGTTAGTATGGGATATAAAACAACAGGTATCCGAAATCATTGATATTGATAATGTAATCTACCTTTCTCCTGCGGTGACGAGTTGAGATAAATCTCTGTAATTAGGACTATTCACGGAAGCTGGAATATCAGCTTTTGTTTTTTGTTTACTAGCCGTTCCCAATGCAGAAATTTGACGGTTTTCTTTAATTAATCGGCTGTAGGTACGTTGAGGAATATAATGGATCGGATTATAACCAATATAACGTAAAATCAGCACACAAGCCCAAGAATACCGACCATCAGCAATAGCCTCGATGATATGATTGAATTGTTCAGGAGTGATAACACTATGAAAATCTTTCTGAGAATAAGAAGCTGAATAGTTCATAACTAACCCTGATTTAATCTTGTAGGACTGAAATGTAAGAGGTTGTAATAACTGAGAATAGAGAATCCTTTAGTCAAAATTAATCAGACTTTGATGATCAAACTTGGGAACTTTTATCCTGATTTGATAAGTCTTGTAATTCATGACTTCTAATGCTCTAAATCCCAAATTATAGCCAGAAATTCATGGGATATCGGATATCACACCGTTATATACAGATGATATGCAAAGAATTTAATTCTCTTGGTAAATAACCTTGATATCTAAGTTCGAGTATAGCGACAACTTTTCGATTGAATATCAATATTATTTATGGTTATTAGAGAATTTTATTAATTTTCTGTGAGGTTTATTTGCAAGTGGTTTACATTCAAATAACCCTGTATCTGTGAATTAATTAGTGGTTTTGTAATTTTTGTTATACCATGGGCAATTTTTTATCTAAATAGATTAGATTCCGAATTATTTGAGTGTATAAATTGCTAAATTACTAAGCTCATTACCCTTGTATTAGTAAAAAATATAGGTAAATTCCTAGTATTTTATGCCTAATTCCATTCGTTGGTAAGGAATAGAAAATACAGCTACTCCAATTATGACACTATTTAAATAGTCATACAACATTGAAATATCTCCTGACATTTGCTATCTACATTTTTGTAAATACCCCTTGTGACACTATTATATGTAGAATACTATTTTTTTAGTAACTAGTAAGCCAAACTGGCACTTTGTTTATCTAAACAATAGAAAAAATGTGAGGTTTAAATTGTTTACTAAATGACTGTTTAAATAGTGTCATAAGGAGTATTTACAAAAATGTATATTAAAGGTAGTTCAATGTTGCATGACTGTTTAAATAGTGTCATAAGGAGTATTTACAAAAATCTAGATTAGAGGTAATACAATATTGTATGACTGTTTAAATAGTGTCATAAGGAGTATTTACAAAATTATAGATTAGAGGTAATTCAATGTTGTATGACTATTTATTTTCCGTTATTTTTAATAATCTGGCTAAATTAATTACACCTGATCACCAAATACTCAACCTATTAAAGCAGCCGAGAAGATGATTATCAAGGTTCTGAGGAATTGAGCAATATTTATATATGTAATATTTGATTCTTTTGTTAATAGACTTTTAAAAAAAATGTCATATCTCCACAATTTTGACCGCAGATGTCTATTTTAGGAACGGTCGCAAATTTACAAATTAAGGCGTTGCTGATTTGATGTATGAAAATGATTTTTGATGATTTCAAAACCCTTGTAGAGACGTTCCATGGAACGTCTCTACATTAAGGCTACGCACATTTAATTTCTAGAGATGTCTAATGAGTTATCACAATCTGAATGCAACCGTTACAGGCCAAACATAGTCAAAATTGCAAGTATTGTTATATTTAACTAAGTTACTCAAGGCCTATTCTTATTTAGGGATAATTCATCAATTACCCCTACTTTGCATAAGTTCCTAAGATATTTAATGTTCAAATAAGTCTTTGAATTGTAATAGATCTAAGGCGACAATTGTGGATAAAGTTTGAAAACATTCTTGGGCTAGTTGCCAACGCTCTTCCCGTTTTAAGATAACTGAAAGTTTTTCCTGTATACTCAGTAGGTAACGCACATCATTAGCAGCGTAACTTAATTGTACATCAGATAAATTACTAGCATTACCCCAATCAGAACTCTGGGCGCTTTTATCCAATTCTACTTTTTCTAGTTCTAATACCACGTCTTTTAAACCATGACGATTTGTATAAGTACGTGCTAATTTACTAGCAATTTTAGTACAAAAAATGGGCTGAACAAAAATGTCTAAATTGTGCCTTAAAGTAGCCATATCAAACCTAGCAAAGTGAAAAACTTTGATGATATGGGTTGCTTCCATAAGTGTTTTTAAATTAGGTGCGGCTGTTTGTCCTCTAGATATGCGAATAGCAGTAACTTGTCCTTCCGGGTTACAAATTTGCACCAGACACAAACGATCTCGTTGTGGTAAAAGTCCCATTGTTTCTGTATCAACAGCGATCGCTGGAGCTTTTAAATACTCAGAAAGAGCAGCATCAGTTAAATCACCGTCACCAACTTGAAAATCCTGTAATATCATGAAATTATCAACTATAAATTATCTTTATTGTGCCAGATTATAATACTGTTTTTAACACTCCAGTCAAAAAGGCAAAATTCATAACCTGATTTATACCTCTTATCAAACCAGAGGCATCTTTTAAAATTATTATTAATAATACCATTACGGAAAAATCTGTTTTCCTTCGCGCCTTTGCTCCTTTGTAACTGGGCGCGAAATATAATTCATACCACCATTATCCAACGAATAATTCTTAATTGCGCCCTGGGACTTTAGCGTTTAAAAATATTTGTGTTAGATAGACTTGGCCTTGCTCATTAGTAGCCACACCAACCCCAGTCAGATTATATTTACCCTGAAGATTCTTGAGATGTCCAGGACTTTTTAACCAGCCAGAAACCGCCTCATTTGCAGGATTGCTATATCCCGTATTGTAAGCGACATTTTCCGCTGCACTGCTGTATTTAAGAGGAATAGCCATAACGCGCTGTTCAAATCCTTGATGACTAAAAGGAACTTTACCACTAGCCATATTTTGACTATGAATTCTCGCTTGCTGACTAATCTTTTCGCTTAAATTTAACTTTCCTAGTCCCCGTTTTGCTCGATATTGATTAATTTGAGTAAAAACTGATTTCTCTAAATTATTAGTTTCAAAACTAAAATTAGATATTTTGGCTTGACTTGTCACAAGTGATGAACGCTGATATCGGCCAGTTTGTTTAGCAGAACTATTATCTGGATTAGCAGCAGTCATATATCCACTAGCAAGGACAAGCGTACTTAAAGCGATGCCAAAAGCAGTTTGTCTTAACATGAGGTTTAAATTAAGTAATGTATGGATTTATAGGATATATACCCTATCTTCTGATGATCGGAATACTTACCAGGATACTATTTACCAAATATAAACTCAAGAATCATCGAATTTTCACAATTTCAATCAGTTATCTGGATAATACTTTTGTTTATTGTCATCCCGTAGAGCAGCCATATTTTGTCTTAACAGAGAATCGGTTTTGTCAATGCTATTTACACTACACTACTAATTAAAATTAAAATAAGTGATAAAAAATAGTATCCAATGATAGATGTCATGGATACTAATATTTTATAATCTACAAACACTAAAACCCGCACCAGCAGCGGAAAGAAAGCTTTTCAGCATGATTGATCACCTTGGAAAATAATTGCTTGGGGGGATGAAATTACTCACAAGTTCTTTTGAGCTTGTATTCCTAATTCTCCCCAAATGTACTTAATGAATTAAGAACTTAGCCGCAGTTTGTACATCCTTGTCACCCCTTCCAGAACAGTTGATGATGATTTTGGGACTACCAGCAAGTTGTGGACAAAGAGTTTCTAAATAGGCGATCGCATGAGAAGTTTCTAATGCTGGTATAATACCCTCTAATTTAGATAATCTCTGAAATGCGTCCAAAGCCTCAGCATCGGTAACGCTATAATATTCAGCGCGACCACTATCTTTCATGTAACTGTGTTCTGGACCTACACCAGGATAATCTAAACCAGCACTAATAGAATGAGGTTCAATCACCTGCCCATCCTCATCTTGCAAAAGATAACTCATAGAACCATGCAGTACACCCACTGTTCCTTTCGTGAGTGTAGCGGCGTGTTTACCAGTAGTTACACCTTCTCCAGCGGCTTCTATACCAATTAAACGTACCGACGGTTCTGGAACAAACTCGTGAAATAGTCCCATAGCGTTAGAACCACCACCCACACAAGCCAAAAGAATATCAGGTAAACCGCCCCATTTTTCCATAGCTTGAGCGCGGGTTTCTTCACCAATTACAGCATGAAAATCCCGCACCATCATCGGGTAAGGATGGGGACCTGCCACAGAACCCAGGATGTAATGGGTAGTTTCTACGTTCGTTACCCAGTCCCTAATGGCTTCAGAAGTGGCATCTTTGAGAGTTCCCGTACCAGCAGACACTGGACGAACTTCTGCCCCCATCAACCGCATTCTGAACACATTTAAAGATTGGCGTTCCATATCGTGAACACCCATGTAAATAATACATTCTAAACCGAAGCGGGCGCAAACTGTAGCGGTCGCTACGCCATGTTGTCCTGCCCCGGTTTCCGCAATAATGCGCTTTTTGCCCATACGCTTTGCCAATAATACTTGACCAAGGGCATTATTAATCTTATGTGCGCCAGTATGATTCAAGTCTTCACGCTTCAAATAGATTTGCGCTCCTGTACCATCAGGACGGGCATATTTGGCGGTAAGGCGTTCTGCAAAATACAAAGGTGTGGCACGTCCGACATAATCACGTAATAAACCTTGTAATTCAGCTTGAAAACTAGGTTCATGGCGATATTGCTGATATGCTGTTTCTAACTCAGCTAAAGCTGGCATCAGGGTTTCTGGAACATATTTACCACCAAAGCGGCCAAAACGTCCTAGAGTATCGGGGACTAAAGCAGTTTGTGAGAAATTCAGAGAGAGGGGTGTAGTAGTCACAGATTAGATAAAATGTAAAATTAGAGAACAAAGTTAATTTTAATTCTAGACTTATTAAGAATGCTCTCTTCGTCTAGTAGTCAATCTTTACCAAATTTCGCTACATTAGGAGAATGTACACTTATGGGAATTTTCAATGTCAGCACAACTGTTACTGGTAGATGACGAACCAGGGTTACGGGAAGCCGTTAAAGAATACTTACAAGAAAGCGGTTTTAGGGTTCAAACTGCCAGTAATGCCCGTGAAGGTTGGGACTGGATGCAAGAGAACACCGCTGATTTAGTGATTTCTGATATTATGATGCCCCAGGTGGATGGCTATCAGTTCCTCAAACAACTGCGCGATGATCCCCGTTTTCAAGCCTTACCTGTGGTGTTTTTAACTGCTAAAGGTATGACAGGCGATCGCATTCAAGGCTATAAAGCGAGTGTTGACGCTTATTTACCCAAACCCTTCGACCCTGATGAACTAGTGGCCATAGTCGAAAATTTATTGGCTCGTCGCAGCGCTCAAACCTCCGCTTCTGGGGAGGAGAACGAAACTCCAAATCTTGCCGAATTGGCTAATCAAATCGCTCAAATTAGAATACTATTAACTCATAGAAGTTCCATATCCCAATCCCCAGCCCCTTTTAAGATAGATTTGACTCCTAGAGAGCAAAGTGTTTTAAACCTAGTAGCGGAAGGATTGATGAACAAAGAAATTGCTCGACGCTTGGAAACAAGTGTCCGCAATGTGGAAAAATATGTGAGTCGTTTATTTAGTAAGACTGGTACTAATAGCCGTACGGAGTTGGTTCGTTTCGCGCTAGAACATGGCCTAGCTAAGTAAACCACGCGGACGATGGCAGTTAATTGGTAAGTAAATGGTAAAATGCACCTGGATAAATCATTTTTTCTCAGGAAATAGTAACACTGTGTTATAGATTACTAGCTAGAATTTTCCTAGCTGGTGAGTATTGAAATCACAGTGATATGTAGACCCAATTTCATGTTTCCAAGCCAACTGATGATTAGCAAAAACAAGTCCAGACCTCTGAAAAAGTTAATCTTCAAAGCTCTAAATCAGGCTTGTGATTATGCAAAATTACAACCATTACTATTGTGGAATAGTATCGGAAAAATTGCGTAAGCGCATGAGTTGGCGACGCATTTGTGGGGAGGCCTTAAACTCTGATATTTCCTGAGCTTTTACGGATGCTTGTAAGGTTTCTAAAAATTCATCAGACCCTTCCGTTAAAGCTTCTAGTAATACTTGTAACAGTTGCTCTCGATCGCTTAACAGACTTTTTTCTTCAATCAGGCGGAACTTGAGGTGAATTTCACACTCATAAACACCGACTTCAAGATTATTGATTTGGCGCGGTAATGCTTTGGAGTTCATAGTTTTCAAGATTCCTCTACTTATTGGTCATACGGGTGATGGACTAGATCTCCAGAAAAATTACTTATACTTTCCCTATACTTTTGTAAATTGAAAGTTTTTGAAGATAAGAATTTTCCCTCGTTTGAGACTTTGATAGCTGGGGTGGCATGGCCATATTTTTATACATTTCTACATCAATTCTCCAACGCCAAATTGGCATTCTATGTGGCTCCCCCTGTCTTTTTTTAGCTATATGTTACTGTTTTTCGTTGTTTCTTTATCAGTTATGGCTCATGGAAGCCATGAACTACTATTGAGTTTTTGATCTGTTATCCCATAAAGTTTTTGTAAAAAACTAATTAGTCCTTGTTAAAGTTTTTTACATCAACTTGTTCAAAACGTCAAGAAATATTATTATTTTTATTTTTGCTACGTTGTCATACTTAAATAATTGTCATCAAGATGCTCCTTTGATCAAAGCAATTTATAATTATAGGAAAAGCTACCCCATGGGGTAAAAACTAAAAATTTTGCTCAAGTCACTATAATATCAAGTACATATACATCATAAAAAAGCAGGATCAGCAAAAAGATCAAAAAATGTTGTGTGAACATTCACATACAGAGAAAAAATCAATTGCCAAAATTCTCAGCCCCACCAAGGCCTAAACGTCTGTATTATTGTTACAATAATTGCAGTGTAATTCAGCCAAACTCTTACACCCTCATGGATAACCCAATGCTGCTTAAGTCCACAACCCGTCATATTCGCATTTTTGCGGCGGAAATGGACTCCTATGAACTGATTCCCAGTAATCAAGTCTTGACACTAGACGTTGATCCAGACAATGAATTTAACTGGAACGAAGATGCCCTACAAAAAGTTTATCGTCAGTTTGATCAACTGGTAGAAGCATCTAGTGGCCAGGACCTAAGCGATTACAACTTACGTCGCATTGGTTCAGATTTAGAACATTATCTGCGATCGCTTCTCCAAAAAGGTGAAATTAGCTACAATCTCTCTAGTCGCGTTACTAACTACAGCATGGGACTACCTCAAGTTGCAGTTGTAGAGAATCAATAAACTTAGTACATATCTACCTAGCCCTGGCGAATCTAATTCGCCGGCTATGTTAAACTTTGGTGATAAGTTGAAAATTAGTTCTGATATAGCTACATATTCCCAGTACAATAGCATTTATGATTGGGCTGTGGGTTAAAAAAATATAGGCGGTATCATAAGCCGCTACCAAATACTGTTAAAAAAAATGCCAATTGCAGAACCGGTGGGAAAACTATGGAAAATGATGCGGTAACGCTCTGCTGCCCAAATGAATATTGTCAAGTTGCTAATCCCCTCACCCACAAATTTTGTCAGCAGTGTTCCACACCCTTACCTAAGCGTTACCTCTGGGCTGTGGGGGATGATTTCAGTCCAAGGGATCCTGGATCTATTCTAGCTGATCGCTATTTAGTCATTAATAAATCTATACTTTTAGATATCAAACCTGGGTTATTGCCCCAAATCCCTGAATTAGAGGATTTAGGGAAAATTAGACCTTATCTGAAATTAATTCCCTATCGTCCCCATATACCCCAAGTTTATGGAATCCTCAATTTAGGTCATGGGCAGCCCGAAACAGAAATATTGTTATTAGAAAAACCGCCATTAATAGTTGATCCGAGTATTACTAAAACAAGTCTGTGCATCAGTTTAGATGATGCCTGGACTGAAGCTTCATCAATTCGCCAAATTCATTGGCTATGGCAATTAGCAAATTTATGGCAACCATTGGTCGGACAAGGTGTAGCATCAACACTTTTAAATGGTGATGTATTGAGAGTCGAAGGTGTATTAGTTCGCTTATTAGAACTGCGTTTTGATAGAGAAAACACACCGACATTATCTCAATTGGGAGAATTTTGGCAGCAACTCCTCAAAAATGCCAAACCAAATATTGCTCCTTTTATGCAAGAAGTGTGTAAGCTGCTGATGGAGGGAGAAATTCAGTCATCAAGCGGATTAATTCAAATTTTAGATCAGGGATTGAAGCAATTAGCAAGATTCCAAACAACTACTATTAAAATTTATACTAAAACACACTCAGGTCCAGTCCGTCAACGAAATGAAGATGCTTGTTACCCTCCGGGTAACACTTTGATGACTAAACTGCCCCAGAATAACGCCCTGGCAATTGTCTGTGATGGTATTGGTGGACACGAGGGAGGTAGTGTAGCTTCTAATTTAGCAATTGAAACTATTGTCCAAGAAGTCAAAGAACTGATTCCAGTTACCGATGATCAAATAAATCCCTCAATGCTACTTTCTCATTTAGAACAAGCAGTAGCAACCGGTAATGACAAAATCAGCCAACAGAACGATAGCGAACATCGTCAAGGACGACAACGCATGGGGACAACTGTTGTCATGGCTTTACCTATGACCCATGAAATCTATATTACTCATGTCGGTGATAGTCGTGCCTATTGGATTACTCGTCATAATTGTCATCAAATTACCTTAGATGATGATGTCGCTTCCCGTGAAGTTCGTTTAGGTTACGCGCTTTATAGAGAAGCATTGCAACACAGTGGTTCTGGATCCTTGATTCAGGCTTTGGGAATGAGCAAAAGTAGCTCATTACACCCCACATCACAACGCTTTATTATTGATGAAGATGCTGTTTTCTTACTGACATCCGATGGTTTGAGCGATTTTGACCGAGTGGAAGAATGTTGGCAATCAGAAATATTACCTATTTTATCCGATAAAAAAAGTATAGAAAATGTTGGACAACGACTGATAGAAGTTGCTAATACTAAAAATGGACATGATAATGTCACCATTGCTTTAGTACATTATGATGTGAAATATTCTGAACCAGATTTAACAATTACAGTAGATATTTCTCAGGTTTTAGCTGACACAGAATCAGATCCATTAGATGATCACCAGAAAACTCAAGTGATGACGGAAAATAAGACCGTTAAATTTTCGGCATTATTACCACTATTGTTAGTTGCGATTGTGGGATTAGGATTAATATCTGGTTTATTATTAGCAAACAAGTTGAAACAGCAAGTTATTAAATCAGAACCACAAACAACTTCTTCTCCTACCACACCAGCTAGTCAAATACAAACTGAAGAGGGAACAGGAAAGAGGGAACAGGAAAGAGGGAACAGGGAACAGGGAACAGGGAAGAGGTAGGAATTTTAGCAATTAGCAATTACCAGTTACCAATTAGCAATAACCATGTCCGGTCTGAATTTAGCGATCGCCCGTCTAGTCAATACTGGTACAGATAACTTCGTCATTTGGGTAGTCAAAGCTCCCTATCCCAGTGGCTATGTTCTCCGTGATTGTGTTTTTTCCGCCGAACTTAATCAAGTTTGGCAACAATGGCGACAAATGTTTGCCAGTAATAGTCCCTTAGATATTACCCATGCTTTAACTTTTCCATCAGTTAGCTTATCCCCATCTGAAATTTCAGCCGTGGAAGGTCAAACTACCAGTCCTTACAGTGTGCGTTTGATGCAATCCTTGGGCATCAAATTATGGCAGTGGGTATTTGATGGAGTGATTCTTAGTAGTTGGGAACGTAGCCGGGGTATGGCTACGGGTCAAAAAAGGCAATTACGCTTTCGTTTAGAAATCCGTGATCCTGACCTAATTGCCTTACCTTGGGAAATTATGCAGCCCAAAGCCGGACAACCAGCTATATCTCTGACCCAGGATATTTTATTTAGTCGTACCAGCAATGAAGTTGAACCTTTATCACATTTACGAACTGATAAAGCTTTAAATATTCTGGTGGTGTTAGGACGTGATCATAAATTACAACTAGATCAGGAAGCGTCCTTACTGAGAAAGATTTTATTAGAAGATCGTCCTGTGGGAAAAACTGCCTCAGAATATGCACCTTGTACAATGAAAACACTGATACAACCTACCAGGACAGAGTTAATTCAGGAGTTAGAAACCAAAGCTTATAATGTTTTGTTTTATGCGGGACACGGACTACCAGACCCAGATGGAGGTTTATTATTTTTAGGAACTGGAGACAAAATTAATGGCATAGAATTAGCTCATGTCCTCACTCGTACAGGTATAAAACTGGGAGTTTTTAACGCTTGTTGGGGAGCGCGACCAGCAGCAATCAATGATCAAGCTATACCTGCGAGTAGTTTAGCAGAGGTGCTGATTCGTCATGGTGTACCTGCTGTATTAGGAATGCTTGATGAAATTACTGATACAGAAAGTCATAGTTTTATTAAAGCTTTTGCGGAAGCACTACGACGGGGCAAATCCATTGATGAAGCAGTAGCCGCCGCGAGACAAGAACTATTAACACTGTATAAATTTAATCAACCAGCTTGGACATTACCAGTTCTCTACCTCCATCCTGATTTTGATGGAGAACTGATTAAAAGCGTAGATGAAGGAATTACAGAAATTCCCGATTCTCGCATATATTCGCCTGTAAAGACAGCTTGTATGCGATCGCTCTCACCCGGAGGGAAAACTTGGTTATTAGGTCCTGGAGTCACCCGCATTGGCCGCACCAGGGATAATGATATTGTGATCCCGGAAATTTATATTTCTAGACACCACGCGAAGATATTATGCCGAACTACCCTGAATGAAAATACATTGAGTACAATTTATTACCTGCAAGATGTATCTACTTATGGAACTACCTGGTATTTAAGCCCCAACGGTTGGCAACAGATCCTGCGGGAAGAAGTACCTTTAACATCGGGAATGCAGTTAATGTTTGGTAGTGCTAAAGGTGAAATTTGGGAATTTATTCGTGAATAATATCAATAAATTATTGAATTAATACGAAAACTTAATTCTTGAGGCTGTAGCTATCAACAAGACCGAATGAATAATGACAGGAAAATGAAAAATATTAACGACTTGAATGCTCTCGATTTAGAACTACTAGAAGCATTGTTAGCATCTGAAGACAC
>Ga0315905_10004439_pt1 | contig 14324 bp, 8 predicted proteins | sample LakEriMetagenome_5_FD_203522 | JGI IMG/M metagenome (GOLD analysis project Ga0315905, IMG submission 203522) | Freshwater fungal communities from buoy surface, Lake Erie, Ohio, United States - Buoy 4 MA121 | ecosystem: Environmental > Aquatic > Freshwater > Lake | place: USA: Lake Erie, Ohio... | reverse complement strand
AATCGTAATTGGTACACAAAAATGGAAATTTCGCGTGTCGCTTAGCCGTTTTAAAACCTTCCAGACCAATGTCAAAATCATGGTTCCCCATCGTGGCAGCATCATAACCCATTTCTGACATGAGCTTCATTTCTAATTCGCCACCAAACATGTTGAAATAAGGTGTTCCTTGAAAAATATCGCCACAATCTAAAAGGAGTATGTTTTCTTCCTCCGATCTGATTTTTTGAATCAATGCATGTCGTCTTGAAACACCACCCATTCCTGGAAATTTCGCATGATTACTCGGAAAAGGATCTATGTTTGAGTGCGTATCGTTGGTATGAAGAATTGTCAGTTTGTTGGCTTTTTTCTTCGTAACCCATTGACCAAGACCATTGAAGCTGATTAAAAAAGCTCCGGATCCAAAGGTGATATTTTGAAGAAATTTCCGGCGGTTCATGGAATAAATCGCGGTTCAGTGTTAGAAATTAAAACCCCTTCTTGCTTGGCATGTTCAATCAACACATCCCGCATCAGTTTTCCTGTTTGATTAATGACTTTTCCTTTCTTCAAGAAATCCATTTTATCGCCAGCGTTCGCTAGATAATCGGAAGTAATGACAATACATGTTTTAGCTCCATCACGCATCGAATTCAACTTCAATTTTCCTTTTTCCACTTTACAATTCGAAATTGGTTCGCCGCCTGTTTTGGTAACATAAGCTGCAATATCATCCAAAGCTTCAATGGGAAGTTCAATCCAAACGATTGTGTTATCGAAAGGCATAACTTTGTAAAAGTCACCCAAGGTAAGATCTCCTTTTCCTAAACTTGATCGAATGCCCCCCGTATTTAACAAGCAAATTGCAGGTGTTGCTAGTCTTACGTTCTGAGTTTGTTGAATAAAAATGGCATCCGCAACCCAATTCATCAAATTGGACGAAGGACGTTGAGCTACAAAATTCGTATCTGCTTTGGCAATGATTTCACTCATTATTGAGGTCATCGAATCACGAAAAGGTTTTATTATCTCCTCTGTCTTTTCAGATGTTTCATTCTGAGGAGTTATTGGTACCCGAGAGGGCTCAATCACAATATGCGAAGAGCAAGCCAAAAGACTTGCTCCAACACAGATTATGAAAATAAATTTACGCATTATTCAATCACAAAAGAGGATTGTACAGTACCATATTCTGTACCAACTTTAAGCATGTACACACCTGATTTGAATTGACCAGCTGCAAGTTCTAAAACTGGTAAATTTTGAGAATCTACCTCAATAATTGTTCTACCTTGCGCATCCGTTACGGAATAAGAAGTGATGTTTGTTCCATTAACTTGGGCATACACTTTATTGTTGGAAGGAACTGGGAACACCGAAAAATTACTTTCCAATTTTTCTTGTAAACCAACTTGACATGCTTCGTATGTCATTGCTGAAAAATTAACATGACATACGAAATCAGTTGAATCGATGTATGGATTTCTGTTGTTTTGAAGCGAATAAATGAATTCATTTCGAGCAATTTCGTAATTATCAGGCAAATCAGCGTAATGCCACTGTTTTAACACCTCTTGATTTTGGTTTGTTGGAAGTTGCCAATTATTACCTAATTGACCGTTGTAACAAGTTGCCATATAAAACATAGCTCTTGCCACATTCCCTCTTTGTTCCGCTCTCGGAGTAAAACATAATTGACCGTCAGCACGATATCCTACTGCACAATTCAAATAAGAAAAAACCGTATTTCCAGTAATTATATCCATTGGTAAATTACTTCTCGGTGTGTTAGCATTTTGAAGGTTCGTTGGGTATAAATTATGTTGATCGTTGTACTCTTTTTGTTCTGGATTGTCGGCAGGGAAAGTTGGCATCCATGAATGTGAATAGGTGTGCTCACGAGAATATCCAGTTGCAGTCCAGTCAAAAGGATCATTAAATACTTTTCGTTCGCCTGAATAAACACATAAAACATACGACTGACCGGCAGTTGTATCACGAATCTCAAATTGATTCATCATGGTTGTTTTGTAATTAAAATAAGAAACAAAATTATGTGGGTTGATCAAAGCAGATAAATTCATTAAGAAAACTTGAGAATTCGAGTTTAACCCGTTGTAGTAATTTCCAATTTGTTGTCCTTGACTTGTTACGTTTCCCGTAGCTGGAGCAGTCGTTTTATAGTTTTCAAAACCATCCGGACCGTTAAATGCATAGACTGCAAAATGATAGTTTTGGTTTGCGATCACATGACGAGGAGTGAAGCTCATTCCACTTCCGATGTATGCAACTTTAGCATCACCCACTACATCACCTCGTTTGTAGGTTGTACCGTCAGTTGGGACACCTGTAATTGCAGAACCAGTTTTCCATAAAACAATGTATTTTTCTGCATTCACGCCAGCATTATATTGACCCCCAACAGTATATGCTTTCACCAAAGGAAATGTTAATCCTGTTGGATTCGAAGTTGGTTCAGTTGCTAAATTATCTGTTCCAACAGCTGACAATGTTATGACATAAGGATTCTCATTGCTATCATCGTTAGCAATACTTAAGGTTGCAGTTCGAGTTCCTGTTCCTGTTGGTGCAAAGTTTAAAGTAAATGATTGGCTGCTTGTTGGAGCTACAGTTCCTGTGAATGTTCCAGTAAAATCTCCTGCGTTGGCCCCGCTTACGGTAGTAGCAGAAATTGTTAAGTTTTGAGAGCCAGAATTTTCAATTGTTACATTCGTTGAAGCCACATTACCAATAACGTAGGTTCCGTTATTTAAAACGGTTAATCCACCCATTTTAACGTTGATTTCACGTGCTGGGGCTACGTAAGGAAAGATGTCATTTAAATCTCTTGGAACTAATTGATAATTTGCATTAAATTGACCAACAAGACCAACAATTGAAATCGGTCCAGTAGGAATGGCTGTACCATCAATATTTGTAGAACCATTAATTCTGACATCCAACGTGGTTGTTCCATCCGTAATTTGAACTGTACTATTTCCAGTAGCAAAATTTCCGGTTTGAACGAACGTCACATTATCAACACGAACCAATTGTGCCTCAATTGCCTCATTAATTACTGACAGTGGCACTAATTGAGGGGCAGGAACACCAACCTGTCCGTGGTTAATAAAACTACTTGTTGGTGATATTTCTAATAAACCACTAAAATCGAAAAGAACTCCAGTTGCCGTAATTGAATCTCCACGCTGGATAGAACTTAAATTATTTCCAAATGCCGGAATGGCTGCAGTGCCGTCTTGTAAATAGCGGATATTTCCTAATTCTGAACCATTGGCAGCAATACCACGAACGGTAACTGTTTGCCCAATTCCCATATTTCGAGCATCAGCAATAGTTTGTGAGAAAGTCATAAATGAACTTACTGCAAGTAAACCGGATATAATAATTTTTTTCATTGTTGTAAATTAAAATTGAAGACCTATTGAAACATTAAATCGAAAACCTTGACCAAACATTACCGTTGCAGATTTTGCATCGAAATCATTGTAAATATCATTGGCATTATTAGTTGCATCAGCTATAAATACTGAATTGAGAAGGTTTGTAATTGAACCATTTAATAGCAAGGCAGAATTTTTGAACTCTATTTTATAACCTGCAAAAAGGTTTACCAAATAATACGATGGTATCTTCCAAGAATCTCTCCCTCCATTGGACCCTTGAAGAGTGAATGGATCAAAATTAGCGTAATAGCGATCGAAGAACTGTCCTTGAACTCGAATATACAAATTCTTTAGGGGCTCGTATCGCACTGCTGCTGAAAAAGCGGTTTGCGCTGCATCGCCCACGTGAACTCCTTTAGCGTCAAAACTAAATTCCAGAGAATCGTATTGAGGGATAAAAATAGTTTTTGAAGAATTCCAGAACCAATCTCCATAGGAGAACATGATTTCGGTTGAAAGTTTTTTACTGAATTTGTACGCAATGTCAATTTCCCCACCTAAATGCACAGCATCCATTCCATTGATATTAATTCGGATAAATTCTGTTGGGTCTTGGGGATCTGGAACTTGAACTCCATAAGGAAATGGCTTGTTTTTCCAATTCGTTGCATACGCATTGAAATTCACACCAAACACCTTATTTGCAAAATTATACCCCCCTTCAATTGCTTGAATTTTCTCGTTAACAATTTCTCCGAAAAAAGCATTTGTATTATTGTCAATTACATTTGAGAATTGAGGTGTTCTGTTTAAATAACCTAAGTTTAAATAAACATTGGAAAATTTATCCAATTTATAGCTTGCACCACCTTTGAACGTAAAGCCTGGTAAAAATTTCCAAGCTGTTTTTTGGTATTCAAGCCCAGGACTATTTACCGTATATAATTTGCCGTTATAAATAACACTATCTGCCACCCAATCAGTTACTTGTTCACTATATCCAATATATAAAACCGTGTCTGGAAGGACCAATTTTCGTTTTTGGAAATAATCCACACCTCTATACCCATTTACAATTCCAGATAAATTAACGAAATAAGACCACTTTTCACCATTATATTCTACTTGTCCAAATGCGCCTGACCATTGCACTAATCCATCGCGATCAGCATTAAATGTATTCTTAGCAACGCGATCACCAACACGCTTCATGGGGCTTGCTGCATTTTTATCCAATTTATCTACGAAGTAATCTCCACCTAATAAATCTTCAATGCGTTGGTAATGACGACCTTCATAATAACGGAAATCTATTCCACCGGAAACCTCCAGATTTTTGGACACGTTGTAATTGAATTGCCCCAAGTATCCCACCCAAAAATGGTTATTAATACTTGCTAAAAGAACTTGGGAAGATTTAATTTCGGTAGGTGAATACATTGGATCAATATTCTGTGTTCCAAAAAGGGAGTTCACTTTGTTTTCTTGCTCAATTTTATCCCAATCAATTAATCCATTGTTATCACGTAAAAGAGCTCCTGAGTTAAAAATATTCGTACCGCCACCACGACCAATTGACATGTAAGCCAAATTCGAAATGGATAATTTATCATTTACTTTCCAGAAGTCTTTCAAGGTAATTTGCGGTTTTGAATAAAAGTTTCTTCGCTCATTAAATACCTCTCTATTACCATTTTCGTTTGTTCGATACCCCCAATGTTGGTTAAAACGAATTCCCATGTCATAAAACTGTGTGTTGGTATCAACTTCAACACCCTGCTCACGTGCTTTATCTTCACTAAAATATTGAATGGCTTGGTTAAAAGATCTTTGCCCATGCCATTGTGGGGCTGCAAATGCAGAAAGAGTTACTAAATGGTTCTTCACTTTTTTAGAAAGTTTTGCATAGCCAAAAAAGCCTTGACTTGGGGTTCCAAACACCCAACCATCTGATTGTTTGTAAGAAGCAGAAACAGTTAGTCCCCATCCACTTTTGGTCATTCCGGTGTTGTATGAAAAAGTTGTTCTGAGCATGTTTCCAGTAGAATATTCTTGTTTGATCATTCCACCTTTTTTATTTCCGATACCTTGTGTTAAAATGTTAATTGTTCCACCAATCGAAGGCATGGCAATTTTTGTTGCCCCTAATCCTCTTTGAACTTGCATTTGAGCTGTGATGGCATCCAAACCAAACCAATTAGACCAATAAACGGCTCCGTTCTCCATATCGTTTACCGGAACACCGTCTATCATAACTCCTACGTTACGCTGGTCAAAACCGCGAACATTTATTCGCGCATCACCATCACCACCGCCTTGAGTTGTTGCATATACACCAGCTGTCCCGTTCAAAAGCATAGGTAAATCTCTTGAACCAAGTTCTTCAACGATTTTCTGCGTAGGAATTTTTGTTACTGCAATCGGAACATTATCTTTTACCATGTTACCAATTACTTCAATTTCAGCGAATTCAACACTCCCTCCCATTTTTACATCTTTCTCAACTGAAGAGGAATTAATTTTGATTTTTACCCGAACAGTATCGAAGGTTGTCATCGAAATCACCATAACATAGTCACCATAGGGAACATTCAAAAGTTCGTAAATCCCATCTGGATTTGAAAATGCTCGGTATTTATTGTCAATATTTACCTTCGCGCCTGCGATGGGTAAATCGGTAGAGTTATCAATAATTTTCCCACTGATCGAGCCTTTTTGAGAAAACACAAGACCTGATGATAAAAGCAGTACTAGGCCAAAAAGAATTTTCATGAACGAAATACTTTGTTACTTCACAAGAATCTTCTTGATACCAGTTGTTCCTGTATTTGAAACTACATGTACAAAATAAACACCCGCATTTCTCGGTAGTTCAATCGTGTAGATTCCTTTTTGTAATGAATTTTTCTCCCAAACTGACTGACCTAAACTATTTGTAATTGTTAAGGACTTAATATTTTCATCTAGTTTAATGGAAATCATTTCGTCTGTTGGATTTGGGAAAACAGAAAAATTAGTAAATTCCATTTCATTAACTGAAGCTGGATTACAAGCGCAATCATGCTCGCCCAAAGAGAACCAATTTCCAAATAGAATAGCATTACCATTTCCGCTCAACAAAGTATCGCCATTCTCGTTGAAAAGGTAAGTAACGGGTGGAATAGTATCCCATTCTAAAAGAGGATCAAAAAATGAAACTGGAGTTGCTACTCCTTTTTTGATGGTCGCTTTTCTCAACATGCTGTGGTCTTTTGTCACAAGGACACCAAGACCTGTACTGTATGGAAAACCTGTTGACCAAGCACCATCATTTCCCGCAGCAGAACCGGTTTCATTAGCCGGATTTTCACCTATTTTCCCAAAAATATCAATGATTGCAAAATTTGGAACGTTGGTAGCGTTGATTAATGTCGCAGGATCTGCAGGTAAGGTTCCTTTAGCAAGCATTACAGCATCATTTCCATTCCAATAGAAAGCATTACTTGTGTTGTAAACAGGACTGTAAAAACCATCCCCTCTCACATTCAATGAATCCCAAATTGGCGCTTCTTGACCCGTTCCGTTTGGATCTCTTTTATCTAAAACTGCCACATGAACATCGTAAGGGGCAATTGTTCCTGATAACTGAACCGAGTTGGCAACCGTAGCTGTGGTTGAACCATTTGAATAACGCGCCACAAAATACTGACTTAAATCAATAGCAGTCGAGGTTGGGTTGTAAATTTCCAACGCCTTATTATTTGACCAACCTTCTACGTATTCAGAAATAAAGATTTTCGCACAATCTTGAGCGAATGACAAACTAGATGAGAAAGCAAAAATAGCGAGTAACGATTTTTTCATAATATATAAATTAAGGGATAGACGAAAAGTTCTTTAGAAAAATTGCGTTTATAAAATTTAATTTCAAACACAAGTAAAAACATTGATCGGTAAAAATTTGAAGTGGTTTCGGCGCAATTCGCTTCAAGGATGTCACCTCAAATTCACGTTCAAAATTACACATTTTTTGGTTTTGGTATATTAGAAAATTGTTAACACTAAATTTTGTTTTTTTTACCGAGTTATTTCACTATTCAAAACAATTTGTAATTTCAGACCTCAAATTCAAACCATGAAAAATCTTATCTGTATTTTCTTTCTTATTTTTTCAACTTCAATTTTACATTCTCAAGAACTTAGTGTTGAGAAAATTTGGAAAAACTATGAGTTCTTTGCCAAGGGCGTAGATGGTTTTCGTTCTATGAAGGATGGCGAATATTACACGCAAGTTATTGAAGGGTCAATTTATAAATTTAAAATCAACGATCCCAATGATATTGGAGCTCTTTTGATAGACAACAGCAAATTAAGGCACAAGGATGCTGCAATCGAATTTGATGATTACTTTTTTAATGATGACGAAACGAAAATTTTATTCACAACTAAAACTGAACCTATTTATCGTCGCAGTTTCTCGGCAGTTTATTTCGTGTACGACATAGCAACAGGTGTTTTTGCTCCTCTAGACAGTGTGCACCAACCACAAACTTTAGCAGAATATTCTCCCGACGGAACAATGGTTTCCTATATCTATAAAAACGACCTTTTTGTGAAACAACTCAAATCAGGAAAAGTAACCAAATTGACCAAAGGAGGAAAAAAGAACAAGGTAATTTATGGAACAACAGACTGGGTGTACGAAGAAGAATTTGCAATTACCAAAGGATACGAATGGTCCATGGACAGTAAAATGATTGCCTATTTGCGTTTTGATGAACAAGAAGTAAAAGAGTTTAATTTAACCTACTACAATGGACTATACCCCGAACAATACAAATACAAATACCCAAAAGCAGGTGAGGATAATTCAAAAGTCACTGCACATGTCGTGCAAGTGAAATCAGGGAAAGTTACCGATTTGAATTTAGGTGAATACGAATACATTCCGCGCTTGAGTTGGTCAAAAACGTCAAATCAATTGATTCTTCAAACCTTAAACAGACACCAAAGTTCTTTGAAATACCATTTGGTTGACTTTACAAAAAAAGCTACTCACAAAGTGTTTTTCGAGGAAAAATCTGAAACTTATATCGATGTAGATAATAATTTACTAATCTTAAAAGATGGGAAATCAATTTTGAGAACAAGCGAAGCCGATGGTTACAACCATATTTACCATTTGAATTTTGACGGAACAACACAACAAATCACCAAAGGGAATTGGGATGTGATTGAATTTTTAGGAATTGATGATGAGAATAAAACTATTTATTATTCATCTGCAGAAAATGCACCGATTTACAAATCAATTTATAAAGTTCAAATTGACGGTTCAAATAAGCAAACCCTTAGCCCAGACAAAGGATATTCTGAAGCTGAATTTACTTCTGGAATGAAGTATTTTGTATTAACACATTCAACTGCAAATAGTCCTTCACAATACAGCTTACGCAAAAATGACGGATCAGTAATTAAAGTGCTAGAAGACAATAAGGTTTTGGCTGATAAAGTAGCAACATATAATCCGTCTCTACGTGAATTTGTAAAATTTAACTCCAATGGAACAGAATTGAATGGCTGGATGATAAAACCAAAGAACTTTGATCCAACGAAAAAATATCCGGTTTACATGACGGTATATGGCGGGCCAGGACATAACGAAGTGCTTGATTCATGGGACGGAATGGATTACATGTACTTTCAGTTGTTAGCAGAAAAAGGATACATTGTTGCGTGTGTTGATCCGCGTGGCACGATGTACAGAGGAGCGAAATTTAAGAAATCGACCTATCTGCAATTGGGCAAATTAGAAATTGAAGATGTGATTAATACCGGTAAAGAATTGCAAAAAATGTCCTTTGTGGATCCAAATCGAATTGGCATTATGGGTTGGAGTTATGGAGGTTTTATGTCTTCGTTGGCAATTACCAAAGGAGCGGATGTTTTCAAAATGGCTATTGCAGTGGCTCCAGTAACCAATTGGAGATATTATGACAACATTTATACGGAGAGATTTATGAGAACACCGAAGGAAAATGAAAAAGGATACGATGATAATTCTCCGATAAATCATGTGAAGAACATCAAAGGGAAGTACTTTTTAATTCATGGTTCCACAGATGATAACGTACATTACCAAAATGCAATGGAAATGGTGAATGCGCTCGTGAAGGCGAATAAGCAATTCGACATGTTTGTATATCCGAATCGCAACCACGGAATTTATGGCGGAAACACACGCAATCATTTGTTTAATATGATGTTTGAGTACACCTTGAAGAATTTGTAATTCAAGCAGTTGGGTTTTTCAAAGTAGAAAAAACCACATTTATTTGTCCCGACTATTTGAATATTATTTTTTTTGTGTATCTTTGCAGTCCAATTTTGGGAGTTTAGCTCAGTTGGTTTAGAGCATCTGCCTTACAAGCAGAGGGTCGGGGGTTCGAATCCCTCAACTCCCACAGAAGAAAGCCTTACAGAAATGTGAGGCTTTTTTGTTTTAAATCCCTTTTATACAGGTGGTTACAAGGATTGGAAGTTGATTTCACATTTCGGATCAAGTCAAAAAGTTGGGGAATAGGCATAAATTTTAGATAATCGAAAAAGGAAAAATTCAATATTTCAGGTTTAAAACTTTTCATTCAATTATCAAAGCAATTCATCATGCATCAAATAGAATTTGACAGACCAATCATAAATTTTTTTATTGAAAATGAACAACAAATAGCGTTAATACGTGTTTAAAATCCATGAAAATAATTCAAATTCTTTTGCTCTCTCTTGTATTCGCGAACACGTTGTATTCTCAGACAACTTTTCAAGGGGGTATTTACCAAAATACTACATGGACACTTGCCGGTAGTCCTTATGTTTTAACGGGTTCCGTAGTAGTTTTTCCCGGTAAAACATTAACAATTGAACCCGGAGTTGAAATCTTGATCGATAATCAATCAAGTAATTCTATTTACATAGAAACCAGAGGAACGATTAATTGTGTAGGAACTGATAATCTTCCTATCAAAGTTAGAACAATGTACGATACAACTAATGTAGGATGGCAAGGCTTTGTCTGTACAACTTCGCAAGGGGGTGTGTTAAAAGCCGATCGATTTGATATTGCGAATGCTTCTGCTCCACTTGCTTACGAGACCCCACTTAGTAACTACCAATATACGAATTGTAAATTTCGACACTGCTTTCAAGCAATATCTTTGGGAAACGCTGTTGAACTTATTAATTGTCAGTTTATTGATAACGAAACAGCCGTTTACGGTTGGTCTTATTTTACCATTGATAATTGTTTATTCAGAGACAATAATACAGCAGTTTTTGCTTACTCAACAGCATTTACTATGACTAACAGTCGGTTTATAGACAATCAAACAGGAGTAAATTTTGCCTCCGGTATCTTTGATTCACTGTACATCTCAGATTGCCAATTTCAAAACAACACCATGGCTCTGGGTTATCCGAGTAATGGAATAATCAAAAATTCAGTATTTAGTGATAATACAACGGCAATCCAATATGCGTATGGTGTAGAGGTGTCAACCAATGAGTTTACGTACAATGAAATTGCCATAGAAGCCTCTGTCGCCTCTGATATCCATGACAATCTTGTTACAAATAACTTTGGCGGCATACTAATTTCAGGTGTATCTTCCCCCCAAGACAGCCCTCAAATATACAACAACCAGATTTGCGATAATCTCACGTACATCGTAAACAACAATACTAATATGAACTATTCTCTATTGACCAATTGTTTTTGTGGACTGGATTCAGCAGAAATTGAGGATAAAATTATAGATGGACATGACGATATTACCAAAGGACTAATTAATTATCAAATCTATGATTCCACATGCTCCAACGTAATGGAAACAGTGCTCAAATTCAATCAAACCGTTGGAATGCTAGAGGAATTGTTTCCAATTATTAGGGTAGTTAACCCGGTTGGAAACGAATTACAATTTATTGGAAAGGAATTAGTAACGTCGATTATTTTAGAAGATATTTCAGGAAGAAAACAATCCTTAACCTCCGAAAAAGAAAATAGTTTTAATGTCAATTTTCTTCCTGCAGGACTGTATTACATTGTTGATGTTAATGGACGTTCTTTTTCTTATAAAATCATAAAATACTAGAAAATGAAAAAATCACTCTTTTCACTATTTATTATTCTCAATTTTATATCCTACGGACAAACAAATGTTTCTGGAGGAATTTATCAAAATACAACATGGAATTTGGCAGGGAGTCCGTATTTGGTTACAAGTTCAATAGTTGTATTTCCAGGAAAAACCCTTACTATTGAACCTGGAGTACAGGTTCTTGTAACTCCTGACTATTCCTTTAATACTGGAAATCTACGATATATTGAGATTCGGGGGAACCTAATCGCTATCGGTACGCCGAATAACCCCATTACATTTAAATCCTCTGCTAATGAAACTTTAGGGATGCATACGTGGATGGGAATTAAAATTAAGGGTTCTCAAGGGGCGACGTTTCAATTAGACAATTTCAGTTTGTTTGATAGTTTCAATGGTTTATACAACGATGTACCTGAACCGGGAGTTAGTCATACGTTCAACAACTGTTATTTTAAGAATAATAATTACGCTATTCAGTTAAATGCAGATATGATTTATTCCAATTGTTTCTTTGAATCAAATGGGGTGGGACAAGCAGCACAAATTTCTTACGGAACATTGACTGCCACAAATTGTCAGTTCCTGAATAACGTTTGTTCATTTACTTGGTCGAATTCGGTGAATGTTACAAATTGCGTATTCCAAGGAAATCAAAATAATATTGTTGGTTCTCCAGGTGTTTTTGACAATTGCCAATTTATTAATAACGAGTTTGGTTTTGCAGAAGCCTATGGTCATACGATTCAGAATTGTTATTTCAGTCAAAATAACGTGGGTGTTGAAAACACAGGCGGGTCAACAATTGTAAATTCAATTTTTGAAAACAATACAATTGCATTGAAAATTGCTGATAACACGAGTGTAACAAATAACGAAATTGTAAATAATCAAATTGGAATTGCAGTGACTGCTTACAACCCAACTAGCACAATCATTTCTGACAATAAAATATGCTTTAATACACAATACAATCTTCAGAATTTAACGGATAAAAATTTTCAGGTCAATGCCAATTGCTTTTGCTCACAAGATTCAACGTACATTGAATCCTTTATTTTAGATGGTTATGATGACATTACAAGGGGATTAGTCAATTATGCTATTTATGACGATTCATGCGAATCTATCCTAAATTATATCGTAAAAGTTCAATTGGGTGAATTAGAACTTTATGAATTGAATATTGAGAATGCCATAGAGTTACATGCTCAAAATGGACAACTAGTTACGATCAAATCTAACCGAAATCAAAAGGTAACTCTTTTAAGTTTATCAGGTGCGGTAATTTCTAGTTTTGACATTAGTGAAGGACTCATTAAATTAAACTTTCCTCCATCCTCTGGATTATATCTTTTGAAGTCAACTACTGGAGATCTCTTGAAAATCATTTTGTAGAATAGATTGCCGTTTTATTTTCTGATTATCTTTGAGTTAGTAAATTCTCAATTGATGAAAAATCTGGCTATTGTACTTTTCGTATTGATTTTAGGCACAACAATTACCTTCTCCCAAACCATTCCTTGCTCCAATTTTGCGATAACAGGTAGTTATCCTGATACATTGAACCCAAATGATTACCAAATCACGATAAACTTTAATGCGGGACAGAATGATTTTGTCGATTATCCGCATGTATCTGCTGTATTAGACTGTAACGGGGATACGGTGGCAACGGGTGGTTTGATTTATTTTGGGCAATTAGGTCAGACAACGCAAGATTATCCGGTTACAATTATTGATACAACAACCTGGTGTGAGCCGCTTACGGCTGTATTTATTTATGGATCTGGTTCATTGAGTCAAGTTGATACATGTTTACTTCCTTTTCAAAATTCATCGATTTCAGATATTTCAGAAAGCTATCAAATTTCAATTTATCCAAATCCTTCGTCGGGTATACTAAATGTTTTTGCTCCGAATGAAATGTACTCGTCGACCTTTCAAATAATAAATCAAGTTGGTCAAGTGCTAATAGAAGGGAAAATAAATTCAAAAAACGAAAAAATTGAAGTCAATACCTTATCCTCAGGCTTTTATTCGCTAAGAATCTCGGGGAATTTGCCTCAATCTGTTTCATTTATTAAAGAGTAACTTGAAGAGAAAAAATAATTTTATGATAAAGTACATTCCCCTCTTAGTTTTTTTCAATTCATTCTTAACATTTTGTCAAAACTATACTTCGTATTTTACAGGGAATTCAACCGATTTGGTGACAAATCCGCAAGGAGGAATTTGTCTTATGGGAGGCGCTTCAGAAGATGATAATGCCATGAAATGGTTTTTGGAACGTGCCAATGGAGGTGATATTTTGGTGCTGCGCGCAACAGGTTCTGATGGATATAATGATTATTTATTTTCAGGACTTGGAATAAATGTAAATTCTGTTGAAACAATCGTTTGCAATAATACAAATGCCAGTTCTGATGCATACGTAATAAATAAAATCAATCAAGCTGAAGCCATTTGGTTCGCAGGAGGGAATCAATGGACTTACATAAATTATTGGAGAAATAGTCCGGTAAGTCAAGCCATTAATCAAGCCATTCATAATCGAAATGTTGTTGTTGGAGGGACAAGTGCAGGAATGGCTATTCAAGGCAAGTATTATTTTTCAGCTGAAAATGGAACAGTAACATCGAACACAGCGACTTCAAATCCATTTGCTAGCTCAGTTACTGTTGATTCGACATCATTTATACAAAATGCAGTATTGCAAAATGTTATCACAGACACACATTTTGACAACCCGGACCGAAAAGGTCGATTGGTTTCATTTTTAGCAAGAATTTATACCGAT
>Ga0315905_10004437_pt1 | contig 14327 bp, 15 predicted proteins | sample LakEriMetagenome_5_FD_203522 | JGI IMG/M metagenome (GOLD analysis project Ga0315905, IMG submission 203522) | Freshwater fungal communities from buoy surface, Lake Erie, Ohio, United States - Buoy 4 MA121 | ecosystem: Environmental > Aquatic > Freshwater > Lake | place: USA: Lake Erie, Ohio... | reverse complement strand
TGAAACGATTATCAAATTATATTTACAAATCAAAAAAAAAATGAATGTTCATTATTAAACTTATATAAATTTTTAGTAACAACGTTTTTTTTATTTAAAATAAAAAAAATTGAAATACTTTGCTACACTATAATGAGTAGTATTATTTCCAAGCCTTATCATTTTAAAAATGCAATCGACTATTAATAACTCCAATAACTATGACGCTTCTGCTTCTATAAGCAATAGCGATTATGAGAAAAATGAATATTACGCAGAATTTGGCCTTGCCAAAGGACAGAAAAAAGACTCAAAAACACGCAGCTTCTTAGCTGCGCAACAAGCTCAGGAACGCGAGAAGAAAGTGGCTGAGCATATCAGCCTGTTACCGAAGAAAATGCAAGCAAAGCTCCAACAAGAAGTAGCATTGGCTCCTACTGCTACCACAGGTAAGACTAAAACTGCACATACTACTAAACCATTTTATGATAGGCAAAATAAAGCGACCCAAGCCGTGCTTTTAGACGATTACGCCGAACAGTGTGTAGCAGAAGATGATGCGCATCACGAACTACGGAAAGATAAAATAGATGCAATGTATGCTGATGAAGAAGAAAGACAGTATCAAGAATACTTGGAAATGAAGCAGACATGGGACAGTTATTTAGGTTACGGCATGTCCACATGGGAACTGATGCGCTTAGAATACGATATCAAAGAGTATGAGACCAAGATGGCAGCAAAATGTGGGAATGAGATAAAAACTAGAACGCTTTTGGAATATGAAGAAGATCAAAGAAAATTCTTTGAAACAGCTGAAGAAGATGAAGCCTACAAGGCTGGACTTGAGATGTGGCTCAAATACGGACTTACCAAGGCACAATACGATGCCAATCGGGAATATGAATCCAATGTTAAAGCGCTAAACGCTTTCTATCGAGAGCTTGACTATTATAACTATCCGGACTACGAAATGCGATTGAAGGCGGCGATCAAAAAATACGAGGATGACTTTGATGCAGAACAAAAAGCACAGGCCTTAAAAGACGAACAAAATGAGTGGTGGATTGATCCTGAAATGGCGATTGAAGACGACTTTGACGATAGAGAAATGGAATCATACGAAGACTGGCTTGAACGACAAGAAGAAGAGCGCATTCAATCGCAAAGAGAAAATGCGATCGATGACATGCGAGACGATTATTAAATCGCAAATCTAACTCTAACTCTAACTAACTGAAATAAATAGGTAATATAATATTTAATACTAACTATCTTTGTTTATAGGTTATTTAATCGCTTTAAAAAAGGTAAGTGACTAACATACTATCTTATTAATTTGCAACTAACATATTTGTTTAGGTTCTCAAGGGAAAGGGTCTTTACTAGAAATAGTAGGGACCTTTTTTCCTGCAACTGAGTTAAAAAATACTTTATATTATATTTTGTTTAAATAATGGAACCTAACAAAGATGCGGAACCAAAAGGTCACCCATATATAATAAATGGGAAAGTATGGATCGTTGGTGAGAAAAAAATTAGCATGTGGTCAAAGGCTAAATGCAATCAGCCTATAAAGATAAAAGAAGAGAAAGAAGAGAATGAAGAGAAAATTACATTAATATAGATTAATAAATTAAATTTTCAGCTTCTTCATCTATCAATTGCAATAATGTGTTTTTTGTTAGTGTTTTTATATTATTTATTAAATTTACTCGTCTTGATTTTAAATTATTGTCTGTATTTCCATTTTCAATATGATTATCAATAAGAGCAATTCTTAATTCACACAATACTTCAAAATTGCATCCTATTGATTTATTAAGCATGTATTTTTTGTTAGTAAGAACAAAATAATCAACATTCGCAAACCATATTGTCACTGAATTGTTTCTGCATTTATTTATTATTTCTGGACGCAGAGCTGCTGCAGTTGGACTACCAAAACTCAAATAATATATTAGTATTTTGGATTTGATATCTTGAGGTAAATTAAAAAACTGTAAATTAAAAAATATGGGATCCATATTTGACATATATTATTATTTCTAATACATAATAATATATTTTGTTCCGGGTTGGCGGATTCGAACCACCGACCATTTGATAACCACAACAGTAGTTTTCGCTTACCTTCTACAGTCAAATGCTCTACCAACTGAGCTAAACCCGGACATATTATAATACTTATTTGTCTTTAAGTTGTTTTTTCGATAATATATATTATTTAAATTTTATTAAAGTATTACTGAACCTGAGATTTTGAGGCCAAATACCATTCCGGTGGCGCCGTATATGTATTTGATGTATTGCACGCACTGCCAACAGCTGTAACCGATGTTCCACCTGTAAGAATACCTGTGCCTGTTTGAACCGCATATGGAAAAGGTTTTTGCGACGGTCTTTGATCAATGCATCGGCGTTGTATGCGCAATGTGCGTTGACTCGAATCCTGAGGAATATGCAAAAACTTGGTATAAGCTGCATTCGATTGTTGAATACCCATTGTGTATCCGCGAGCCGGAGTCGAGTTGCAGCCCATAGAACCACATGTCTTAATATTATCAACATATTTTTGTGTGTCATTTGTATCTACTACGCAATCAGAAGCCGCACTTAAGTTCTGAATATAGAGTCCCTGACTGGAACTATCTGTTTGATTACCTGTGTAATTTGGCTGCACCCAATTGTTAGGATATTGTCCTGCATTAATCCATCTATATCTTCTCGCCAACATGCCTTTGTTCGAAAGAACAGACGGAGATACATAAGCGCCAATATAGGGAGGACCTATACCTGGACGGTTATTTATCACAACATTATCTGGTCCATCGGGATAACGACCTCTGGTTCCACCCCATCCCCTAGGATAAATGCCCCTAAATTGCGTTTTTGATCTGCTCATGCACATACTTTCCCCAACACCTCCTAGAACCGTATTTCCATTTATTGAAAATCCTGCGTTTGATGCATTATAACTGTTACCTGTTGATCCATCGGGACCGGCTATACTCTTTAAAAATATAGTAGAAGTTAAACTGCCTTTTCTTCCATAAGGTCCTTGATAAATCCAATATTGATTTGTCGGTTTTCCGGATATTTTAGTTGCAGATGAATATTTGTTAATTGATTTTTTTTTAAAGGTTGCAAGAGACATATATCATAAAAGGATATAATTAAATTTGTAGATAACTGATTTTATCATTAAATAAATAATAATATTCGCTGTTTACAATCTTCATGAAAACATCGCTTTAAAAACCAATACAATTTTGTATAATAAATAGGTGATAAGATTATATCTATTTCTTTAAGTTCTGAAAATATGTATATATTTGTTGAACAAAATAGGATCAATGCACCTAAACTATAGTAGCTCGATCGATAATCAATCTTTGCCGGTAACTTTGTTAGTTCATTTAATTCTGGACTGGAAAAATATGGTTTATCTATTGGTTTATAAAAATAAATACCTTTATTTTTTGTCTCTATTCTAGTTAAGTTTTTTGTGCTTGCAATAAAAAAAGTATCTTCGTTTATTACTAGTATATCATCTAAATTATAACCATAAAATGCTAACAAATTTATTTCTAAATAGGCAATTTGCTTGCTTAAATCATGGATCATCTTTATTGTTTCTTGATTTGTTAGTTTACCTTTTTTTAAAAAGGTAGATAATGGTTTTACTGTTTCAGCTGTAAATGATATTGATTCTTGATCCGAGTCATCTTCTGCTTCGTTATAAAAAGCATGCGATAATATATTTGTTTGTGTAATTGATTCATATAATTCATTCATATAAACAGAATTTTGTTCTTGTAAATAAAGTGTATAACTATTTGTGTTAGCTGTTTTTATTACTTTATATGCTTTAGTTGATATTTGCATTTGTTAGTTTTACTATATATTTGATTAAAAAAAAATAATTATTACTTATTAATTTTATAATCTATAATCTATAACTAATCTATAACTAATCTATAACTAATTTACACTTCACTTATTCTTCGAAGCAATGATACTTTGGTGTCTGCGTTTCCAACTTGCACTTCATTGATCTCCGCTCGGCATACTGCACAGGATATGAATGTCTTTGTCCGGACCTTTGCTGTTCCAAATAAACAATCGATGCAATACTCGTGCGAGCATCCTAACTTTGCATGAGGTCTTTCTTCGCAGCACATGAAGCACTCTTTCGCTTCTGCTAATGAACTATCCGTTCCTACTCGGAAGTTCAGCTTTTTCAAGTGATTCTGAGGTTGAGGTTGAATAAGCTGTTGTAAGCGTATCATGCCTTGGGCTAGAGCAGCAGCCTGTAGAGTTTCTGTATAACTAATTCTGAATGCTGCTCTGTGAAATATATCGAGCAAATCGAATGCACTGCGTCGAAAATTGCGCAAATCCGGCTTGTTATCAATGTTCCACATTTGCAAGTTTTGAAATGCTTCGACTATAGCTTCTCTAACATCCGGTCCGAGTGGCAAAAACGCTGGATCAATTTGCAGTCTGGGTATAAAATAATGATGAACGATATTATCAATTAACAATGTCTTTGGCAGATTGCTTCGGTATCCGAGATGCATATTGATGCGCGTTAGTATAGGCTTTGTATACGCATTGAGGGCTTGAAACTGGTGACGCAAGGCGAATGGTCTGGTCTCGATCATTTCTTTAATTGGACCTAAATAAACATTTATATCGACACCACACTGAGATAGCGTGTGTCCAGTTGATTTACAGTGTTGGCAAGGCATTATTATAGTGTTTTAAAGTTTGTAACGAAGGGTTTTAATAAATAATACTACTCACAATTACTAGACAAAGTATTTCAATTTTTTGTTTAAATAAGAAAAAATGTTTTACTAAAAATTTTATATAATTTTAAATTTCTAAGTTCTATTTATCTATCTATTTATTTAATTTATTTACAACATATTGCTCCGTAATACATGTGGGTCTTAGATATGATAAGACTATTTGGCAGCAAATTGTGTGCAATTTATCTTGTTTAATTGTCGATCTCATTGGCAAAATATAGCTAGAAACTAGTAGCCGAATGTCTTGATGATATAGGACAGTGGTCCATAGATGATATACTTTTTCTTGTAATGCCGGAGTTAGTTTTTCAGGGCTGACGCAGAATTTGTAGAATTTAAATAGCGTATGCTTGTAGGTTGTCTCTAAAAACCCATCTGGCTCCAACCTGAGTTCTCTTATCTCTGGATCTGAAATTCGATAATTATTATTATGACTTTTAAATTTATACATAGTATTTTTTAGTCCAAGATAGCAAAGCGACTGGATAAACTGAATTCTTCGTGATACTTCGAGCAAATCATCTAGATACATACAAACACGTTCGTCATCTGTTTTTTGTGCGAGTATCTGAAAGCGCTCAATCAAGGTCTTATAAATGCTGAGAAGTTGTGGATCTGAGTATATAATTGGCTTGTCTGTCTCTTGAAACATTAGCGTTGTTGCTGGATCAAATAAATATCGCTGTTTTTTGGCAAAGGCTTCTTCTTTAGAGGATGACCATGGAAATCGATTGGCACCAAGAAGCACATCTGATGTTTCATATGGGATATATGTGAAAAGCAGCTCATCTATTTCGCGCATCATCGTTGAATGAAATGGGCTATTTATCCATAGCTCTTCTGCGGTCTTGTATTCTAGTTCTTGCCGTCTTTCAAAGAAATACTTATGCCAAACTTTTTTATCATTCGTTTCTCTATATATATGCGGCAATCGAAGATAATCATCATCTATAACAATTTCATCAAATTCCTTATTCAGCCACATTCTATTGAATTCGGCTTGATCTCCTGTAATTATAATACTACCTACTTTATATGACTGAGGTGCTGGCACGGCTACATTATTTGTAGGTGGCAGATATAAAGTTGGTTCTCCTAAGTTTGAGTTCATTTTTAATGTAGGTTGTGGGTTTATGAAATATAATGTAGAGTCATATCTTATAAAAGGAATTCAATTTTTTAGTGACATCATTTTTACATATAAAATAAAAAAAATTGAATTTACTTTTTGCTCATTTGTGACTAGTATTATTTACAAAGCTAAACCGTTTTAAAAATGCAATCGACTATTAATAACTCCAATAACTATAAAACTGAATCCAGTGAAGCTGGTATGAGCATTTGCATCCCTCGTGCTTTTGCGAATATCACTGAGGCTCGAGTAAGAAAGGTCTTTGAAAAGCTTGGCATCTTCCGCATTGCGCGCGTCGATATGGTCCAACGCAAGAACGAAAAAGGTGACGCATATCAGCGCATCTTCGTTCATATTCAGGACTGGACCGAAACAGCTGATGCGCAGAAGGCCAGGGATCGCTTGCTCGCAGGTAAGGAACTTAAAATTGTATATGATGACCCGTGGTTTTGGAAGGCGTCCTTGAATACTTGGGCGCCCAAACCAAAACCCGAAACTACTGTTTATGATAGGAAACCCAGAATCCGGCTCGAATTCGAGGACCAAGACGCAGCGAACACGGATGCAGCGGCTCAGCTAATGAGCAGCCTCAGTTTAGAAGATCGAAGACCCTATGCACAGCGCCGAGTAGACCCTGTTTATTGCGAACAGGATGTCAAATCCGGATTTAGAGATCGCAGAGAACCCAGAGACAGAGACAGAGACAGAGAACCAAGACCAAGGGACGAGCAAAAAAGAGATGGGCGAGTTTCTAGATTCACACCCAGAAGTCCTTCTAGATCACCACCAAGAGACGATCGACGAATAAAAATAACGCCTGACAACGTGGATAAATATATTGGGTATCTGGTGGTCTTCAAAAATCGAGAAGGAAAGGAAAACACAACAACAATACTAGGCGTATCACAAAATAAAAAAACAATTTATGTGGACTTTCCAGAATTGCAAAATAATTTACAAATAGTATCTCGAAATGTATACTTAAAGGAAAAGCCTGTGGTCACTTCGGAAAAGCCAAGACGCGAAGAAAATCACGAATCCAGAGATTACAGAGACGGATATGGAGCCATGATATATCCTGAAGTGAAGCCTGTCATCACGACTCCAAAGCCACAGAATAAGCCTGTTGTTGTTGTGGCGCCTGTTGTTGAAGTTAAGCCATCATTTGTAATGAACCCTGACGTTCGGCTCATGGTTGCAACATTGCTTGGCATTGGACGAGATGAAGTGACCGAAGAACAATATAAAAACAACGCTCAGTATGCTCGTGATCTACGCCAAGATGACATTGACAGACAAAAAGATGAAGACGCTGCAGCGGGGATTAAACCGATAGATTATGGTGCTCCTACTGAGCCACCAAAAAGAAGACGAGGCAAGATTGTTTCGTAAATCATTTCAAAAGTCAATCATGTAAGTCAAGGTAATGTAAGTAAATAAACAAAAAATAAATATAAATTCTTATTCTCTAATCGCTCTATTCGTTCCTTTAAAAAAGGTAAGTGAAATATAATATATAAATTGATTTGTAAACTAACATATTATATTTAGGTGCTCAAGGGAAAAGGGTCTCTACTAGAAATAGTAGGGATCTTTTTTCCTGCATTTATTGGTTGTTAGTTGTCATTTGTATTTAAAAGATTCGAAAATAAATTCAAAATATCCAAGTAGTAATCCATCGATGCAGTGATGAAGTCACCTCTATAATCGCGACTCAAAATTTGATTGGTATCATAGACTATAAATAAAGAAAAAAGACCTAGCCCAATATAAGCTAACACTTTTTTTGTTGCAGATAATTGTGGACCTAACATATTTACAAGTTTAGCTATGATGAGCGCCAATAAAGCCCAGAACAAAAAGGCCCCAAATTGGTAGCCCAGATAGACACCGAATCCAACTAGTGCAACACCTGTTGCTAACATTACTCCGAATATCGATAGCGCGCCTAGTATTGCAATCTCAATCATCTGTGGGTCATATCTTTCTTTTAAATGAGACATCATTACACCAAAGGACCAAGAGAATAGTCCAAAGATCAGGAATTTGACAATTGGCGGCATTGGCACTAGAGCTAGAACAAAAATAATTATAATTTGCATACCAAATAAAGGCCAAAATCCGATTTCTGGATTATCTGTTTTATTCATGACATAATAGGTGATGCCAAGCTGTGCGATTAAATTAGCAAAGATTAGAATAAGAAATTCCTTCTTTTTGTAAATCAGGTTCCAAAGTTTAGGTCCATTAAAACTTTTTAATTTACTGCTTATTCCGCTACCGCTTTGACCACCTTTCATCATACTGTTAGTATTGTGAAGCCGGTTATATATCGAAGAATTTGCCATATAATTTATGTATAGATAATAATATAAAGACTAGTCAATCTACTATATAATACAATGGAATTCACATCTGCTTCCGCCTCTTTAATTAATGTTATCAATAGTTTCAAAGATAATACCAGTCGAAAACAAATAATGGTGTTAAATCTTTTTGTTGATGGGAGTCAAGACCTAAAGAATATTTATTTATCCGCAGCTGATAAGCATAATTTGGCTTTAATGGAAGATCCACATTTTTGTAATTCAGGTTTTGATTTGTTTTTACCTGAAGAACAAACTTTTACTAGTGGTTCAGTTAACAAGGCCAGTTTCAAGGTAAAGTGTTCTGCCAAAATATGCAATATTGATAATGATAGCATTACCAGCTATTTTACTGGTTATTCAATGCATCCTCGTTCCAGTTTATCAAAGACCGCATTACGCCTTGCAAATTGCACTGGGATTATTGATGCCGGATATAGAGGTCCTCTTATTGGCATGTTTGATTGCATTGCAAGTCCTTGCGTTATAGATAGTTATACCCGATTATTACAGATTTGTGCTCCTGATTTAATGCCAATTTATGTTCGAGTGATCGATAATTTGACTGAGTTAGGTCCTGAGACGAGTAGAGGAGAGGGCGGATTTGGGTCTACTGGTAAGGGGATTATTTAAGGGCATGTGAAATATTTCTGCCGTCTTCGCTAAGCAGACCTTATGATCCCATGCTTTTAATATGAATAAATAAAATAATAATACATATATGCTATTATCGCATATAAAATGAATAATGTGCTACAAAATAAATATCGTTTAATATTATTTTGATAAATAACATCTGTTTCGTTAAATAAATTATTGAATAGTTCATCATCTGTCTCTGTTATTGGTTGCATTGTAACATTCATACCTGGATAATTTACTATTTTACTGTATTCTTTTAGATCTATTTCTTTTTTCTTTTCTTTTTTTTCGTTTTCTTCTATCTTTTCTTCCTCTTCTTCCTCCATTTTTATTGACATTATTATTAAATTTATATAATAATAATGTTTTCTACAATATTTTGATTATGTAGTAGTAATAGTAGTAAGTGTATTTAATATTTTATTTTTTATATTTTATTTGCATAATATATAAAATATGGATCAAAAAAAACGAAACTTAATTGTTGGGCTTTTTAGTTTGTTAGTTGCACTATGGATAGTCATGTTTGCTGTTCCAGAACTTTTTGTTAATTTATTTGACACCGCTTTAGGCAATTTGATTCTAATTGTTTTTATTATTTTAGCTGGTATGCATAACATGTTTATGGGTCTTGGTCTTGCAGCTGTATTTGTTATTCTATTTCGTTTTTCGCACATGTCTTCACAACCTTTTTCGCTTCGCTTTTAAAGGGTTTTTGCTTCGCTTTTAAAAAATATATTGTAAAATAATATAACTATATTTTATATTCATATGAATTATAGTTATATCAAAATATTATTATTAATCATTTGTGTTTTTATTTTTTATCCGATCATAGATAAGTATTTGAACAAAATATTGGGAATAAAAACCAGTAACCTTATTGAAAACTTTGTATGGTCCAGAGACACAATTAAAAAATTTAATTTATATCAAGATACTGTTAATTTAAATGCAAATCAATTTAATATGAGCGTTGTCCAAGAACAGGCCTCCGAAGATGAAGCAAAAGAACTCATGAAAAATGGATTTTGGCCTTGGACTGAAGATACAAAGAAACAGTATGTGGAAGCTGTTTGGCAGAATCCAATAATTAAATTTGAGCCTGGCGCTGCACTCAATTATGCTATGAAATTATACAATGAAACTGCTGCAAAACGACTTCTATCATGGAACACTAAAGAGGGACAGTTCTTGCTATATGGTGCAAATGATAATAATTCTAACAAAGATATTATTGGCATTACTACAGGGGATGACGGATTAGCTAATGGCAATGGTCAAGGTGTCACTGTGAATGGTCAAATCAGCAAAAAAAATATATTTAAATGTTCTGATAGTTCAAATCCAGTTTTACAAAAAACAACTGTGAATGGATATAATTTATCTAATGGTTTTAAAAATACTACAACTGTTGATCTTGCCTTAGAAGATATTCCTAATGAAGTGCCTGGGTTTTCTTTTGTTAACGGTCCTTGCAATCCTTGTTCTCCTTTAAATGATGTGGCTGAATATAATTGTCCTTTTAAATTAAATGTGAAAGGAAATGATGAAATTAGTGATGTATGGAAGGGTCTATGGCAAATGTAAATTCAATGCTTCATCTGGAATTAGGTCTTTGTCTTCATCTTTATCTTGCATTGGCGGTTGATATGATACTTCTCGCATCATTTTTAGAACTCCTAAGCTTGTGTATCCGGATGTATCATCTTGGCTTAATTCGTATTTCATACCTAGATCTGAATCTAGGTCATCTTTTGTTACAGCAATAGGTGGTATCAGACTTCTTTGATTTGATCCTACACCTTGTGTTAGACATCTTGTTAGAGGAGCCGGAGTCATTAGTGAGAATCCTCTTGTCATACGAGGTGTTGCTCGAGGCATTGACGATAATGGATCTGCATTTGGATCTAAAAGGAAATCTTGCTCTTCATCTGGTTCTTGAGTTGCAGGTCGGCATGAATAAGTCTGTTGACGGCCTTGAGATGTTTGGCGTGCTGCTGTATACATTAGGCCGTGATGTGTATCGAATGATTTGATTGCAATGTAAATGTCGTCACAAAGTGTCTTTAAGAATGTATCGGCCTTTAAATTACGCGCTTCAATGTGGTCGAGCATAGTCTTGAAGAAATCTTTCATCTTTTGTTTTAGCTCAGCCTTTTGTTTTTTGAATTCTTCAAATTTATCTTGTGCTTTTGTCTGTGGTGCATATAGCGCTGCATATTTGTCAAATGGATCATCTAAATTGTGATCTAAATTATGTTGGCGTTCCAGTAATTCTTTGGTTGCAAAGAGAAGCTCTTGGGTTTTCTGTCTGAATAGATAATTTGTTAGGTCACATGGTTCTAGTCCTTGTGGAACAGGCAGTGCATGTGTCTGGAATACGATGTCATTTGTTATAACTTCGTTATGTTTGGTCTGATGAATTGTCCTGCCATAAATTGCTACATGTGCTTCTTTAGGTGTAGTCGTTCTGATCTGAAATATCTTTTGCTGTTCTCCAACCAAGTGCCCGACGTCTAAAGTGGTAGTCCAAGTGTTTGTTGCATAATTGTATATTTCACAGCCTTCTGCTTTCAAAGTCACATCTTCGAGTGCTGGATAAAGAAGCTGATGAATTACTTCGCCGTATACGAGTCCGGCTTTCTCCAAATTATCGACTAAGCGGTATTCGTTGTGCAGTCCAGTGGAGGCCAAGCTTGTTAGTAGAATGTTGTCGTGCTGTAGTCCATAGCCCATGAAAATGTTTGGATAGACATTGCTTACTAGTGTTTTCAAATAGGTCTTATCGCTACTTCCGTCTGTGATCTCTCCATCTGTTAGTAGCAGATGAGCGACATGAGCTGAAGGATGGTCTTTGATATATTGATCTAGATAAGTAGTTGTGGCTTTGAGTGCTTTCTCGATATTTGTTGAACCTTGGGGTGCAATTTGCTTTACCTTTAAAATAATTTCCTCGATCTCTTCTTGAGTCTTTTGCCCCAGATCTTCGATTGTGTCGATGTTTACGTATACTTTGCTGTCAAAAGATTGAATGCGGATAGAGATTTTGGAACCTGCTTTTTTGTGGAAAATGCGAATCATGTTTTCTAGCGTGTGGATAATATGCGCCATTTTGGTTCTACCATCGGCACAGGGATCGGACATGGAACCAGAGCAGTCGACCGTGCATTGGAAGAGAATTTCTGATATAATTGGGATTTCATTTCTAACATTGATGCTTACTATGCCAAAGCGTTCTTCTAGATTGTGATGCGGAATTAGGCAGTCAGGAACTGCGATCCTAGTATCGTGAAAATTTATTATTGCCATTTGTATAATTGGTTCAGACACACGGCTGGGTGGTCTTAAAATATTTGAATCAGTATCAATAGCGGTTTGAGTAAATTGAGACATTTGATTATCGGATAATATATTATATAACGTTTTCGTTTTAGATTGATTGAATATAATATATTATAAAAGGACTTAAAGAATTTTCAATTTTTTAAGGGAGCAACGCCAGTCCCTTTGGACCAATGGTTACTATTTCATATGTCTTATTATGAAGTGCCTTTTTTAGATGAACTTTATTATCCTATTACGAATACATTTTGTTATTATTATTTTGTTAGTTTAATTGTTTATTAAAGTATTTTGTGTAAAAAAGCATTTAAACATTGGTTTACAATAATGTATATATAACATGGAATCTGCTTCTACTACCGAATTGCCTGGACCCAATGGTCCTTCGAAGACTAGACTTGTTGATGTGCCTGTGACCAATCAGAATGAGGCTTTGCAGCTTATTGTCACCTTTTTGAATCTGGCTCAGAAGCGCGGGGCTTTTACTTTGGATGAATCTGCTAAACTTTGGGAGTGTGTGAAGCAGTTTCAATAGTTTGTTTGATATAATTTTGATCTAAATTGTTGATCAATATTATATTTAAATATGCAATGTAGTTAATAATCTTTCTTTATCTACTTCTTCATAATTAAACATATATGATTGCAACCATAAACTATTTTTATGAAGTAATTCTTTAACAGTTAAGTATCTTTAAAATTGATTTGAATAAGTTTTTAAATTTTATATCATTTATAAAAATGAAATAAAATATTTTTCGCTCTGGACAGGGCTTGAACCTGCGACCGCGACTTATTTGTGATTATTAATCGTAACAGAGTCGTGCTCTTCCTACTGAGCTACCAGAGCATAAATGTATTTGCATTCTGTGGGGTTCGAACCCACGCATCTTTACGATAGCAGGTCTTAAGTCTGCCGCCTTGGACCACTCGGCCAAGAATGCTTTTGCTTGCTAGTTCCTTTTGGGTTTTTTTATATATGTAAAATTGGTTTTTGCAGTAAGGAACTAATTGAGATAAAAAATTTAATTTATGGTTGCTCACGCAGGGGATTGAACCCTGGACTTTTGGCTAGCTTATAGTAATAAATTATTACTATCATAAGACCAACACTCTACCGCTGAGTTACGCGAGCATGTTTACACTGTTTTCATTTTTACGTTGCTCTTCCTCTGAGCTACACCAGCATAAGCTGATGGGAGGTTTCGATCCTCCGACAAACGGGTTATAGGCCAAAATTTAATTGCAGTTAGAAAACATTTTATTTTTGTTGATACAAATTAGTTGTATTAGTTACACTTTGTATCACATATTATATATATAAGTTGTCTTTAAACTGTTTTTAGTGAAATATATATATTAATGTAGTATATTTGTTAGTTATAAAAAGAATATAAAAAAATACAATATTGTTAGTTATAATAACATGGGATTTATTTATAAGATTGTTAATAAAATAAATGGAAAAATATATGTTGGACAAACGAGACAAAATTTAGAGAAAAGGTGGAGACAACATCGTAAAATTGGAAGCAATTGTCGTTATTTAAAATATGCATTTGAAAAATATGGCATTAATAATTTTAATTTTATTTTGATTTGTGTTTGTTTTGATGAAGATCTTAATCATTATGAAACACAATATATGGAAAAATTAAATTCTATGGTTCCAAATGGATACAATTTAAAAGAAGGCGGTAATTCAGGTAAACATCACGAAGAAACTAAAAAGAAAATATCAAAAACATTAAAAGATAGAAAAGATATTGTTAGAACAAAATCTCAACTTGGGAAACCTCATTCTGAAGAAACAAAAAAGAAAATATCTGATACATTAAAAATAAAAACTGATTTGGTTAGAAAGTTTCCTAGTTGGCTTGGAAAAACTCATACAGAAAAAACTAAAAAGATAATTAGTGAAAAACATAAAATAAAAATTAATCAATATGATTTAAATAATAATGTTGTTCAATCTTTTAATAGTATATCTGAAGCTAGTAAAATAACTAATATTGATAGATCAACAATTGGAAAATGTTGTAAAGG
>Ga0315905_10004435_pt1 | contig 14328 bp, 13 predicted proteins | sample LakEriMetagenome_5_FD_203522 | JGI IMG/M metagenome (GOLD analysis project Ga0315905, IMG submission 203522) | Freshwater fungal communities from buoy surface, Lake Erie, Ohio, United States - Buoy 4 MA121 | ecosystem: Environmental > Aquatic > Freshwater > Lake | place: USA: Lake Erie, Ohio... | reverse complement strand
AGCGCGAGTGGCAGCGACATCCGCAACCACAACACACCCGGCGCGATCTCGATGGTCTGACCGGGAGCCGGAACTTCCGGGAACGGGTACTGCAGGACCGGCTTCACGTACGGGGGATCTCCTGATGATGCATCTCAGCCCAGCGTAAGGGGCAGGCTGCGCTGGCGCTCGCCGGTAGCGGCGAACAGGGCGTTCGCCAGTGCCGGCGCGAGCGGCGGTGTAGGCGGTTCGCCGATACCGCTCGGCGGCGCATCAGAGGGAATCAGCACCACTTCGATCGCCGGGCACTCGTTCATGCGCAGAACCGGATAGGTGTCGAAATTGGCCTGCTCGACTGCGCCCTCCCGGATCGTGATCTTGCCGTGCAGCGCCGCAGAGAGCGCGAACACGACGCCGCTCTCGACCTGCGTGCGCACCACGTCGGGGTTCACGACCGTGCCGCATTCCACGGCACAGACGACCCGTTCGATGCGGCTCTTGCCACCGTTGACGGAGACTTCCACCACCTCGGCCACCACCGTCCCGAAGGACTCGTGCACCGCGAGCCCCTGGAAGCGCCCGGCCGCGGGCTTGCCCCAGCCCGCCGCATCCGCCACGGCCTGCAGCACACGCGCATGGCGCGAGGTGGAGGGCAGGCGTTTCAGGCGGAAGGCAAGCGGGTCTTCGCCCAGTTCGGCAGCCACTTCGTCGACGAATGCTTCGGCGAAGAATGCGTTCTGCGAGTGTCCCACCGAGCGCCACACGCCAGCGCGGATACCGGGGTCGTACTCGAGGGACTCGACACGCACGAAGGGTACATCGTAGGGAAGGCCCGACAGGCCCTCGTGAATCGCGGGGTCGCGGCTGCGCACGAGCGCCGCAGCGCCGCTCATGATGCCTGCGGGCGCCCACTGAGGCAGCATCGCCGGGCCGAGTTCCTTCGCCATCAGCGCATACAGGCTGGGCGATACCACACGGCTCTCGAACCCCTGCAGATTGCCGTCGGCGCCGATGTCAGCGCTCATGCGCGCGAGCGCCGAGGGACGGTAGAAGTCGTGCTGCATATCGTCTTCGCGCGACCAGACGAGCTTGACCGGCGCGCCGGCGGCTTTGGCAACCAGCGCCGCCTCGACACCAAAATCGAGCATGCAGCGGCGCCCGAAACCGCCACCGAGCAGCATGGTGTGAACCCGAACCTTCACAGCCGGAAGGTCTAGCGCACGCGCGATCAGCCCCTGCAGCACATCGGGTGCCTGGTTGCCGGTCCAGATCTCGGCACCGTCCGCAGTGACGCTTGCCACGGCGTTCAGCGGCTCCATGGTGGCGTGCGCGAGATAGGGCACGCTGTATTCGGCATTGAGCTGTCGCGCGGCCGGCTGCGTGCTGCGCTTGCCGTCTTCACGCACCACCTTGCCGCTTTCCTCGTCGAGCCGGCGAACCTGCTCACGCGCGATCGCGGCGGAATCCAGCGCGGCAAGAGGACCTTTGTCCCACTGAACATCGACAAGCGCGGCGGCGCTGCGTGCGTTCCAGTAACGATCGGCGATCACGGCGACCCCGCCGGCGCAGGCAATGACGCCGCGCACACCGGGCGCCGTCGAGGCGCGTGCGCCATCGAAACTCTTCACGCTGCCGCCCTGATGCGGGCAGCGCAGCAGCACCGCCGTCAGCATGCCGGGCACGCGCACATCGATACCGAAGGTGGCGGAACCGTCGACTTTTGCGGCAGAGTCCACGCGCGCGTCGTGCCGACCGATACGTTTCCAGTCAGCCGCAGGGCGCAGGCTCACACTCTCTGGCACCGGCAGAGCCGCCGCGGCGGCTGCCAATTCCCCGAAGCCGATTTCTTTCGACCCGTCGCGCAGACGGATTTTCCCGTCCTCTGCCACGCACTCTGAAGCGCTCACCTGCCATGCGGCAGCGGCGGCAGCGACGAGCATCTCGCGCACAGTGGCGGCGGCTTCCCGCAGCGGCTGCCAGGCGCCCTTCAGCGAGGTGCTGCCGCCGGTAACCATGATCTTGTTTTCGGGGTCACCGTAGGCCGGGTGCGGCTCGGCATAGGCGATGCCGAGCGCGAGCGGGTCCATCCCGAGCTCCTCGGCCACCAGGGTGGCGAAGCCGGTGGTAACGCCCTGCCCCATCTCGGCTTTGGACACGGTGAGAAGCACCGACCCATCAGGCTTCACCTGGATAAACGCGTTCGGCTGGAATACGCCAGCTTCCAGATTGGGCCAGGGCGGCGGCTCGCTGCAGCCACTCAGACCGAAACCCAGCACCAGCCCCCCACCAGCCACACCGGCAACCCTCAGGAATCCGCGACGGTTGATCGTGTTCATGACTGCACCTCCGCGGGGGCCACCACGGGCGTCATGAGCACGGCCGCGCGTTTGATCGCCTGCCGGATCCGGGGATAGGTGCCGCAACGGCAGAGGTTGCCGGACATGGCCGCGTCTATGTCTGCATCCGTAGGCGAGGGGTTGCCCGCGAGAAGCGCTGCGGCAGACATGATCTGGCCCGACTGGCAATAACCGCACTGCGGTGCGTTTGCTTCGATCCACGCGCGTTGCAGCGGGTGCAAGCCGTTTGCGGCAAGCCCTTCGATCGTGGTCACACTCCGCCCTGCCGCTACCGACAAGGGCAGAGAGCAAGAGCGGACCGGGGTGCCGTCAAGATGCACCGTGCAAGCGCCGCAGAGGCCCTTGCCACAGCCGTACTTCGTGCCGGTGAGTTCCAGATCCTCACGCAGAACCCACAACAGGGGCGTCTGTGCGTCGGCCTCTGCCCGCGCGGGCTTGCCGTTCAGCATGAATTCCGTGGCCATTACTGCTTCTCCGGTTGTGTGGGGGCGGGTGCGGAAGACTCCCGGGGCGGAAGTTTGCCGATGTCCTTGCGGACGCGCTTATCTGTGAGTTCGGCGATCTCGGCAGCGCCGACGCGCCGCATCGATGACACGGGGCAACGGCCGTTGCGCGTGATGATCTCGTCACCGGGATCGCCGCACAGCAGGTTGGTGCCTCTCGCCCGGAAGGCGACCGTCTCGGAAATTCCGAGATCAGTGCAGGCAGCGAACAACTTCAGGTGCCATGCATCTTCATTGCGTCGACCGAAAACGAGCAACTGCCGGTTGTCGATCACCCGCCAGTTCTGGATGTCGGAAACGCGCAGGCAACGCTCGGTTCGCGCTTGACGCTCATCGACCGCTACCGGTGCCGGGTCCGTGATCGGTGCGGGACTGCAGGACGCGAGGAGCAGCACGCATGGTAAAAGCGCGATGCTGCGTCGGGGACGTCGGGTACTCACATCAGACTCCGAATGCAGGAACAGGAAGACACCGACGAACACCCTGTGTCGTGTGCCCGTGGGGGCACAGCATAACAGCACCGTCGGAACGCTCGCAGCGCGGGCTACGCTTCAGCCCAGGATCCAGATCGCCGCAAGGCCGAGGAACACGAGGAACCCCATGGAGTCGGTCACGAAGGTGAGCAGCACCGAGGACCCGTGGGCAGGATCCCGCCCCACGGCGTTCAGCGCGAGCGGTATGAACACGCCAGCAAGCGCGGCGATCAGCAGGTTCACCGCAACTGCCACACCCATCACCGTGGAGAGCATCGGCTGGCCGTAAAAAGCGAGCGAGGCGAGTGCGATGATCGCGCCCCACATCAGGCCGTTGACGGCTGCAATGGACACCTCTTTGCGGATGACCACACCCAGACTTGCGCTGCTGATCTGCTCGAGAGCGATGCCGCGGATCATCAGCGCCACCGTCTGGTTCCCGGTGTTGCCGCCCATGCTTGCCACGATCGGCATGAGCGCCGCGAGCGCGACCTGCTGCTGGATGGTGGCCTCGAAGGCACCGATCACTCGCGAGGCCACAAGTGCGGTGAGCAGGTTCAACCCAAGCCAGGGCCAGCGGTGGGTGGCGCTCTGCAGCACGGGGGCGAAGAGGTCTTCGTCTTCGTTGAGACCAACCTGCTTCAGGGGCTGGTTCTCGGCCTTCTCGCTGATGAGATCCATCACCTCGGCGAAATGCAGAACGCCAGCGAGGCGCCGGTGCAGGTTCACCACCGGCGCCGACACCAGATCGTAGCGCTCGAAGGCCCGAACGGCCTCGTCGGCCGGATCGTGTGTGCTGAAGACCAGTGCATCGCGCACCATGATCTCGCTCACCGGGGTGTCGGGATCGTTGGTGAGAAGGTCACGCAGCCGCAACACACCCACCAGCACCGCGTCGTGATCGACCACGAAGACCTGGTCGAAGGGCTCCGGAAGTTCCTTGTGACGGCGCAGATAGCGGAGCACTACCTCCACGTCGACATCGTCACGCACCGTGACCATGTCGAAGTCCATCAGCGCGCCGACCGTGTCCTCCGGAAAAGACAGCACCTCGCGCACCTGGCTGCGGTCGCGCTGGTCGAGCTGCGACATCACCGCCGCGACGGCATCCTTCGGCAGGCTGGGGACCAGCCAGGCGATCTCGTCGGATTCGAGGTGGGCGGCAGCATCGACGATGTCCTGCTGCGGCATGCCGGCTACGAGGGACTCTCTTACGCCATCGGCAAGCTCAAGCAGCACCCCGCCCCGACGGGTGGCGGGAATCACATCCCAGAGCGCTTCGCGCTCCTGCTCTTCGGGCAGGCGCTCCAGTACGAAGGCGATATCGGCCGGGTGCATGCGCACCGTGCGGCGCTCGAGTTCACCGCGGTGCTGCCGCAGGAGCAAGGCGCCGACCAGCTCTCCCTGCCCCTGTGACTGTCTGAGGCTCACATCGCGTTCGAGCTGCTGCTTGTCGAGCAGCGCGAGGATTTCCTCGAGGGTGGCCTCGAGGCTGCGCTGGTACAACTCGACGTGCTGCTCGTCCATCGCGCTCAGCCCGCGCCGATGCGCTGCACGAACACCAATCGCGACTGCGGGCGCAGGGGTTCGAGGAAGGGATCCATCACGAGCTCGCCGTCGATGGCTACATGACAGCTCTCGACTTCAGCGGCTGGCAGCCCCGGGAAGCGCGCGAGCAGCGCCGCTACAGCAGCGCGCACGTCGGCCGCCTCGACCTCGACCTCGCCCACGCCCCCGGTATGGGTGCGCTGCGCCGGCAGGAGGACGAGGCGAGCCACGGTCAGCCTTTCGCCAGGATCGCGGCGAGCACGCGCGGCGGCGACAGCGGCAGATCGCGGATCGTGGTGCCCGCGGCCGCATTAACGGCGGACGCGATGGCGGCCATCGGCGCGCAGATCGGGGTCTCTCCGACGCCACGCACACCGAAGGGGTGATCGGGCCACGGCACTTCGACGATCACCGTGTCGATCATCGGCAGGTCGGAGGCAACGGGCATGCGGTAATCGAGGAAGCCCGGATTCTCCATCACGCCGTTGGCATCGAACCGGTATTCCTCGTTCAGCGCCCAGCCGATGCCTTGCGCCGCGCCGCCCTGCAGTTGCCCCTCGACGAAGTCCGGGTGAATGGCGCGCCCGGCGTCCTGGATGGCGGTGAAGCGCAGCACTTTCGAAGCGCCCGTCTCGGGATCTACCTCGACGTCTGCGATGTTCACCGCGAAACTCGGTGCTGCGCTCTTCAGATTGACCGCACCCGTGCCGGAGAGTGGTCCGTCCATGCGACCCGACAAGCCGGCAAGCGCAGCGAGGCCGAGCGAGCGCGTGCTGTCTTGCGTGTCGAAGGCGCAGCCGTCGTGCCATGCGACCTGCTCGAACGGCACACCCCACACGGTGGCTGCGCGGGATTGCAGAGCCGCAATCAGCTCCCGGCAGGCCTCCACCACAGCAAAGCCCGTGGCATAAGTGACGCGGCTGCCGCCGGTCATGTCGTTGTACCCCACGCTCGCGGTATCGGCGACCATCGGGTGGATGTCGGTGTAGGGAATGCCCAGCGTGTCCGCAGCCATCAGCGCCATGGAGGCGCGCGATCCGCCGATATCCGGGGTGCCTTCCTGCAGCAGGATCTTGCCGCCCTCCACCAGATGCACCGTGGCACTCGACTGCGCGCCGTGATTGAACCAGAAGCCCACCGCCAGACCGCGACCCTGATGCGGTGCAAGCGGTGCGGACCAGTGCGGGTGCGCGCGTGCCGCATCGAGGCATTCCTGCAATCCGATGTCGCGCAGCGTAGCGCCATAGACCGTGGGCGTACCGTTGGTGGTGGCGTTGCGGCAGCGCAGGTCCAGGGGATCGATACCGAGTTCGGCGGCAAGTTCGTTCAGCAGGCATTCGGTGGCGTGTGCCGCCTGCGGCGCACCCGGTGCGCGATAGGCCGCGACCTTGGGCTTGTTGAGGACGATGTCGAGCGCCACGGCGCGCTGGTGCGGGGCTGCATAGGCCGTGAAGATGGTCATGGCGCCAGCACCAGCCGGTGAGCCCTTGAAGGCGCCCGCCTCGTACTCCATCAGCGCATCCATCGCGATCAATGTACCGTCGCGGCGCGCGCCTACCTTCACCGTGATGCGTGTGGCAGAACCCGGGCCCGTCGCGCGGAAGACCTCCTCGCGGCTCATCTGCATCTTCACCGGGCGGCCGCAGCGCTGCGACAGCGCCACCGCGAGCGGCTCGAGGTACACCGTCGTCTTGCCGCCGAAGCCACCGCCGATCTCGCTCGCCGTGACACGGATGGACGCGGGATCCAGCCCCAGCAACGCCGCCGTGTAGGAGCGCACTGCGAAATGTCCCTGCGTGCAGCACCACAGATCGATCTGGCCATCCGCACCGGCAGAGGCGAGGCAAGCGTGCGGCTCTATGTAGCCCTGGTGTGCGGAAGCGCAGGTGTAGGTACGCTCCATCACGATCTCGGATTCCGCGAAGCCCTGCTCCACATCGCCTTTCTGCATCACGAGACGCGAGGCGAGGTTGGAGGGCGCGGCGGGCACTTCCGGCAGGCCGCGGGTGAACATGCCCGCGTGCAACACTGGCGCCTCCGGCGCTAGCGCGGCATCGATATCGAGTACTGCAGGCAGCGGGGCGTAATCGACGCGAATGGCGTTCAGTGCTTCGCGTGCCAGCCGCTGACTGGTGGCCGCGACGGCCGCCACGGCATGGCCGTGGTAGAGCACCTTCTCCCGGGCGAGGACATTGCGCGACATGTCCTGCATGTCGATGTGGGACTCACCCGAGGCCACGTCGTCAGAGAAAGACGCCGCCAGATCCGCCGAAGTGATGACCGCAAGCACGCCGGGCATGGCACGCGCGGCGCTCGTATCGATGCTGAGGATGTTGGCGTGGGCGTGCGGCGAGCGAAGCACCGCTCCCCACACCATGCCGGGCAGCGAGAGATCCGCGCCATAGCGCGCGCGGCCGGTGACCTTGTCTGCGCCATCCGGGCGCGGGGGGCGGGAGCCTACGACGGGAATGTGGGCGGCGGTGTTCATGCGCGTCCTCCTGCGCTCTCGCGCATCGTCGCGGCGGCATCGAGCACCGCGCGAATGATCTTGTCGTAGCCCGTGCAGCGGCAGAGGTTGCCCGCCAGCGCAAAGCGCACGGTGGTTTCGTCGGGATCGGGATTCTGGTCGAGCAATGCCTTGGCGGCCACCACGATGCCCGGAATGCAGATGCCGCACTGCAGCGCGTTGTGCTCGAGGAGTTTCTGCTGCACGGGGTGGAGTTCGCTGCCGGTAGCGACGCCCTCCACCGTCACGAGTTGTCGGCCCTCCAATTCCGCCCCCAGCACGAGGCAGGAGCAGACGAGCGTGCCGTCCAGCAACACCGAGCAAGAGCCGCAATCACCCGAGTTGCAGCCTTCCTTGCTGCCCGTGAGACCGAGCGTATCGCGCAGCACCTCGAGGGCGCTGGCATCGGGCTCGCACAGGAATTCGACGGCCTGGCCGTTGATGGTGGAACGAACGTGCAGGGCCATGACTCAGACTCCTTCCGCCGCGCGCCGCGCAGCGATATCAATGACTCGGCGCAGCAGCACGCCGGCGACGTGACGGCGGAAATCCGCGGTGCCGCGCCGGTCGGTGATGGGCTTGCAGGCCGCCTGGGCATGGGCCACGCAGGCGGCAATGGCCTCGGCGCCCAGATCAGACCCGATGAGGGCGGCATCCGCCTCGGGCACCGTGAGCACCGTGGGTGCCACCGCGCCCAGCGCGATGCGCGCGGACACACAGCGGCCATCCGCATCGCGTTGCACCGAGGCCGCAGCGCCCACCACCGCGATGTCCATCTCGGTGCGGGGAATGAAGCGCAGGTAGGCATCGGCCTGACGCCCTTGCGGCCGCGGGATCAGGACGGCGCTCACGAACTCGCCGCTGCCAAGTACCGTCTTGCCCGGCCCAAGCGTGAGGCATTCCGCCGCGATCCGGCGCTCGCCCTGCGGCCCCGCGACGAGCAGGGTGGCGCGGTTGGCCACCAGCGCGGGAACCGAATCGGCTGCGGGCGATCCGTTGCAGAGATTGCCCCCGAGGCTGGCACGGCCCTGCACCTGCTTCGAGCCGATCAGCCCGGCCGCCTCGACAAGGCCTGGAAAATCCCGCCCCAAACCTGCGTGTTCGGCAATCTCGATGCAGGGCGTGGCAGCGCCGATACGCCAGCCATCGGGCTGCGCCTCGATGCCGAGCAAGCCGGGAATGCGCTTGAGATCGATGAACGCGCCGGGGCTGCGGGCGCCCGAACGCTGCTGCACCAGAAGGTCTGTGCCACCACTCAGCGCGAAAGCGCCGGACTCGTTGGCGAGCAGGCTCACGGCTTCGGAAATGCTTCGCGGTGCTCGATAGGCATGAACTGCCATGAGGCCCTCTCAGATAGACGGATTATCCCGGGAAGCATAGTCCCCGCCGGGGGGAGCGGCAAACGCGAATGACCGCGAGGCGCGGCCCCTGATGCGGCGATCAGGGGTCTTCGTAGATCGCGTAGTACTTGCGTACGTTCCCGATGCTCTGCCAACTGCCGCTGAAGCCGGCCGGCACGACGAAGGCATCGCCGGCTGCGTACCGGCGCGACACACCCGCCGCATCCGTCAGAACCGCCTCGCCTTCCAGCATCATGCAGAACTCGTCTTCCGTGTAGTGCACCCGCCAAGTGCCGGGTTCGGAGACCCACACGCCACAGTGGAAGTTTCCGCGGTAGTTGCTGAACTGGGTGTTGAACGACTGGTGTGGCGTGCCCGCGATGAGCTTGGATGGCTCGATGGGCATGACCCGCGCGCCCTGCGTGTCGGGAGTAATGCTGACGGGCGTGACGGCGGCGTCCATGGCTGATCCTCTGTGGGCTGCGTACGGGTGGCCACTGGCGCGGCGGGCCCGTATATTCGCCCTGCCCGCCCAAGCGCGCCAGCGTGAACGGCAGCATTGCCCGAGATACACCCTCCCCGGAGAGCCTTCATGCCACTGGCCCTCGGCCTCGTCGCGCTGATCTTTGTCGTCGGCTACGCCTTCATCATCCTCGAGCACAAGACCGGCATCGACAAAGTGGCCGCCGCCCTGCTCACCGGCGTGCTGTGCTGGACTGTCTACACGATTGGCGCGCCGCAGTTGCTGAACGTTGATCTCCTGCCCCCGGAATTCCTCGCTGCGCATGCGGGAGAAGATCCGACGGCGCTCGCGCGCATCTGGGTCGGGGAACGGCAGTTGCTCGAGCGCTTCGGCGAGATCGCGAGCATCCTGTTCTTCCTGATGGGCGCCATGACCATCGTCGAGATGATCGACACCTACGGCGGCTTCTCGCTGATCACCGATCGCATCCGCGCGAAGAGCATGGTGAGCCTGTTGTGGATCATCGGTACGGTGACGTTTTTTCTGTCTGCCGCGCTCGACAACCTCACCACCACCATCGTGATGGTCTCGCTCATCCGCAAACTGCTGCGGGATCACGACGACCGCATCTTCGTCGCCGGCATCATCGTGATCGCGGCGAACGCGGGCGGTGCGTGGTCACCGATCGGCGATGTCACCACCACCATGCTCTGGATCGGCGGCCAGGTCACGACGTTCGGCATCATGAAGGCGATGTTCCTGCCGAGTATCGTCTGCATCCTCGTGCCCTTGCTGATCCTGTCGGTGCAACTGCGCGGACGTCAGGTGGTGTCACCGGATGCCGGCGGCGAAAGCAGAGCCTTCGAGGTCAGCGTCGCGCACCGGAACATCATGTTCGCGGCCGGCATTGCCGGGCTTCTGTTCGTACCCGTATTCAAGACGCTGACGCATCTGCCGCCCTTCATGGGGATGCTTTTCAGCCTCGGTGTGGTGTGGGTGATCTCGGAGATCCTCCACGATGACCGTGATGCCGCACTCGATTCGGGCATGCACGTGCTGAAAGTGCTGCGCCGCATCGACACGCCGAGCGTGCTCTTTTTCCTGGGGATCCTTATGGCGGTGAGCGCGCTGGAAGCCACGGGGCTGCTGCGCCTTGCCGCCGACTGGCTGGGAACCGTGTTCAGCGAGATCCATGTGATCGTGTTCCTGATCGGCTTGCTCTCGGCGGTGGTCGACAACGTGCCACTGGTGGCCGCCGTGATGGGCATGTATGACCTCGGCACGCACCCGCCGGATGACCTCGTGTGGACCTACCTGGCCTTCGCCGCGGGCACCGGCGGCAGTTGCCTCATCATCGGCTCGGCCGCGGGCGTGGCAGCGATGGGCATGGAACGCATCAACTTCTTCTGGTACGCGCGGCGGATCGGCACGCTTGCCCTCGCGGGATACGTGGGTGGCACGGCCGTGGTGTTCTTGCCGAGGCTGCTGTGAACGGAGCAGCACTCGCCGGAGAAGCCCCGATCGTCGTGATCGGTGCGGGCGCCGTGGGCGCAAGCTCCGCGCTCGCGCTGGTCGCGGCCGGCCACCGCGTGACCTTGCTGGACCCCCGCGGCCCCTGCGGTGGCACCTCTTACGGCAACGCCGGCGGCATTCACATCGGTGCGATCCAGCCCTTTGCTTCGCCCGGCGTGCTGTGGTCGGCGCTCAAGATGCTCGCGGATCCGCAAGGCCCGCTCCTGATCGACTGGCGGTACCTGCCGCGCATGCTGCCGTGGTTTGCGCGCTTCCTGATGAACGCCAATGCGCGCCAGATGGCGAAGAACGCCGCGGATACGGCTGCGATCAACCACACGGCTGTGACGGCCTGGCGTCATGCCGCAGCGATGGCGGGCGTCTCGGATCATCTGCACGAGGTGGGCTGGCTGAAGGTCTACGACCGCGAGCAGGACTTCCTCTCTGCCGCGACCGAGCGCCAGCTGATGCAGGACAACGGCTTCCCCTTCGAGGTGCTGGACGCTGCCGCCCTGCACGACCTCGAGCCCGCGCTTGGTCCCTCGCTTACCCACGGGATGCTGCAACCCGGATCGCTTTTCGTCGACAACCCGGGGCGTGTGGTGCGCGCCCTTGCGGAGGCCGCCATCGCGCACGGGGCAGAGTTCCGGAAAGAGGAGGTTCGGAGCGTACGGCTCACTGATAGTGGCTGTGTCCTGCAGACCTCGTCGGGCGAAGTGCACGCGCAGAAGGTGGTGCTGGCTGCAGGGGCGTGGTCCCGCACGCTGGCGGCGCAGATGGGTTACAAGGTGCCGCTGGACACGGAGCGGGGTTACCACGTGATGCTGCCCTCGCCCGCACGGAACCTGGGGCGGCCGGTGCTGTACGGGCGACGGCGCTTCGTGATGTGCCCCATGGAAGAGGGCCTGCGCGTCACGGCCTGCGTGGAGTTCGCGGGGCTGGAACGAGGCCCGGATTACCGCCGTATCGAAAAGCTGCTGCCCTTCGCCGCCACGCTGTTGCCCGGGTTGGACACCCGAATCCAGAGCCGCTGGCTGGGCTTCCGCCCTTCCCTTCCCGATGGCATCCCGGTAATCGACAGCGTGGCCGATGGCCGTGTGGTCTTCGCCTTCGGCCACGGGCATCTGGGGCTAACGCAGGGGCCTGCAACCGCGGCGGCGGTGCTGGCGCTGGTACAGGGAAGACCCGCACCCTTTCCTCTGGACTCCTACCGCGCCGACCGCTTCTGAGGGAGGTCGCGCGCATGGCGCGCTCCTACAGAAGACCGCAGCGCAGTTTCGCTCGCCGCAGGCGCGGGCCATGCCCGCGACCTCTGCCCGGTCGTATTGCACGCCACCACCCAAAGCCGCGCGCATGACAACAAGACCGATCGTAGTTTCGCGCGCCGTAGGAGCGGGCCATGCCCGCGACCCCTCTGGCCAATCGAATTGCACCACATCACACAAGGCCACCATATGTCGCCCGCCCAACCCACTGCGCGCGGCTCAGGAAACCACCGGCTCCAGCAAACTGACAACACCGGCCACAGCGTCCATCCGCGCCCGCACACCCACCGGGATGGCGCTGTTCTCCGGGACGTGACCGAAGGCAGCACCCAGGAACGCAGGCTTGCCCGCCGCGCGGCAGTGCTGCTCCAACACCTCGCCGAGAGTGAACTCGCCGTAGCCGTTCTCGGGCGGGATCTCCTTGAACTCGCCGAACACCACACCGCTCACCTGATCCAGGATCCCGGCAAGCCGCAGCTGCGTCATGGCGCGATCGATGCGGTAAACCGCCTCGTGAACGTCCTCGAGGAACAGAAGCTTGCCGCGCATATCGGGCAGATAGGGCGTGCCGACGAGCGAGCTGAACACCGTGAGGTTGCCGCCCACCAGCTCACCTTCTGCAACACCGGGCACCAAGGTCTGGATGCGGCCCTCGAGCGTGGCGAGCGAGTCGGTCTCGGGGCGGTGAGGGCGGTACTCCACGCGCTTGCCCTCGAAAAGCAGCTCCCGCAGCACTTCCACGACGAAGGGGTTCCAGTCCGAGAGCAGGTTCGGGCCGTGCACGCCCACCAACCCGGCGCGGGCATTCAGCGCAAGCAACAACGCGGTGATGTCGCTGTAGCCGAGCGTGAGCTTGGGCGTGCGCGCGATGGCGGCGTAGTCCAGCAGAGGCAGCAAGCGCCCGGAGCCCCAACCGCCGCGCAGCGCGAACACCGCAGCCACCGCCGGATCGGCAAAGGCGGCGTTGATGTCCGCGGCGCGGGCGCCGTCTTCGCCGGCCAGATACCCGAAGCGCTTGGCAACGTTGGCGCCGAACCGCGGCTCCAGACCCAGCGCGCGCAGCACATCGCCCGCGTAGTCGAGCTCGATCTTTTCGTAAGTGACGCTGGCGGGCGCCACTACCGCCACCACATCGCCTTTACGAAGGCGACGGTATCGGGGCGTTGTCGCTCGTGCCATCGCTCGGGGCTGCACCGCTGCCGCGGCGAGACCGAACGCACCCGCCAGCACCAACTCACGTCGCAGCATAAGACACCCCCTATTGATGCTCGTGATTGTAAAGGCGCGTCCGGCGGGGTGAAATGAAGGCATCCCGTTCCGGAGTGATGCCATGACCCGATACGCGCCTCTCGCCGCCGTCACGGCGTGCATGCTGTCTGTCGCGTATGGGTTGGCGATGGCAGAGCCCACTGAGCATCCGCCCGAGCGGGAAGATCCGGGCCTGGTGGACATCCTGAGCCGCGTGCCCGATGCCCGGGTCACGATGCGCTACGCCAGCGAGGACAATCTCGTCGGTGCAGTCGTCGACGGGTACGAGCGGCCGCGCTGCCTGTTGAGCCCCGCAGCCGCGGATGCACTGGCCGGCGTGCAAGCGGAACTCCGCTCCTTCGGCCTGTCAATCCTGATGTTCGACTGCTACCGGCCGCAGCGCGCCGTCGACCACTTCGTGCGCTGGTCCTCGGACCCGGCCGATCAGAAGACGCGCGCCCGTTACTATCCGAACGAAGACAAGGCAAAGATGTTCGAGAAGGGCTACATCGACCGCCGTTCGGGCCATTCGCGCGGCAGCACGGTGGACATCACTTTGGCGGACGCCACAGGGAAGGAACTCGATATGGGTACCGGCTGGGACTTCATGGACCCCAGTTCCGCGACGGAATACCCGGCGCTGCCCGAGACCGCAAGGCGGAACCGCTTGATGCTGAAGTCACTGATGGCCTCCCATGGCTTCCGCAATTACGCGGGCGAGTGGTGGCATTACACGCTGGACCAGGAACCCTGGCCGGATCGGTACTTCGACGTGCCGGTGCGCTGAGGCGCGGGATCGAGAGGAAGCGGTGACACTCCCAACAGGAGTGCCACCGCCGGGCGCCGCTCAGGGCGTGGGATTGTCGTCGCAGGAATCGTCGTCGTCGACGGAATCGTCGGCACCGTCGTTGTCGTCATCCTCGTCGCTGTCGTCAGACTCGCCGTCGTTGTCCTCGTCGGTGTCGGAGTCATTGTCCGAGCCGTCGTTGTCACTGTCGTCGTCCGAGTCGTCGGACACACCGTCGTTGTCGCTGTCACTGTCGACCGAGTCGTCCAGGCCGTCGCCGTCCGAGTCGCCGCAGGCATTGTCCTCGTCGTCGTCGTTCACCTGATCGTTGTCATCGTCGGTGTCGG
>Ga0315905_10004433_pt1 | contig 14330 bp, 15 predicted proteins | sample LakEriMetagenome_5_FD_203522 | JGI IMG/M metagenome (GOLD analysis project Ga0315905, IMG submission 203522) | Freshwater fungal communities from buoy surface, Lake Erie, Ohio, United States - Buoy 4 MA121 | ecosystem: Environmental > Aquatic > Freshwater > Lake | place: USA: Lake Erie, Ohio... | reverse complement strand
AGACCGAACCCTCCATCAATTCGATGAGGGCTCTTCTTCTTCGTATGGATAGAGCCGACATTACCGCTCACGGTTTTCGGTCGACCTTCGCTGACTGGGCAACCGAATCAGGTCGCCCTTCTGAGCCTACTGAAGCCGCCCTGGCTCACCGATTACCCGCTGTCGCCGGAGCGTATCGCCGAAGCGATTTGTTCGAACAACGCAAACCACTAATGTCCGCTTGGGCAGAGTTCGCCCTTTCCGAAAGGAACAAAAATGTCTGAAGTCCTCCCCTTGAACACTGAAGTCACCTTCGCCGCGAACCTGTTTGATGCTGCTGATGAGGAAGGCTCACTGAGAGCGATCGCCCACCGAGTTCGCACAGATGGCTACTGGCGCCGACACGACGACGGGGTTTTCACGAAGGTTAAGCCTGGGTCCGATGACCCGCACCTGGCTCGCGTTATTTCCGAACTCGGTGGTTTTTACCGTTTGGCTAGCCTGGCGGAACCGATGGACGAATACACCGCCCATCACTGGCCCGAAATAATTACGGATTGGTCGAACGGGTCCGTCCTTTGGGAAGTCGCTTGGACCACCCCTGTTGATGGAGCGAGCCCAGCCGAAGGCAAAAGGCGACTGAGCGACATCAATCGCCACGAGAACACCCTTCGCCGTTTGATCCGGCTCCTTCTTGAATCTGAAGAGCTCAAGGACGTTGATGACCCGACTCTGGCGAAACGCATCGGCGCCCTGGGCGCGATTGGTTTGAAGAAGCCAGATGAGGTCCGAAACCTGTTGCGCCAGTGCCGTGATCAAGGACTCTTCACCTGATCTCTGCCGCGAAAGAATCTCTCCCCATTTATCTCTCCCCACTATAGGGATGGGGAGAGTGGGGAGAGATAAATTAAGCCCCACCAATGGGAGTGCTTAAGGGCACTCCCATGGTGGGGGAGAGAAAAAATCTGGGGAGAGATCCGGGAGAGATTCGGGGAGAGATTCCGGAGAGAACAAAAAAAAACCCAGACCTTCACCCAACCCAATTGGTCGGATCTGCTCCCCAATTGGTCACACTCCAACGTTGATCGATGTGAACCTCGAGTCTCACAAACTTGCAGGTTCAAACCGTGGATCAACAACCACCAACCCCTCCTTCAGAGTGGGTTGAACTCAAGGAAGCGCTTCGGGTCCTTGCCGACCAACACCCGGTTCTGAAGATTCGCCCGGGTCCGAAGTTTCGCTATGACTTCCTCGCCAAACACAAGGACACCCTGATTGAGCGGGACCTTTTGCGTCTCGCCTCTGGGTATCGGTGGATCGTGCGCCGCGAACCGTTCGTGACCTTCACGTTCGATGTTCTGACGGGAAAGGCGGACCAATGAGCGATTCTCTCCTGATCACGATCCGGGAGGCTTGCCGTCGCCTTTCTCGCTCCCGATCCAGCCTCGAACTCGATGTGAAAGATGGGCGGATGCCCGCTCCTCAGATGTTCGGTCGCAATCGAGTCTGGGCGTCGGTAGAGATCGATGCGATCGCCGCGGCTGTTGCCAACGGTGCGGATGAAAACGCGCTGCGCAACCTGACCCAGGAAATCATCCAAACCCGCCAGTTGCGTGCAGACGCTGCGCGTTCCGCCTTGCTCGGCACCTCAAAGGATTAAACCGTGAAAGTCCAAATCCCAACCTCAGTCCTGAAAGCCCATCTGAAGGTCGCCCCGTCCAAGGACAAGGACGCCGGGCTCCTGATTCCGTCCTGGGTTAGCTCTGGGGAACAACAGTGAGTTCCACCGTCACTGATCTTCAGGCGCTTGTCATCAACCTGGTTCGACGCTGCGGCAACCCTAACACCCTGATCAAGATCATCAACGATCTTGTTGGGGTAACGAACTCGGAACCGGCGGTGTCGCCCAGGTTGAAAGCGCCAGCAAAAACAAAACTTTCTAGCTCTACCAAAGCTCGCAAGGTGGATCGGGCGGAACTGGTCCAGGAAGACCTCCTTTACGCATTGAGGTCCGCTGCCGCGGAAACTTCAATCGCCGAGGTCGCCCGAAAAATCGGGATGACCCGATCTCAACTCTCGGTCTACATGAAGAACGGTGCGAGGGCTGGGGCGAGGGTTCAGGCGCGTTTGCGTTCTGGGATCACGCCAAAGTCGGAAACGTTCGAGACCTTGATTGATTCCGCGAAGAAGGAAACCCTCTCCTATGAATAACCACGAGTGGGCGAATTACGCCTCGGATCCGCATTGGTCGTATGAGGAGTTCTGGCCCACCTGGGCTGGGGTCAAAGCCGACGATATCCAGTACTGCGCCTCATTCGTGGTTCGCGGGGTCAAACAACCAACGAACCAATACATTGCGCCCGATTTGACCGTTGAGTTCATCGACGCCCTGATCGGTTTCATTCGGGATTACTCGCGCCCTGACTCTCTGGTTCCCCCGAGGGTCTTGGATCACCTGTTGAACACCCGGGGGTTGAACGTGACGAGCGCAATTTCTGCGCTTCGCACGATGCGCTCTGGTTTGGTCGCTTCTGCCTGACGACTATGGCTGGGGGTTGGTTGCTGACGGACGCCAATGAAGAAGGGTTCGAACCCTTCTCGATTCGGCTCGTCATCACCAACGGGGTCGAGCGCGGATTGATTGTTGTTTGCTCTGACGAGCTGGTTTCCCCAGGTCTCGCCCTCGCCAGAATCCTGAACGGTCCGATCCGCTGCCCGGTTCGTGAGAGCGAACTTCAACATCGTTCTCAATTGATTCGGATGGTCTCCCACCAACCGACAGACTCAGACGACAAGATCGGGACCCTGATCGAGATGAAGCGTCGAGCAATGATGATCAACTCTCAGACCTTCTCGGATCGAGGTCCTGTGTCTTCTCAACATCCGGATGAGCCGGAAGCCTCGATCCTGAAAGCCAGCGCCCCCCACCCCGCTTTGTGGGATTGGTTTTGCCGTTTGGGGGCGGTCAATAATCACCCGACAACAAAGACTAGAATCAGGTCACGAGCTTTCCAACCCTGGGCGGAGAGTTTCGGACAACGGGTCGTTTGCGATCTTCTGGAACTCGGAGTCGGGACCGAAGAGCCGGTCACACTTTGCGGATAAATGTGACCCGATTGGCGAGATCATCGGCGGATGCCGACCAGCCATTACGATCCCGAGATTGACGCCCTCTTAGACCAACTCCTAGCCCGGGACCCGGGCGCTCAAGCGATTGGTCGAGCCGCCCTTCTTCGAATCGTTGACGCGGTTCACCTCAGAACCCCACTTCATCCCGATAGAGTCCTCCCAACAGGTCTTGCCTCCTCCCTGATCGGGATTGATCAGGTTGACTTCATCGACCTGGCGGCAAGCCTCAAGATCAAACCGAGAAGGGTTGGTACGGCGATGGAGTACTGGCGGGTCGGTGATGTTTACTCTATGCGCCGATCGCTCTCACAGAACTTGGAAACAGACGGAGCAAACGATGATCGAACAATCACAGGTGACCCAATCGACCCCAAAGGTTCAAAAGGAAAAATTCGCCGCATCAAGTAAAGATCCGATCGTTGTAACCCTCGAGGCGGAATCCCGTTTCACCTCGAACGTGTTGTCTGATCTGGCGGCTGAAGACATCGTTGGGCGACCTATCGTGATGGTTGCCGGGCTTGATGAGTTGCAGGAATGCGCCAACGTTTTGCAGCAAGCTGGGTCGGGGCGAATCTTCCTAATCAATCGGGATGGGTCGGACGTTGAAGGTCGCGTTACCGAAAGCCTCCTGACGGCTCGAGCCATTTTCCCCAAGCCCGGGAAGCGCGAACCTTCTGATCTTTTGCTTCGTGCGGGACAAGCCTGTTCGGCAGAGTGGTCGTCTTGTGCTTTGGGTGACTTGGACGCGCCCATTCGCGCTCGTGCCGAACAAGTGGGGTCGACCGTTGAGGCTGTCGCCTCGGCTTTCCTTGCGGCTGTGTCTGGGATCAGCGTCGGGCGATTCAGGCTCAAGGCGCGGGATCGGTTCGTTGTTGCCCCGACTTTGTGGTTCGGTGATGTTGAGCCTCCCGGGTACGGCAAGAGCCAGGGGGGATCCACGATCTTTGAATCTGTCCGCGGGCTGGAACTTGAAGCGTTCAGAGCGCACCAAAGGGCGAAAGCTGGCGGTGCAGAGAACTTACCGCCTCCGGCAAGGGTGATGGTTTCGGACGCGACCATCGAGGCGGCACAAACCGTCGCGGCGGCTCAAAGGCGAGGGATCCTCGTTTATCACGATGAGCTTGTCGCCTTCTTCAACAACATGACTCGCTATCAAAGCAACGAGCGATCAAAGTGGCTTTCGTCAATCAATGGTGAACCTGACGGGATCGATCGAAAGGGATCGGGCTACACGCTGATCGAATGCTGGGGCGCTTCCGTCTGGGGCGGTATCCAACCCGAAGTTCTCGCATCAATCCGCGGACTTGATATCGATGACGGACTCGGTGCCCGATTCGTTTGGCTCAGACCACAACCCTCCCCTCTACAAATGCGCCCGAAGGAATGGAGCTCAACGGGGTTGATTGATCAGGTGATCGAGCGTGCTTTTTCTTGGCGCCTTCAGGCTGGAGCAAACGAGGTGGTTGGGATGGAACCCAAAGCAACCGCTCTGTTTGAGGAAACCCGATATCGGATCCTGAGCCGGGCTCGCAACGAGGGTCGGATGGATTCCTGGACCTCGAAACTCCCAGGTCTGATCTTGAGAGTCTCTGGCGTTCTGGCAATGATTGATGCCGCAGCAGCGGGCGAGGACTTCCAAACCATCAACGCTGATCAAACAAAACGGGCGATCAAGTTGGTCGATACGTTTGGGGCTCACCGAAGGCGCGTTGTCTCAGAGTTGGGAACTCCGAGCGCCGAACGGATCGCCGCGGAGCTAGCGGGTTGGATTGTTCGTCATCGGGTGACCCAGGTCGCGACCTTTGAATTGAGGCGGGGCTTGATCCCTGGCGCAAGAAACCCGGAGATGTTGCGCAAGGCTCTCCTCGAGATGCAAGACGCTGGGTGGATCGAAACCCCAATCAGTCCGCGGAACAACGAGACCTTACCCGGCACCATTCGGGTCTCGCCTGCTGTTTCAAAGTTCTTCAAGACAACGCATTGAGATGGCACAACACGCGAGGATTAGTCCTTCTTCCGCTCCGCGTTGGATGCACTGCCCGGCATCTGTTCGGATGAGCGACCCAAACACGAGTCCTCATCCCGAGTTGCTCCCAAAGAGCGGAGGGCGAGCCGCAACGATCGGGACGATCCTTCACGACGCATTCGAGCAATCGATGATTCGGGGCGAGGTTGTCTTTCTCGCAGATCACGCAATAGGTATCCGCTCTGTTGGTGGAGACTCTAAAGAGTCACTCGCCTTGTTGCGCAGCGCTTTTTCAGCGGCTCAAAAGTTGATATCAGACTTCGATCTGGTGAACGTCAAGCTCGAGGTAAGACTTCACCCGGGGGCAAGGGTCGGATCGAAAGACCTATGGGGAACCTGCGACCTACTCGCGGTCTCTCGCGACACCACTCACCTTGTGATTGCTGACCTCAAGATGGGCAAACACGCGGTCTCGCCAGACTCCCCGCAACTTCTTGTTTACGCAACAGGAGCACGGGTCTTGCATCCAAACGTCAAGAAGATCACCACCGCGATCATCCAACCAACCGTTTCTGTAACGTACTCATCAAAGACGTTTTCATCACAAGAGATGGATGGGTTCGAAAACAAGTTGCGTGATGTTGTTGTTGCCATTGAGGACCACAACACACAACCAACACCTACATTCAAAGCGTGTCAGTGGTGCCCGGCTTCCAGCTTCTGCCCAAGCCGAAGCAACGGGGGAGAGTCCTTCAAAGCTCTTGATGTGTCTGGGGTCGAGTTCGCGTAGCAAACAGAGTGGTCACATTTATCACTCAACTGTGAGTTGTCGATTTGGAGGATGGGACATCGATTCGATTTCGGATCGACCCGCAAACCGCGGGCAACCTTCACCAGGACATTTCACAGATGGTGCAGAAATCTACAGCCACTCGAGCCCACTCGAAACCCGAAGTCCCGGAAGTTCAATCCGGTGACGAAATTTCGGTCAAGTGCAAGATCGCTTATCCCGAACTCACCGAGCAAAACGATAACGGGGTCTACCAGATCCTCGGTATCGTTGAGCCTGACTCCGAATCAGCAGCAAAGCTGAAAGCTCTGGTCCGCAGCAACCTTGAGACCCTGTACCCCAACGGGATTCCCAAGGCTGGTTATTGGAACCCCATCCGCTCGGGCGACGAGTTGAAGGGTGATGGAGAACTCGCCTTCAAGGACGAGGCTTTCCGCGGTCAACTGGTTTTCCGCGCCAAGACCAAGTTCCAACCCAAGGTCTATCGCGGCGCTCATCGTGATCAAGCCGAGGCTTCCCTGCCTCGTTCTGGGGATCACGCGATCCTTGCGATTACGGCATACGCGTATCGCAACGCATCGACTGGCGTTGGGCTCTCGCTCAACTCCGTTTGGTGGGTCAAGCCGGGCGAGCGTCCCATTGGTGGCGCTGGCAAAGGCGGATCGAGCTTCTCGACCGTGAATACCGCTGACATCGACTTCTACGAAGAGTGACCAAATGAGAGACCTCCCAGGTCTCTACGCTTGGCAAAGCGGTAGCAGTTTGGAAAGGGCTCTTCGGAGCCCTTTTTTAGCGGCTGCTGCACCTGGCGCAGGCAAGACCCGATTCGGAACAATCTGGGCAACGTTGAAGATTGATGAGGGTTCAGCGAAGAGGATCGCGCTCATTGCGCCCAATGCGTTGTTGCGCACCACCTGGCCCGGCGAGATCAAGAGCTACGGTCCCACCTCTCATCTTCGCCTGAAGGCGACACACACAATCCGTCCCTCGGCTCGGTTCGAATCTATGTTCGATCCCAACGCGGACATCATCACGATCACCCCGGATCAACTCGCAGGAATTGCGAAGCTGATCATCGAGGGCAAGCGTTGTCCTTTCAACGCGATCATCGTTGACGAAGCCCAGGGGTTTCGTGAACCCACCACGGCAAAAACCAAAGCGTTGCATCTGATCCGCAGGTGCGTGCCGAAGAACAACTTGTTGTTGTTGAGTGGATCGCCCTCTCCGAACTCGAGCGCAGATCTCTGGAGCCCGGGGGCGATGATGTCTCTTTACGCCCCGTTCTGGGGTGAGTCCTTCAAAAACTGGCGCAATAAGCATTACCGCAAAACGAGCGCATACGGCTGGGCGGCTCTGAAGGGTACGGATGAGCGGGTCAGAAAAGAGATTGCTCCGTTTTCCGTAGCTGTTGATCTTCGAGACTCCACGGATGTTCCTCGCGAAGTCTTCACAACCCAGCCGTTTGATTTCGGTCGTGAACATACCGATCGGATCAACAAGTTCATCACCGAACGCGAGGTTGTCATTGGTGGGGAACTCGTTGTTGTCGACAAGGATGACGACGGTCGTTTTCTGGGTCTGTTGCGCCAGTTGACTTCAGGGTTCGCCTATCACCCGATCACCCATGAAGCGATCTGGTTCGACAAGTCCCGCATCGATGCGCTGGGTGATGTTCTTGAGCAGGATCCTGCGCCCAAGTTGGTCGCTATCTCTTTTCGAGCCGAATCCGAAGAGATCTCAAGAAGGTTCGACGGTGTTGTTCGGTTTGATGGTGAAACACCAATGAACGCTCGCCCCGGGATCGTTGATCGATTCAACGCGGACCGCATCCCGATTCTGTGTATCGCCCCAGCCAGTGCGGGGCACGGATTGAACCTGCAACTCGGCTCTGCACGGATGGTTGTCTGGTTCTCCCAGGGGTTCAGTTGGGAGATGAAAGCCCAGGTCGAAGCGAGGTTGGTTCGGTCTGGTCAAAAGAAGGTTGTGTCGGTGGTCACGCTCGAGGCGAACGTCGGCATTGACCAGTCAATTGCGAAAGTTCTGGCGAGAAAGTCAGCCGGGGAAAAAGCCGTGATGGCTGAATTGAGGAGCAAATCGTGAGTCTTGATGTCGACGCCTTTCTCGATATGTCTGACCCCAACGAAGAGTCGACCCATCACGCACAAGATGACGATGGCGCCCAAAATCAAGAGCGCGTCTCGGATACCGAAGTCTTCAAGAACGTGGTCTACCTGGGTCAAATCGTTGTTGACGATAAGAGGCGCGAGTTTCTTGAACTCAGAGCCCCAGCAACGGGAGAACAACTCGATTGGATCGAGGATCGTTGTGGACCCGGCAATCGAACCGTCTGGTTCAACTACGAATACGACGGTCTGATTCTTGCCGGGATCCGCGCAGGCTTCTCACCAGAAAAACTCTGGGAGTTGAGCAAAGCAATCATCACGAGCGGAAAGAAGACCTGGGAGATCGCTGACGAGTTCCGCATTCGTCCCCCTAAAGGTTGGGACACGATTGATCTGATGCACTACAAACCCGGCGATGGTGGTTTGAAAAAGTACGCGGCACGGATGGGGCGGGACATCCGTGATTTCACCTTCGACCCGGATAAACCGCTCCCCGATTCGGAAGTCGATTCAGTTTTGAGTTATCTGTTCGATGGTGACCTCGAAAGCACCCTTGAGCTTCTCGAGGCTTGCCGAGGCGAAATTGCAGTGCGTGCGGGGCTGGAGGCAAAGACTGGAATCAACGGGTTGATGTCGATGGCTCCAGCGTCAGCCGCAACAAAGGTCGTTTGCGGTCTGTACTGCACAGAGACGGGGGTTGAATACAAAGAACTCAAGGACGCCGCTGCGCGTCATCGAGAGGTTCCCTTCACCTTCAAGGTCCCGCATTGGGTGTGGGGTGTGGTTGCGGGGACTGAGGTTGAGCAGATCGCCCGCCAGATGGACGGAAAGACGATCGTCCCTCTACCAAACGGAAACCTCACATCAAAGGGTTGGCCTGATGTTGTTTCCGTCGGAGGCGGTGGTCTTGAGGCTCGGATTGGTTTTGGCGGCATCCATACCTGTGACCCCGCAGGAGACCTGTCCGGCGCCTTTCAGATCGATGTGACCTCTCTTTACCCCCACTTGATTCTGAAGCCCGGTGGTGCGCCCCAGCATATGAACCAGGCGGCTTTTGCCAAGGTCTACCGAGGGCAGATTCTCGAGCCCAGGATCGAAGCAAAACGGGCTGGGGACAAGATCACTGCCGCGGGATTGAAGCTGACCGCAAACACGCCCTATGGGAAGATGAACGAGGCGTATTCCCCGCTCTACTCTCCCCGTGCGCTCCTGAACTGCACCGCCTCGGGTCAACTCGTTGTCCTGGTGTTGATGGAGCGTTTGCATAAGGAAGCGGGTTGCGTAGTGTTGAGCGCAAACACCGACGGGATTGTTTTCCGCGGGAATGAGACCCGAGCCAGGGCTGTCGTTGAGCAATGGCAAAAAGACACGGGTCTCAACATGGAGTGGACCCGCGTTATTGCGGGGCGAGCGTCCTCAATCAACGAATACGCGCTGTTGGTTCAGGAGGAAGGCAAAGAACCAGAGGTTAAAGGTGGGGGCGCACTGAACCCAGATCCGGGGCTGTCGGCTGACTGGGAGCATCTGGTGGTTGTTCGGGCTGTTGTTGCGAAGATGGTTCACGGAACCGATCTGGCGCAAACGATCCAGTCCGCAGCGCAACGTAAAGAGATCCTGCTGTTCACCTCTTTGTTGTCGGCTGGGGGTGATTATCACTATCGGGTCGAAGGACGGGACCTGGGGCGCTTGTTGCGAATCTATCGCTCGACCAACCCGGGGAAGATCCAAAAGATTCACCGTGAAAACGGTCCCGTTCAGGTTCAAGGAAGCGGGAGCGCGGTTCTCGATGGCAACGCTTGGCCCGAATCGGATGATGTTGACATCGATTGGTACATCCGAGCCGCGGAACTTCTCTGGGAGCGCACAAGCGTTCAGTACCAAGGACAGAACAACCAGATTCGCGATTGGTTGTCTGATCGCGGTTTTCAGGTTCTTGGTGTTGGTGGTGCGGCTGCCCGGTTCGGAAAGGGCAAGCAAGAGATCGTTTTGACATCGACCCGTAGCCGATCTTTGAAGAACCCAGTCGATCGGAACGCCGGTTGTGATCGAGGTCTTGCGGTCGCCCTTGGGGCGGAGCCGAAATTCGTATGTCTCGATGAGGGACGACTGCCCAATCCGATCATCACGTTTCGGGTTGGCGATTCAATGCGAGCGATTCACCTCGCCCAAACCGCGAAAGATGCGGGTGTAAAAAAGGGCGAAGAACTCAAGGCGGGAAGGTACTACCGCGACTCCAAGACTGAGACGGTCCATATGGTTGATGGTTCTGTTGTTCTCAACCAGGAAGGTTCCAACAAAGTTGTTGATCTCAAAGTTGATGAAGAGGTTGTTGATGCTGGTGTAGTTGATCTGTCGAAGATCACCAACGAGGTTTTCATCCGTTCGCTGTTTGGTCAGAACTGGGCGGGCGCTCACGTTTGTGCGCAACGTTGGCCTGTTGATGATCCTGATCACGCTGATGAAATTCGAAGGGCTTGGTTCGGGGGTTTGTACCGGGACAAGCGTGCGGTGATCGATGACCCGGATCGGGGCTTCCTGAACCGATATGTCTCGGTTGGCGTTTTCTACCCAGACCCGGACGGAACCCCAAGGCGCAGGGTCGAGAACCTGATGATTCAAAGCGTCTTTATGATCGATGACCTGGGCGACGGGGCTGGGTCAAAAGGTCAACTGTTGTCCGACTTCGATGTCGAGTTGGATTCTCTTTGTGCGGCTCAGGTCGAAACGAGCGAAGGCAACCGCCAGGCTTGGTTCCGATTGGACCCGCCCATCACGGACCCCAGGGTCAGTGATGTTCTGGTCGATGGGTTTGTCCGCTCTGGGTTGATGACGCGAGCCCAGGACCCAGGAATGAAGGGTTGCAACCGATACGGAAGATTGCCCAGGGCTTCAAACAACAAACTCAAATACGGTGAGCCTTTTTCCTGCCGTCTGGTTGACTGGCATCCCGAACGAACGGTGAGTCCTGTTGATCTCGCCAGACTGATCGGGATCGAAGACCTTGAGGGCGAAGCGCAGATGCGCAGGAGCCCGATCGGGGTCGATGGGTTGATGGGTGAGGAACAAGCCCGTTCCCACTCCGTGATTAAAGCGTTCGAGCAAATCGGAAGCCTCAAGAGCGACACGCCAAATCGGAGAGGCTGGTGGGAAGTTGCGTGCCCCTGGGTTGATTCCCACACAGGAGCGCAAGACGACGGAACCGCGGTCACGATCCGTTCGGACGGTGGTTGGGGGTTCCATTGCTTTCACTCCCACACCGAAGGCGCCAGCGAGTGTTTCGAGTGGTTGCGGGGCAAAGGGTTTGATGTTGTCCCGCCCTGGTTTCGCGGAGACCACTTTGAGGACATCGATGCCTCTGACATCGACTTCGATGAGAAAACAGTTGAGCGTAAGGATCAGGGTGTTCGGATTGGATCGGACGGGGGTGTTGATCTCGGTTTTTTAGACAATGGGGAAGGGATCGAAAGAAGTGAGAATCCCGCCCCATCAAAACCGAAGATCAAGCTCAAGGGCGGTTTCGTCTCAGTCCTGAGCAATTACCGGGTCGGAACGATCGAGGAAGCCCGGGTCTCGCCAGAAACCCGGTGGTTGCTGGAGTCTCAAATCCCTCTGAACAAAGCCGGGACGATCATTGGTGAAGGCAACGCGGGCAAGACCACGATTTGTTGTCACCTCGGGGCGCACTTGGCTGCGGGGCTTCCTTCCTGGGGCGGGTTCCATCTACACAAGGCTGGTTCGTTCTGGTTGTTCAGCGGTGACGACTCCACAGAAGACCTGAAAGGTCTGAAGTCAAGGTTGATGCACTCGGTCACCCAGGATCAACCCGAAGAGGATCAGGAGCAGGTTGAGCGAGCCATTCACCAAGGTTTGAACTTGTTGAGCGTCAGCGGGATGACCGCAAAGTTTGCAGATGTCGCAAACGGGAATGCCTCATCGAACCAGATCGAGCGGGAGATCGTTGGGGTCTTCAAAGCCCAGATGGATTACTTATCCGACCGATTCGAGCCGCCAGCAATGATTGTGTTCGATACGTTGCGCTCTTTTGCCGGGGCAACCGTCAACGATGATCGGGTCGCTTCGATCGCAACCGAAACGATGAAGCTGATTGGTGATCAGCTTGGGGTGACAACCGCGGTGAACCATCACCTTTCAAAGACTGGCGCCAAATCGGGGGGAATCGATGCGTCTTCGGGAAGCAAAGCGATCACCGACAACCTTCGATGGGTTTGGAACGGTCGAGCCTTCCTGAACCGCGATGGCGAAATCGAGCAAAGGCTGGTGATTCTTGAGGAGGAGGAGATTCAGTTTGGCGAACTCGACTCGGTGATCTGTCTGACCCCAGAGCGCGGGTCCATCCTGAACCCCCAGGGTGAGTCGTTCTTTCTCTGGCGACGAGGGTTCGACTTCAAGAGGATCAAAGCCCGATTCCGCCGGAAGAACGAAGCTGTTGGTTCTGATGAAGGTGATGGTGGTGACTCAGGTCGGGCGGAAGAAGATCTGGTGCTGAGAACCCTCAAGAGGTTGGGCGGATCCAGTAGCGAGAATCTCAGACTTGAGATCGGTCGTAGGCGGGAAGCGGTCTCGGAGATCCTGGAAAAACTCAGCCGAGAGGGTTTGGTTCAACACAACGGCAAGAAGAGCAGAGGCTCGATGTTCCAGATCACCGATTCGGGAGTCGCCAGATTGCTGGGTCCCGAAGGCGAAAACTGACCGAACCGCTGATTTTTTGACCGAAGACGAGGTTCCCGGGCTTTTCTCTCCCCAGAATCTCTCCCCGAATCTCTCCCGGATCTCTCCCCGGGAGAGATTCGGGGATAGATCCCGGAACCCTTCAACTTCAGCGAAACCGCCCGGAGACTGGCTCTGGGCAACAAATGTGGGCGAAATCAACCGCGATTTCGACCCAAATTAATCTCTCCCCGAATCTCTCCCCTGATTTTTTCTCTCCCCCACCAGGGAGTGCCCTTAAGCACTCCCATGGTGGGGTTAAAAGAATCTCTCCCCACTCTCCCCATCCCTATAGTGGGGAGAGATAAATGGGGAGAGATTCTTTCGAGGCAGAGATCGGGGTCGAAATCGCCAAATTGGGTTGGATGCGCCCCGGCGGCTCACATTTCTGGACGAGATGTGAGCGGTGTCTGCGGATGATGGTTCAGGTCGCCAGTCATCCCAGGTTGTGCAGATGGATCAGTTGAAGGGTTTGTTTTCGGTTCTGGTCAAAGCGGTCAAGGATCTGGAAAAGGTCATTGAGGACTGCAACCACATTGGTCTTGATCTTTCCGTTTCGCTGGACCCGGACTCTTTGAGGTTTAGCTTCGAACTGGATCGGTTCGGTTACGGACCAGAAGAACACTGGTCGTTCGATGATCTGAGCGAAGTCCTGAGCAAGATCGATGAGATCAACGCTCGCCTCGAGTCCGAGGCTTTCGATTCGTTGTCCCGATCCGGGCTGGGTCCGACCTACCTCGAGCGTGAGGGTGATCAGTTCTCCTATGTTCTGTACACGGTGGATCGGGAAGATCGCGATGTTGAGTACTGCGAGATCGGCTACCTCCTGAACTCCGAAACAGGGGGATCCGTTGAGTTGTTCGGTCCGGATGAGGACGGACAACTTGCGCTGTTCGATGGGGAGCAGCGATGAGTGAACCCGATTTCGATATGGGTAGTTATCTGCGGTGCGCTCGGTTGGCTCGGATGGTTGCAGCTGAGACGGGTCTGTCGTTCAGTGAGGCGCTGTCCGTGATCAGTGCTGTCGAGCGCATCGGTTCGCTCGATGCGATTGGTGGTGAGGATGGTTTGATGGTTGCGATCAACAACAGTCTGTTTGATATCGGCACAGCGCTCGATGAGGTGGTCGACGCGTTGAAGACGATCGCCGATCGGATGCAGGTCTAGCCCGATGGCTTCCCAAGGATCAGCCTCCCCGATCTACCGCAGCCAGGAATGGCAGATAACCCGTGCCCGGGCGTTGAGGGCTGCGAATTACATTTGCTGTTTCTGCGGCACGGGTCTGAGGGGCAGAGGGAGGTCTAGAGTCGATCACGTTGTCCCGATTGCTAAAGGCGGCGCTCCTTACGATCTGGGGAACCTTCGTTGCTTGTGCCCCAGCTGCGACAACAAACGCCACAGCGAGAAGGGCCGAGGTGGCGCTGAGAAGCCTCAGATCGACGCGCAGGGCTTTCCTGAAGGCTGGCGGTGATGTCGATGACCATCCTTCGCCAGTCGCCTGAAGCCTCATCCTTTCGGATGGGGGCTCACCCACTAGGGTGGGGGGCGTCTCGACAACCTGGGTCGCGGAGCAGAAGCGGCTTCCAGGCGTTCGATCCGAATCGCCCCGTACTCG
>Ga0315905_10004432_pt1 | contig 14330 bp, 28 predicted proteins | sample LakEriMetagenome_5_FD_203522 | JGI IMG/M metagenome (GOLD analysis project Ga0315905, IMG submission 203522) | Freshwater fungal communities from buoy surface, Lake Erie, Ohio, United States - Buoy 4 MA121 | ecosystem: Environmental > Aquatic > Freshwater > Lake | place: USA: Lake Erie, Ohio... | reverse complement strand
GGCCTCCCCGATCGGGACGGGGATCGGGGTCTGGACAAGGGTGGTTGTGGCGGTCATGGCAGCAGCATCGATGGGTTTCTTTCGTAAACGGTTGGCGATTGTTCGTGCTCGTCTTCCAGGTCGTCGTCGGGCCGGCGCCGAGGCTCTGGGAGGTCGTCCTCGTCGTACACGAGCAGGTCGCTCATTGCCCCAGCCCCCGTGTGGCCTCGGCAGCCGTCTCCAGCCGGCAGGTGATCCGGTGGGCCCGGGCCCCGGCGCCCGGCTGCATCTGCTCCAGCACGGCAGGATCCAAGCCGAGCTGGCGCAGGGCCGCGGCCACGGCCTCGGCCTGGCTGCTGATCAGCTCAAGCTCATCGAACAGTTCAAGCGCCATGGGGCGCGGTTGCGGCGATGTTGCAGGGAAGGTGAAGGTCATGGCAGGGGGATTCACTGGTCGGGTGATAGGGGGATGGGGAATCATGGGCGGCATCAATCCGGGCCTGTCAGGCCGTACTACCTGGACTCGCCAAGCTCTGCCGCTTTGCGCTCAGCAATCTGAGCCTTTGCCCAGGCAACAAACTTGTCTTCCCTCCTTGAGGACGGATAGATTTTATGATTGTCTTTGAAATGGGCGCTTATTTCATTGTCGTAAAACTCTCTAAGAGCGTCATCACTTGCATCATCTTCTAAGTCTTCGGCGTAGATTTGAAACGTTTGCGGCCTTTCGCCGGTAACGTATCCATCTTCGACTTGATACTGAGCCTCAAAAGCGTTTTCGGAAAGTGGCATGGCTGGATTGATTAGGGGAATGGGTTGAAACTACGGAGCCTGGAGGATCACCTCAGGCACCAGCAGCAGCCGGGCCTGAGGGTTGGCTTGTTGTTGGCCGTGCCAGATGCAGGGCAGGGCGATAAAGGGGGCTAGGAGAAGCCCTAGGAGGTGAACGCGGGTCATGCGGGTGGTTTCGTGAGGATTACCCGGTCCTTGGCCTCTAGCTGCCAAATGCGAAGGCGCAGACGCTGCAGCTCAAGGCGCAGACGCTGCATCTCCCATTCCGCATCGCTTCGGCCGTTAAGCCTGCCCTTGGCCCTGGCCGCAAAGATGGCGTGCTGGCTCTGCCTTTCGGCAATGAAGTAGCCAAAAATAGCGCCAACAAATAAGCAGACAACGCAAGCAATAATGATCATTTGGCAGCCTCCTTAATTGCTGACAAAGCTACTTTGTCCAGGTCACGGCATGCAGACTTATACCCAAAAGATGCAGCAAGCCTGAGGGCGGCCGAAATGTCTCCGCTTACTTCTTTGAGAATGTCCTCTACGGGCACGTCGGGGTCGAGGTAAACGATGTCCATCACATCAGCTCCGATTGAACTTCGCCGTCATCGCCGGGCTCACCTTGATCGGCGGCGGCTTCCTGGACAGGCTCAGCAGCGGCAGCGGCGGCAGCCTTGGAGGCGGGCTTGGCGGCACGCTGGGGCGCTGCTGCTGGCTGCTGCTGCGGCGTCTCCTCGGTTGCCTCAGGGGCCTGGGTTAGCTCCGCAATCTGCTCAGCGGTCAGCACAGGTTCGCCGTCCGTGTGGCCGCAGCCACGGTCCCAGCGATCGCGGTTCCCTTGGCCTCCGATGGACTGCATAAGGGAGCTGTGGCGCTCTGCGGGGATTCCTTCCAGGGCTTCAACCCCAAAGGAGATGCAGGCATCAACCACAAACGCGGCGCGGCCTACGGGGGTGAGCTGACGCTCCAAGGCGGTTAGGAGCTGCTGCTGCTGTTGCTCGGTTAGGGTCGCGACAGGGGCGGCAGCGGCGGCGATTGCAGGGGCCAGAGTGGCTGACGCAGGCGATAAAGGCGGTGCACCGGTGACCGACAAAAGACCAATTGCGGCGACGCCATCAATCTCGCTGGCGTCTGCTTCAGGCATGCTATTGCCCGTCATGCACTCGTAACAGCGCTTCAAAAACTTCCGCGTAGCTTTGCCGATTAACTGATCAGCCCCGCTATAGCTATCAGCCTTGACTGGAATAGAGGCTTCCATTGACTGGGCCTCTCCCTTTTGAAGCCATGTTGCGCTGCAGTCAACAGTAACGCCGCCTGGTTTGCTTTGCGGAACACCAATCACAGGGCGGAAATTAGTGACTGTTGACAGTTGACGGATTAGAGCTTCAAAGCCCTCTTTAGGGCAATAAAAACGCTCTGAAATAATGTTAAACTGGTTTCCAACAATCTGTAGGCCTCGGAGCAATGCTTCGATTGCAGCTTCTTTAACAATTTCGTAAGGATACGGAGTGCAGTAATATTCTTCAAACATTTTGGTTTGTCTGTTTTCTCTCCTGCGCTTAACCTTTGGATCTCTGTCGGTTCTAAAACCCAGGGGTGTGTCTTGTAAAGCTACGATCCTTGCTTTAATCTCAGGCTGATCGAACAAGATTCGCAGCTCGCTTATTGATGCAGCTAAATCAAGAGCAGCCATAATAGAAGCTCCATCGGCAGCGCCACGAAATGCTGTAATTGCAGCATCTGTAACAGATTGAAGCTGCGATGCAGTAGTCGGCTCAATTTGAGCCATTTGAAGCGTTGGCGGCTGCTGGCGCTGCATCGGCCCTGTGCCGCTGCGCCTCACCATGGAGCTGGTCATGTGGCCTTTCCGCAGGTTGGGAACCCTTTCGGGTATCCCAATACTATCCAGGTTAAAGCCGAAACTCGGTAGCTATTTACATTCCTTAACAATGGCCTGTCTGCTGGTCAGCCCTCGTTGTCGGCGGCGACCACAGGCACGAGGAGCATGTGCTCGCGTCCAAGCCTGATCTCAAACTCATCGCCGGGCCTTAGGCCGAGCTGAGCGGTGTAGGCCTTGCCAATCATCAGGTTGCCGTTGTGCTGCACCCTGGTCCTCCCCTTAGGCTTCGGACCCCGCTTGCCAGGGGGAGAATAGTCGGCGCCGACGCCTACGCCATTGGCTTCTAGTAAGGCCGCATAAAAGGCAGTGTAATTCAGCCGCTCTGTTCCGTTCTTTTGGGTGCTGACGTACCCAGCGGCGCGGACCTGCTCAGACATCGAGGCTTTGCCCAGCTCCTTGACCTTTACTAGCAGCTCGGACCCGACCAAGGGGGTACCACCTGGATCGGGGATTGGGGTCGATGTGCTTGCGGTCATTGCGGGGTGAAACTGGCTAGGCGATACTACTCTAACTTCGCGCTAACTCAATACGCAATGCCCGGTCATGCCGAAGCCGTCGATGCCGCCTGGGAAGGCCTGGCCAACGCCATCGCCGCGCAGGCCACCGACTACGACGCCATGGCCCTGCAGCTAGGTGCGGCAGTTGAGCGGATGGACCAGATGCAGTCCGACTGCGCCGAAGCGATCGAGCAGTGCTGCGCCCTTGCCGAGAGGAACATTGCCGCCGAGCGCCAGGCGGCTGTGGAGCAGGGCCAGTTGATCGAACGCACCTGGGTGTTGGGCCTGATCGGACTGTTGTTGCATGGGCTGCAGGAGGGCGCCGCCGCGGCCTCGCTGCAGAGCTTGCGGCGGATGATCGAAGAAGGGCCGATCGAGGTCACGGCAGCGGGGCCGGTGGTGTAGTCTGTTTGGTGGTGAGGACCAAGCAAAACCCCGGCTGTGGGCGACAGCCGGGATTTTTTTATTGGGAACAGAAATGCGCTTCCGGGAGTCGCACCCGGTGAGCAGCTGGTGCCCGGCATTGCAGACGGGTCGCGTGTGGTTCCGCAATCGATTTACCAGTTGCACCTATAGCCGTTTACGCGTAGGGACGGCCCACTTCTTAGCCCCTCAGGGAGCGCCAAGCGCTTGGCCATTGTAGGTCAGTGGCTGTCAAGCCCAAAACGTTTCCCGTGATAGGGCTCAATCGTGAGCGGAGCGGGCCAAGTCTGGTGTGTTTCCACTCTCCCGCCTTCGGTCATGGTGCCCTTGACGACTTCCCCTGTCTCAGGGTTGCAGGCCAACACGCCCAACAATAGGCGCCCTAGCCGATCGCGGACTATGGCGCCGCTGAGATACTGCTCAAGTGTTTGCATTGGCATGGGTCGATCAATGAGGATGGGATGAGCTGCCGGGTAGCCCCGGCCGGCCGTGGGGGGGTCAGCCCCAGGCGGTAAGAGCGCGCTGCAAAATTTCGCGGCCACGGTCAACCGCCTCTAGGCTGTGGGTGTCCCGTAGATTTGGGGATGGAATCAACGCTTGGATAGCGATCACCGTGACATCGAGTTGGTCTTCTGTTAGACCGCTCGGCTTTGATTGAGCTAGTGCGGTGCGAATGTCAGCCATTTTGATTGTGGATAGTGGTGATGGGATGGGTTGCCGGGAAGGCCCCGGCGGGCCGTGGGGGTCAGGCAGCTGCCCAGCCTTTCTTTAGCTTATCGCGATAAATGACGCGAGCATTGCCGACAAAGTGAAACCCGCGCCAGAGCTGATACCAGTTGCCTTTGGCATCGGTCACCCATCGAATCATTTCCACCGCTTTAGGGTTTTCTGCGTTTAATGAGTAGGAGCGAAATTCAATGCGCTCTGGGCCGTGCTTGTCAGTGCCGGTAAGGGTGAAGGTCATGGTTGGCGATGAGTGGTGGAAGCTTTCGCCCCCGATGCACATACCTTAGCGCATCCGTGACGGCATGGCAGGGCATCGGCTGGTCAGTTCACAATCCGTCACGCCTGCGCTTCTGTGCTCGCCTCGCCCGGTCCGCTCGATCGGCCCGGCCTTCTGAGGTGAGGCGAGTCCAGCACCTGCAGCACAGCAGCCCACGCGCGCCGGTGTGCAGGATTCCGCAGGCCTGGCAGGGCACCCGGGGCGCCGGTGGCAGCCGCCCGGCCTGGCGTTCGCGGTAGCGGCGGCTGCGGTGGGCGGCGGTGGGGTCAGTGGGCATGGCGACGGCGGCCCCTGGCGCGGCGTGCGCGGCGCTTGCGGCCGATGGGGCCGCCTCGCTCGGCTTTAGTGATCAAGCGACGCAATGGCTCAATTTCGGCCGCCGCGCAGGAGCACGTCAACAGGAGGAAGTTTGCTGACAGTTGATTAATGGCGGCTTGCAGGTTTTCTAAGGATTGGCGTCTTTCTCTATTCCAGCGTTCTGAGCTGGTCTCAAGTCTACTGCCGTTTTGAAGGGCGGTTAAAAACGCTTTTTGATAGGGCTGTGGGTTGATGGGAGTCGGGCTCATGGCCAGGTAGTCGCTAAGGGTCAGCGGGGTGTTTTGGGGTCAGGCATCGTCAATCTCCACCATGGCGGGCCAGTTGGGCATGCCCGGGTCGTAGGCGTCTTCGAGGGCCAGACGCAGTTCGGCGCGGGTGACGGTGATAACACCGCCGTCGTATGGAATGCCCCACTGGTGTTTTCCGCAGCCGATAGCGGTCGATTCCAAAAGGTCTTCAACGGTGGGGACGGTCATGGCTGGTTATGCAGTGGGATGGGTTGCCGGGAAGGCCCCGGCGGGCCGTGGGGGGTTAGGCAAGGATGGTTACGGGCTCGGTGTTCTCAACAGAAACACCAACAGAGCCGGCCCAATATTCGTAAAAAGCGCGATTATTGACCAGCTCGGTAACGGCCTGGGCCTCGCTGCGATAGCGGCTAAGATTGCTTTTGTTTGCGCAAATAAAATAAAAGCGGCCAATTTTGCGGACTTCAAGAATGACGTTGATGGTGGCGGTCATGGCTGGTGATGGGTGATGGGTGCCGGGCGGGATCTCTCCCCCCGATGCACATACCTTAGCGCATCCGTGACGGCATGCCCCACCCGTCGGCGGCCAGTTTACAAATCGTCGCAATCAAGCCAGCAGCTTCACGACCCGATAGCGGGAGCAACCGAGCCGGCTGGCAATCTCGCGCTGACTGATCCCAGCGCGGCGCCACCGGCGGGCCCGGTCGCGTTTGGTTTCAAGTGCCCAGGCGAGAAGCAGAACAGGAACGAGCAGCAGGGCAAGGGCCCAGGCTGCGAGGCAGGTGGCGGTCATGGTGGGGAATGGTGTGTTGCTCCGGGGCCTCTCAAGGCCTCGCCGGAGCGGGTGCTGTGTGGCGGGCACAAATGGCCATCGCCACCACGGCACTATATCACAAAAACTGGGTAGCTGTTTGTGGTGCGGTTGTGGGCTCAATAAAAAGGGCCCCCGGCGCCATTTTTAACCCGGGCCCAGTCGGATCACCGTGATCAGCGCCCCCGGCCGCTCGTCGCCGACGCACCAGCGCTTGTCCCCATTCGCGCCAACAATCCTGGCGTCGTCCTCATAGGCCAAGCGGCTCAAGGCGTCCCTGGTCGAGCGGTCAAGCTTGTCTAGATCCGGCTTCACGCAATGGAACAGCGGGGCTTCGCGGCTGGTGGCGCTGGATAGAGATGCGTTTAGGGGCTTAAGGCTGCCGTCTCTGCGGTAGTGGTTGGCGGGTCGTTGGAACAGGAACACCACCGACATGCGCACCGGCCCCTGCATCAAGGGCACCTTCGCCGCGATGGCCTCAAGGGCCACCAGCTCACGCCAGGGCTTCACGTAGCGACAGGACTCCCGCATCCCCCCGTTCGGAAGCCAGTCCTTCGAGCCCTGCGGGGCCGGCGCCATCCCCCCAACCCGGAAGGTGACGCTCTGCGGCCCTGCAAGGCCGTCCGACCCATCTCCGGCGCCACCCACACCAGGGAGCCCCTCGGGGCCCCCTGTGGGCGGTTCGGCTCGGCGCTTGTGGCGATCCTGGCGTGGGCTAGGTGCCGGCACGTTGCACCTCCGCAGCGCGGCCGCTCGCCCACCGATCGAGATCCAACGCATCAACCCATGCGCCGAGGGCGTCATCCGCCGGCCTGGCTTCCAGTTTCACCACGCCATCGGCGGCGACCCAGACAAGCCCCGCCCTCTCGATCCGAATCCGCGAGTCCGCGCACGAGGCCACGGCAGCCCCCAGCTCTGCCCATGGGGCCTGAAAATTGGTCCGCTCGTCCGGGCCGCTCCAGATCGCCAGCAGGCCCAGGCCGCCATCCGGGAACCGAACGGCCAAGTCCGCGGTGGTGGCCGACTCCCGCTGCGGCTGGGCGATGTGAACCAGCGACCCGATCACCTCGTTCCGCTGCCAGAAGGCGTGGCTCAGCAAGGCTTCCACCGCCTGTCGGGCCGGGTCGAACTTGCCAGAGGTGGGCCTCCATGCCGTGCCCGTCGCCGAGGGCCCCCAGAGGCTGCGGGCGTAGGAGGCGGCGGCTTCGCGTGCCAGGGGGCAGCGTGGCAGAGCTCCGGGACGCGAAGGGAAGGCGCGGGCCACGATGTCGCGAGCGGGCATGAAAACCCGGATCCCCAGCTCACGATGGGGGTAGTGGTACAGGCCCTCGGCAGGCTGGGGCACCGCGTCGCCTACCAGCCAGCGGTCGCAGAAGGTCACCGCCATGGTGCTCCCTCCTTGCCGCCCCGAAGGCTTCCAACGACGGCGCCGATGGGCACCACCTCCACCGCTGGCGCGGCTTGCAGAAGGCCGGCCCTGGCCTGTTGCAGCATCTCAGCGGCTGGCTTGGGGTTGCGCAAAATCCAGGCACTGGCAGGGCTTTCGGCTTCTAACGGCCAAAACCCTTGCAGCGCTTTGCCAAACGAAAAACAGCCCCACGCCATCTCACGCGGCTCCCAGGTGCGGCCATCCATGCCACCAGCCCAGATGCGCTGCATCTCTTCGGCGACCCGCTCCACGCGGGCCTGGAGCTCCTCGGGACTCAGTTGGCTGGGGTGCCACGGCCGGCCGCCACCGGGGAGCCTCAGCCGCTCTGGAGGCGGAACCTGCTCGTGCCGCACCGGTGCGGGATCGTGAAACCGATCGGGCGCCGCCATCCGCTCGGCCAGGTCTGATCGCAACCGCCGCTGTGTCGCTGGTCGGTCGTTCTCCAGCGGGTAGGCGTACCGCAGCAGGGCCAGGTGAGGCGCCAGCTCCTTCGGTGGCGCCGGATCCATCAGCCGCTGACCGACGCAGAACCGCAACACCTCGCCGGTGAGATCCCGCTTCGCGCTGGCCGGGAACGTGTCCCAGGCCAGCACTAAAGCCGCTGGGGTCAGGGGCCGCTGCATCGGCAGGAGCTGCAGCAGGCTCGTGATGGCCGCCTGAAATTCTTCGAGAGTGATCACGCCACCACCTCGACCAGCACGGCTTGCCGCGTGGTTGTCGCTGCTGCGGCGGCAGCCTTCGCGTCTCGATTGCGGATGAACGCGATCGCCTCGGCCGCCGATTGCTCAGGTGTCATGCGCCCCTTGAACACGCTGCCCATCACCGGCGTGGTGGCCTTGGTGCCGAACTGCTGCCAGCGGTTGAAGTTGAGCCCCAGCCACCCGGGGCCTGAAATCCTCGCCTTGGTGCCCTCGTCCAGCTGCTCCCGCAGGATCTCGGTGCCGCCCTGCTGGTGATCTTGGATTTTCTGGGCCTCGGCAAGCATCCCCTCCCAGGCCCGCTGCGTCCGCTTGGCCTTTGGGTTTCGTGCTGGCCAGAACTCCAAAAGCTCGCGAACTACCGGCAGCAGCGCCGTCGGAACGTCGTCGTGAGCCGGCTTGAACCCGGCCTCTCGCCTCTTGGCTTTCGGCTTGACCAGGACGATCGCCTCGGAGTCTGGCGCCGGCTGCGGCGGTGGCTTCGGACGGGGTTCCGGGCGGGGTCGCTGCTGCGGCTGGGGTTGGACGGCTTCCGAGATGCTTGCAGGGGTGGTGCTCAAAACAGCTTCTGAAGGCCAAAAAAGTTCGGCGCCGTTAGTTGCTGCAACGGTTTTCGGCCCTGGAAGGGTGGTGGCCGATCCCGTTGGCTCGGGGGGCGGTTCCGGGGCAACCGGGGATTGCGGTTCGGGGATCGGAATCAGGAATCCATCCCGATCACGGCACAAGCCAGCGGCGACGGCCTCGGGCCGGCGCTCCCCCTGCGCAGCGGGGGCTAAGGGGGGTTCTATGGATTTCTTCTTCTTGATCTTCTTCTCTTGATCTTCTTTATGGGCACCTCCTGCCCTATCCCCATGCACCTCCTGCCCTAGGGCTAGGGCACCTCCTGCCCTACTCCGATAGGGCACCTCCTGCCCTAGGGCACCTCCTGCCCTATCGGAGATGGCCCAATCAACATCCCAGATTGTGAGGTGATACCGGTTGGAGGCCTTCCGTCCGCTAACCCCAAAGGTGTGCTTTCGGGCAACCCATCCTTTCCGCTCCATGCCCGCCAAGACACCGCTCACCGATCGTTTGGACATACAAGCCTCCTCGGCCAGCAAGTTCATTGATGGGTGGATGTCGGGAAAGTGGCTTTGCAGGCACCAGAGAATTGCCAGCTCTAGCGGTGTGGCCTGGCCTCTTAGCCAGTTGGGCAGTGCCGTAAATGTCGGCCTCTGTCCCACGTACTCGTTTGTCATGTAGAATCCAGGGGTAGGAGATAACTGATCCCGTCCCCTTTCTGCCGGCTAAGCTTCGGGGAAGGCGATCACGGAGGGCCCGGCCGCAAGGTCGGGTTTTCTGCTGCTGGGTCTCCGGTATGGGCCACGATAGCCGAATCTGACGGCAGGCCCCATGGCCGACCAGCTCAGCGCTGCCGAGATGGTGGCCGCCATCGCCCACGATCACCCCGGCCGGCACCCCTACACGCTCGCCCTGCTGCTGCAGGCCCGGTACCGAAGAATCCTGGACGGTCGCGAGGTGGCTCGGATAATGGCTGGGCTAATTCCTCGGCAAACAGGCGGCAAACTGCTATTGTAATTCCGTTGGCAGCCCCCACCCCATGACACCCCCTGCCCCCTGCGCTCCGCCACTACCGCCGCCGAGGCCTACCCCTAGGCCTGCGCCAAACCCGCGTCCGCGTTTAACGGCTTTTCTTGAGCTTAGATTGCCAACAATTGACAGGTTGCGGAGCGCTCAGGCCGCACTAACTATCCGCGAATCTTCGCTTTCTTGGGCCCACCCGTACGCCATCGAGTTGCGGCGGTTATATCGAAACGAGAAAATTTCCAATGGTTGAACCACTTTCACCTGAGACCCTTGCCTGGCTGCGCCAGGCAGCAGCGGCAGGTGCCGCCGAACCCAGGGTGCTGCTGCATTTGATGGAGCGGCTGGAGGCTTTGGAAAACGACTGCATTGAGCAATCACAAAGCAGCCGCTTTTGCAACAATGCGATTGTGCGGCGGCTGGAGGCTCTAGAGGGTGCTGCTGCGCAGCCCGCCAACCCTGCCCATGCCGCCACGGAAATGGTTCCCACCCCCGAGAGTGCCCCGGCGGCCACGGATGACGAACTGTTTGATCTATTCCATCAACACGGCCCATTGGGCATAGTTCTACGGGGCATCTACAACCTCGGCCGCCAGCACGGCGCCGCCCGGCCTTCAGACACGTTACCTGCACGTGTGCTGACTATGTGCAAAAAGCGCGGCTGGTCTCTTCATTGGAGCAGCCGAGGGGCGTACCTGCACCTAGAGGTTTCCGAGCTGATTGAAGCTCTCAGGGGTAAGCGCGGTAAAGTGGTTGATGAGGCTGCCGATGTGCTGCTTGTGTTGATGTCCATCACAGAAAACGCTGGGATTCCCTGGGGCGAGGTTCTGGATCAAGTCGCAGCGACCTGCGCACGGCTAGAAGTGTGCGATACGCATCCGGGGGAGGAGCAGGAGGCCAACCCCGAGGGCGCCCCGCCGGTTATACAGCGCTTAATCAAGGCCCCGATGGACGCCAAGGGCTATGTGGATCTGCGGGATCCTCCAGTCGCCAAGCCCGCCCCGCCGGCCGCGCCTCCTGGGTTGGTGGAGAGGTTGCAATTAGCTGTCCGGATGTCAGGGGGATCCCTTATGGACGACGAATGGCAGGCCGTGGTCTGCCAGGTGGCCGAGTGGCTTGATCTTGAAGGGTATAACCGTGCTGCAAATGATCTCCGAGAGGAGATAGCTAAATGACCACTTGCATCCTCTACGACGGCCCCGCCGGCACCAGCCGCCTGCGGGTCACCGCCCGCTCAACCGCCGCGCTTGCACCTCAATCGCAGTGGCTGGTGCGCTTCAACCGCTGCAGCAAGAAGAGGACAGAGCTAAACCAAACTGCGGCATGGATGCCCAGGCTAGACGCCTGGGATCGAGGTTGCTGGCACCCGATCGGTAGTCGTCTGATCCCAGCCAGCGTGCTTGCCGATGTTGAAGCCTGGCTGCGGGGCCGGCCGGTTGGCGACTTTCAAGAAACAACCACCACCACAGAGGCAACATGAGCACCAACCCCGATCACATCAACCAACTTGCTGCAACCATCCGTGAGGTTGATGGCAGCCACGCCAAGGGGGCGGCTGACCTGGCCCAGCCGAAGGGGCAAAGCTCGTTAAATGTAAATCTAATAATTGACACTTCGCCCGAAAACTTGAAGCGGCTATGCGATGGACTGGCCGCAGCTGTCACGCCAAACGGGGGATACGAAGCGGCCACGATCGACGATCCGGCTCCCGGCACTGGCGGTGATCAAATGGTGCAGGTGCAATGGTGGATTCCGCAGCACGGCTGCGATTCGCTCGAAAACACGCTTGACGCCATAAAATACAGAATTTCTATCGCAGTTACAGATTGGCTCGCAACTGCGCTGGTCCCAGTCAGATCGGAACAACCGGACGGGGATGGGCCGAGCTTGCCCCAAATTGACGAACTTTGCGCCGAGTTTGGGTTTCACTATGACGACGATCAGGGGGAAACGCTGCAGATCTTGCAGGAGATAATCGGCGCCGCCCGCACCCGCTGGGGACGCCCCGCCACCTTGGAGCATGTAGGCGGATCAATTAATGACGAGCAGCGCGAAGCGGTGCGAGCGGCCGTAGCCGAGGCACTAGGCGACGCGTACGACTGCACCCGCGTATGGGAGGCCTGGCAAGTTGGAACAATGGGGCCCGATGATTTCGAGTTGGTAGCTGAAGATGAAGAGCGCGTGGCCGCGATTGCGGATGCGGCGATTGAGGCGTTACGCCCCGCCACCCCGCCGCCCCTGCCCTCCAACTACATCGACCCCGAGCACCAAGGGGAAGAACTGGAGTTGCTGCAGACCTTCTACCGTGCCTGCCAGGCCGAGGGCGGAACGGCCGATGAGATTTACCTGAGAGGGATCCGGGCTGTGTTGTCTGCCAGTCCCGCCGCCCCGCCAGCGCCAGAGCCCTACAACCCCACGAAGGACGAGGTAATGGACATGGCCAAATCGTTTCAACTTGAAGTCAACGACCAGGACGCTCTGATGTGGCTGGTGGTGACGGCCATCGCGGCATGGGGTGACGCCTCTGCCGCCCCGCCAGCGCCGGAGCAACATGTTAGCGAGACTTACGAGTCCACAGCGCCAGAGCTGGGGGAAGTGGCGGATTACCTCCGAGATCACGGCACTTGGCTGATCCAGTCCGGCTATGCCAACGAATCAATTCAGACTCGCGACCTGGGCATTAAGGTTTCCCGCACTGCAACTCTGCTTCAGCGGTTCAGTCTCGGCGGCCGGATTGTCCCAACCGTGGAGGTGGAGGAGTGATAGAACACTCAACATGGGCCGACGTTGCTATGCAAATTGTTTGGCTGATTCCTGCTTGCCTACTTATCTGGAGGGCAACTCAATGAGCGAACCACTTCCCCCCGCCCCAAGCCAAAGAAGTGCAATCGTGAGCAACAGGCAACTTTACCTATTATGCGCCGTGATCCTCTTTGCGGTTGCAAACATATTCCAGCCTGCACTGCTATTCGGGCTTGCGCTGTTTTTTCTTACCTTGTTTTTATTCACAGAGACATGAATAAACTACTCTCTCCCGCCGACCGCCTGGCCTTGGCGTTGTGCCGAGCGATCGGCTATCCCGGCCCGTGCCACCCTTCGCAGATCTGCATCGGCTGCCGCAAGCAATCTGCCGCCGTTGCCCACGAACTGGCCGCCATCCTTCGCGAGCGCCATGGGGGCTCATCTCAGGTGGCCGATTGGCTCGATGGGGTGGGGCGCTATCCGGCCGCTTCTGATCCGATCACCTACCCCGACTGAAACAATGCGCGATCTCTTATTCGGTTTTGTCGCTGGCTTCGGCTTGACGTGGGCCTTGATGTCCTTTCGCCGTGGCAGCAACCCAGCGCCGCTAGGCCGGAAGCCAGCGCCGCCGTCCGGGCCGCCTGAGCAGCCGTTGGCGGCACGGCTGATCCGTTACCTGCACTGGAGGGATGAGCAAGTGCGGCGGACCTTGACTGATCCAAGCCTCGGGGAGCCGTGGCTCGAAGATTGCAAGCCAGAGTCTCCGGCTGGGCCGCCTAACTACGACTGGCGCCGCAGGTTCAACCACGAAAACACGAATCCTCCGGCTGGTGCGCCTCCGCTCAAGTTGCGGAGGAATGATTCGACCTACGGCTGGGGACCCCGCCAGCTTCCGCCGACGCCCCCCGCTCCCGGGATGCGCCGCGAATATCTCTGGACCTCAACCCAGATGGCCAAATGCGGCGGCCCATGCTGGGAAACTCAAGATCCCAGCTACTGCACCTGCGGGGATCTGTGGCGCGACGTGCCCATCCGCCTGGGAGAGGGCCAGGTGCAGCGCGGTGGCTTTGGCGACGGACCGACCACACCAAAGCCATTGATCAAGCCGCAGCCAACCGGTGGGCGACAACTTCCTCCTTTGCTGTGACCTACCCCACCCATCGCCCCAGCCCACTCAGCCCCGCTGCCCTGGCAGCCTGGGGCAGACTGAGGGCATCATGGCAAGGGATGGCATGGCAGGGATCACATTGAAGATCGATGGGCTTGATCAGCTGCAGAAGATGCTGCAGTTCACCGACCCGAAAACCTTTGCCAAGGCAAACAGGGCAGGGATTGCCAAGGCCACAAGCGCAATCAAAACGCAGGTGGCCAAAGAGATCGGCCGGGATTACAACATCAAGGCAGCACGGATCAAACAGGACATCAGCCGGGCGACCATTGCCCCCGATGGATCATCGGCAACGATCCGGTTCAGCCGCCGCCCTCCAACGCTGGCCCAGTACGGCATGAAGCCAGGTACAAGGGGCGGCAGCCAGCCTGGCCTAGGACGCGGCAGGGGATGGGGCAAGCCAGCCAAGCCAGGTCGGCCGCTTACTGCCACGATCCTCAGGGCCGAGGGGCGCAAGGTCTATCGGGGTGCGTTCGTCGCCGTTGGCAACAGTGGCAACGAGGTGGTGTTCCGCAAGGACGGCCAGGGCAAGCTCTACGCGGTCTACGGCCCCTCAATCGGCTCGATCTTTCTGGGTCAGGGACGCCACTCTCAGCGGCTGCAGGCCAGCGCAGCGCGGCTGATCAATGACGAGTTCATCAAGGGGTTTGAGAAGAAGCTGAGCGACATTGCGCGGGGGTATGGCGGGCGGTGAGGGCTGGCACCCCCCCCCCGGCTTCAGGGTCCTTCCTGGCCTGGCCATAGTGACGGTCCTAGCGAT
>Ga0315905_10004430_pt1 | contig 14332 bp, 16 predicted proteins | sample LakEriMetagenome_5_FD_203522 | JGI IMG/M metagenome (GOLD analysis project Ga0315905, IMG submission 203522) | Freshwater fungal communities from buoy surface, Lake Erie, Ohio, United States - Buoy 4 MA121 | ecosystem: Environmental > Aquatic > Freshwater > Lake | place: USA: Lake Erie, Ohio... | reverse complement strand
GGTGGCGTGGCAGGTGTGATTGGTGCAATACAAACAGCAGGCACAGCCTACAACACATTCAAAGGTGCTGATCTACGATCTATTGTGAATGAAGAAGCCAATCTTGCTCTCAAAGACGTATTGAGAAACAGTATTCCTGCAGCGGTTCGGCAACAACCCGGCGGCAACGGCGGGTTTGTGTTTCCACGAGACCCTGCATTTGTTCTTGGTAGTCAACGTGGTACACAAGTAATAACACTACGAGAATAACATGGGCGACACAGTCAATTCAGTCAATACCAATGTAGATCTCACAGTGAGAATCTTTGATCAATTCTACAGCTACGAACAGTTTGTTGCAGTGGAAGAATACGATATTGTGTATAGTTTTTTGAGGTCAGTGTTTACCACTGATCAGGCTGCAGGCAATTTCACCGTGGCCTTGTTTAGAATTGCTGCTGAAACTAGAACCAACGTGCTGAGTATTCTGGCTATGCTGGAAGGACAAGGTCAGATGCAACTCAGCCAAACTCTAGCATACTATCTCAACAACATGAGAAGCGGCTCAACCCTGTTGGGATTTGGCGCATCAGTGACTCCCAACTTCTACACAGCAAGAAACGTGCTGCCGTGATCACTGGATTCAGCCATGGCTAACTTTGCAAAAGGTGTATTTCAACCCAAGAATCCTGCCAAGTATGTGGGCAACAAAAGCCCCACTTATCGCAGCAGTTGGGAACAGGTGTTCATGACATTCCTGGACAACAACGACAACATCATGCAGTGGGGATCAGAATGTGTGGTGATACCGTATCGTCATCCGCTAGATGGCAAAATGCACAACTACATTCCAGATTTTCTAATCACATACCGTACCAAAAACAACACCACCCGAGCAGAACTGGTGGAGATCAAGCCCAGAAAACAAAGCATCATTGAAGAAAAAATGAATTCAAAGGAACGTGCTATTGTGGCAATCAACTATGCCAAATGGGCGTCTGCTCAAAAGTGGTGCAACCAACAAGGGCTAACCTTTCGCGTAATCAATGAAGAGCACATCTTCCATCAAGGTGGCAAGAAGTAAATAATGCAAAGTGATGATAAGTATTGTTATGACAATATATTATCTTTACAAAAAAACTCACAATACCACAGGACTAAGTTATTTAGGATTTACACAAGATGATCCTTATACATATCAAGGATCTGGCACACGGTGGTTACATCATATTAAAAAACACGGATATAATGTAACTACTGAAATTCTACACGAAACTACGACTAAAGAAGAAATAAAAGATAAAGGTCTGTATTACAGTAACCTATGGAATGTAGTTGTTAGCAACGAATGGGCAAATTTAAAACCTGAAACTGGAGAAGGTGGCGGAGTTCCAGGAATGCATAAGGGAAAAAAACGCCCTCAAGAACACATTGATGCAATGAAGAAAGGATGGGCTCGTGCAAAAGAAAACGGTTACCAACCATGGAATTATGGATTATCAGGCTTTAAAGGCCCGTGCCAACCTATTATTTTAGTATCTCCTGATGGAAAGAATTACTCATATGAAAGTATGAAGCAAGGCTGCAAAGAAAATAATTTACTCTATACAAAAATGAGTAGCGTGAATAGTGGCAAACTCAAGCAACATCGTGGGTGGACTATTCTTAAGGTGCAAATTTAATAACGGTAAATACGTCATGTCCCTTCCGACCAACAAAAAACTTGAGGCCTTGTTTGATTTGCCAACTAGTGCAGACTCAGACGACACAGTAGTGTATACCACTGAACAAACTCAAGCTGCCATGATCGAAATTGACACCACAATAGACAAGATTGACGCTGCTCTACCCGGTGTTCGAGACCTTAGCTCGTCGGATACTGAAATGGATGATCTAGCTAAAAAAGCCACAGACACCTTTGATGAACTAATGAGTTTGGGTATGCAGGTGGATTCAAGATTTGCTGCTGAAATTTTTGGTGTTGCAGGCACCATGCTGGGCCATGCGCTTACGGCCAAAACAGCCAAGCTCAACAAGAAACTTAAAATGATCGATCTACAGTTGAAAAAAGCCAACCTGGATATAAAAATCGCAGACTCAGACACTGCACCGGTACAGTCGGGCCAAGGACATGTGATAACTCGCAATGAATTGCTGGATAGATTGCTGGGCGACAGAAACACAAATGCCAAAAAAGGCTAAATATCACATAGGACCCTAATATGAAAAAATTTCATCAATATCTTTCCGAAAGCGAACGCACATACAATTACCGGATCAAAATTCTAGGTGATGTGCCGTCAGGCTTTATTGGAGAGCTCAAAGAAAAACTCAAGCAGTTTGACATTGCAAAAATGTCAGACAAAAAAACCACACCAGTACAGCACCTGCTCAAGGATTTTCCTGGTGCAGAAAATGAAATGGTAACATCAGTTGATGTGAGCTTTAGATACCCTGCTATTGAGCCGCAGGTGCAACAGCTGGCTCAGTTGTTGGGATTTAACCCCAACAGAATCCGCCTGCTTACACAACCATACGTGGACAGCATTGACAAAGAGATCACAGACATTGAAGCACAAAACAAAGACTTGATCCGAGACACTGCTTATCCTGCACCTGATGCGGCTCAACGTGCCTTGTCAAAAGACTATTCTACAGGCCCATACGATCATGCAGTGTTGAAAAATGCATATCGCAGTGACTTTACTATTGCTGGTGGTCGAACTCCTCCTGCAAAAACCACAAATGATTTGCCACAGGGCAACACCAGCCCAATGACCAATATCAAACGTCAGCCCAAGCCTGCTACTGGCTACAACACAAGAGGATAAACCATGACATTTTTCTATGATCTCAATAAAAGACTCGACAGCATCCGTGCCACACCAGAAGTTACTAACCAACAACTCAATGAGCAGGCCAGTCCACTAACTCAAGTTCTCAACGAACGATCAACAGGCGACTACTCTGCTGTCAAAGCAGCCGCTGGCAAAGACATTGGCAAGCCAGGCAAAAACTTCTCAAAGATTGCTGCAGGTGCAGCCAAGCGTTATGGCAGCGAAGAAGCAGGCAAACGTGTGGCAGGTGCTGTGTTGAACAAACTGCGTCATCCCAAAGAAGGCATGGGCTTTCTTGGAGAAAAAGACGTTGAAGAAGCGTATAATCCCAACAGTGTTGGTGCTGAAAATCGCAGAGGTCTGGACGCAAGTCATGCAGCCAATCTTAGAAAGAAAGCTGCTGCTGGCGATGCCAAGGCTCAAGCAGCACTGCAACATCTCAAAGACAAAAAAGAACGCATGAGCAATGATTTCACAAGCCGTATGGAACGTGAAAGTGCTGGCATGGACGAGTCAGCATTGCAAGCTGCATTTGGCAAAAAGAAATATGGCGATCAAGGCATGAAGGCCCTGCAAAAAGCAGGAAGAGATAATGCCAGCGACAAGACCATGAGCAAGATTCGCAATCGTTATGACAAGTATGATGAAAGCATGGACGAAGCCAGCAAGCCAGACTTCCTGGACATTGACAAAGATGGTAACACGACAGAGCCAATGAAATCTGCTGCTCGAGGTATGAAAGAAGGTGGCATTCCGATGACACCCAAGCAACAGAAGTTTGCTAAATTAGCAAAACCCTTTGACAAGATCACTTTTGCTGACAAGATTGTTGGTGCCAAAAAAGAAGTTGACGAAATGCTAGGACAAGTAGCAGCCGATGCTATGAAGAAAGCCGTGCGCGGCCGTGATCAAGACATGGAAGAAGCCAGTACCGGCAACGCATTTGATTACAAAAATTTTAAACAACCTGAAAAACAAAAGCCCACTAGCTTTGTTCACAAAGGCACATACGGCACTGAGTATGATGGCGACAAAGAAGATGCCAAGGCAATTGCTACTAAAAAGCGAGCCGCAGCAGATGCTGGGCAAGGCTCACGTGGTCGTGGTCGTCCCAAGAAAGGTGCGTCAGTGGACACAGGCGAAGTTATGAAGCCAGACTTTAGTGCATTTGGAGACAAAGTCAAATTGAAACCTCACACTGGCAAAATCACCAAGCACAAGATGGTGGGCGAAGACGATTTGGATCCAAAAGATCAAGGCGAATACGATCAAGAAGGCGACATGGCCAAGGACAGTATCAAGACCGTGGTGCGTCATGCACAGGCCCTGGAAAAAATACTGGGCGACGATGATAACCTGCCAGAATGGGTACAATCCAAGTTGGCCAAGATTGAAAGCATGATGACTGCAGTGGATGACTACATGCAGAATCAACAAGACGACGACATGGATGTTGAAATGGATGTTGAAATGGATGAAGAGTCCACCCACACTCGTGATAGCCGTGCCGAACGAGCTGGTCGCAAGGTGGCCAAAGACATTGAGTATGATGAAAAGAAGAAAGATGGTATCCATGGCAAGCGTCGCAGCGGCGAAGATGACAAGGCTGAAAAAGCCGGTAAGAAAGTCACCAAAGACATTGAATACGACGAGAAAAAAGACAAAAAGAAAAAAGAAGTAGATGAAACAACTAGTTCTGGTTCAGTGGCCACTGGTGGTTCTGCTGCTCCTAAATCCAGCGGCGGCATGAGTTACGGCAAAGGTATCTATGACAGCTTGAATCGCGAATTAGAAGGCATGATCTCTGAAAGCATGAACATCAACATGAGCATGAACAATGACAGCCACGGTGGTCCAAGCCGGAGTCTCACAGTCACAGCCACAGACGAAGATGCAACCGCATTGGCCAGCATACTCAGAATGGCAGGCATGGGCGGTGGCAATGACCACATGCCACACATGAACAACGGCGTGGTACAACCGGACGAAATCAAAGTCATAGACTTTGATGACGGAACTGATGACCTGGCAGCAGAACTCAGCAACGAGTTGCACAGCGATCATGACAGTAACGACTCTGAAACCTGTTCCACATGTGGATCAAGTGATTGCGGCTGCAATGATTCAGACACCATGGATGAAGCCTACGGTGACACAGACGAAACATTGAATAGTCCAGACTGGCCCACAGATGCTGAAGGCACTGATGATGCCATGATGTACTCGGGTGGATTAGACGGTCCTAAGTCAACTGGTCAAACTACAATTCCTGTAATTGCCAGCCAACAAGATCGTCAACATGCATATGAAGACGCTGCTGCTCTACGCCGCATGATGGAAATGGCAGGACTGCCAGTTGCTGAAGCAGCACCACCAGTCAAGTTAGCAACACCACAGCATGTGGATGAGCCTGTGAGCCCTGCATCAGCTGCCGCAACACCAGGCAAAAAGCCAGTGGTCAAGCCTGTGACAAAATCAGCAACACCACAAGCAGTGGACGAGCCGGTGAAGCCGGTCAAAGAAGACCAAATGGCACACAGTCTCATGAGAGAACTGCACAACTTCAAGTATTGATATGACACCACAATTCCAAACCTATGCAGAAACCATGAACAGGCTGTCTGAACGGCATCCGCCTGCTCCTACACCTGCAGAGGTGCGCAACCAACCAGCGTTTATTCCAGGCGTGCTGTCACAAACCACAAATTTGTTCCAGCCGGTCAATGTTGCAGATCTAAACAAGGATAACAAATAATGGCTATTCAAGTTGTGAACGCTGTGAGCAATACAGCCTGGACCACAGACAAAGTGGAAATTGCTACCACCACTGCCAATGTGACTTTTCAAGTTAGTGTAGTGCAGTTGACCTATACACAGGCCAATGGTAGACCTGCCAACGCCACCATGAGCACGTCAATTGGCAACCTGTATGCCAACGCTATACAAGTTCCAGGCAACTCAGTTCAGCAGTACTATGTGGGTGTGGGAAATTATCTCAACATCATCACAGGCACAGCATTCACTGCCACAGCCCTGGGCACAGCCTCATCAGCCACAGCAGGTGTCAACGGTATTGTTGGGTAACACTCAATGAGAGCCCGAGAGTTTGTTACTGAGACCCGCGCAGGAAAAATCAGCACTCGCAATCAAGCTGCCACAGTGGGACTCAACACATTTCACGACAGTGAAAGGGCCAACAGCGACTATACTCTCAATCGTGTGATGATGGCAGTGGCCATGGCAGACGGTTCTAATACACCAATCAAGATGGATTACAAGAGCTGGGCTGGCAAAGAAAAAACAGCACATCCTTATACTGAAGTAGAACAGAACATGCTCAAGCAGGCCTTCAAGGCAGCTGGCGCTGACTGGACTGACACCAACAAAGGTGACCTCAATAGTGGCGAACATCCAGAAGTCAACGTTGCCAGTCCTGTGATAGGATTCCGAGGATATCCCAGATGAGAGCACGAGAGTTTGTGACTGAAGAAAAAACCCTGCCGCCAGAGCAGGCAGATCCCATGAATCATGTGTTTGTGTTGCCCGGTGTAAATTCTTCTGATCCATATGAAATATATAGATTTGGTGTGGCCATGGCTCGTGCCAGAAGCGATGCTGGAACTGATGGCATCACCGACCGATTACCCGCTTGGTCCGCAGAGGCTGCGTTTGGAGAACATGCAGTTGTGGCTGGATTCAATGATTCCGTTGAGTCCGTAATTGATCAAGCATTGAGCATGGCAGGCTTGCCTGCAAAAAAAGTGCAAATAAGTACGCCAAACAGCATAGAACCTGCGTCAGTAAATCACGCCAGCCCTGTCAAGGGTTTTGCCGGTTACCCACGCTGATTATTTTTGATTAAACATATCTAGATCATGGCCAGTCCACCCCCACCATACGACGATATTACTGGCATAAGTCGTGCAGTGATGAAAGACAATGCACAAGTAACATTGGCCAACTACAATGGCAATGCTAGACCTGGCGAACTTGTAGTTGATCAAAGTACTGATCAAGTGTTTATCGGCAATAGTGCAGGTGCGTTGACACAAATTGCTGCGGGCATTGGCAACGGCGGAGTCAGCGGATTGCCTGCAGGCTTCTACCAAATGGCATACAATCCCACAACTGGTGAAATCGTTTACTACACTTAATACTAATATGAAAAAACTCTTCCTACTCTTGCTGATTGTGCCTGTGCTGGCCATTGCACAACCCCGACAAAAGCCTGGCGTGACCTATGACGCTGTGATCACCAGAGTCATAGACGGTGACACAGTGGCTTTCCAAGCAGACTTTTTGCCTGCACCACTCAAGAAAGAACTCAGCATCAGAGTGTATGGTGTGGACACTCCTGAAAAAGGATTCCGTGCAGCCTGTGCCAGTGAAGCACAGCGTGGAGAAGCTGCAAGTGCGTTTACCAAACAAGCTGTTGCTGCCAGCACCAAGCGTCAGGTTGTGCTCATGGACTGGGACAAGTATGGTGGACGAGTGCTAGGCGATGTCATACTCAACGGGCAAAGTCTACGAGCCATGTTGATACAAAATGGATTTGCACGTGAATACTACGGCGAAGCCAAAACATCCTGGTGCAATTAATATAATCAATTGTGGTTAGATTCAAGATAACTACTTGATCATGTCAAAACCACTTGAGACCGTACTGGTCAAGTCTCCTCATCGAACACAAACATTCACAGATCAACAACTGGATGAGTTTTTGAAGTGTGCTGATCCTGTCACAGGACCGCACTACTTTATGGATAACTTTTTTCATATACAACATCCCACACAGGGCAAAATGTTGTATCATCCGTATTCGTATCAGGTCAAACTGATTGATACCTATCATACCAATCGCTACTCCATCTCCATGATGCCTCGACAAACAGGCAAATCAACCAGTGCAGCCGGCTACCTGTTGTGGTACAGCATGTTTGTTCCAGACTCCACTATCCTGGTAGCAGCACACAAATACACCGGTGCTCAGGAGATCATGCAACGCATACGCTTTGCTTATGAACTGTGTCCAGATCATATCCGAGCCGGAGTCACAAGCTACAACAAAGGATCAATAGACTTTGAAAACGGTAGTCGTATTGTGAGCGCTACCACAACAGAAACAACCGGACGGGGTATGAGTATTACACTACTCTATGCCGATGAGTTTGCGTATGTGCGACCCACAATTGCACGAGAGTTCTGGACTAGTATCTCACCTACCTTGGCCACTGGTGGTAAAGCAATCATCACCAGCACACCCAACTCAGACGAGGATCAGTTTGCGTTCATCTGGAAAGGTGCCAACAAAACCGAAGATGAATATGGCAACCCCACACCCTTGGGCATAAACGGATTCAAGGCCTATCGCAGTTACTGGCAAGAACATCCTGATCGTGATGAGTCCTGGGGCGAAAACATGCGAGCACAACTGGGCGATGATCGATTCCGCCGTGAGATTGGCTGCGAATTTATCATCAATGACGAGACTCTGATTGCTCCTGCCAAACTGCTGGATCTTGACGGACTTGAACCCATGTACAAAACTGGGCAAGTGCGCTGGTATGAACCAATCAGAAAAGATCAAGTGTATGTTGTGGCACTAGATCCCAGTCTAGGCACAGGCGGCGATCCTGCTGCTATTCAAATCTTTGAAGCTAACACCACACGACAAGTAGGCGAATGGCGACACAACCGAACTCCAATTCCCGAACAGATTCGTATCCTGGTAGATGTGATCCGGCACATAAACGAAACAGTAGGCGACGAGAAAAGCATCTATTACTCAGTGGAAAACAACACCATTGGAGAAGCAGCACTTATTTCAATTGCAGAATGGGGAGAAGAAAACATACCAGGCTACTTCCTGAGTGATGTGTCGGGTCCTGCTGTGAACGGACGCAGAACACGCAAAGGATTCAACACCACAAACAAGTCCAAACTGAGTGCCTGTGCCAAACTAAAAAATCTTGTGGAATCTGGCAGAATGAAAGTAAACAGCAAAAGTTTGATTTCAGAGTTCAAAAACTTTGTGGCACACGGCACAAGTTATGCTGCCAAACCCGGCGAAACAGACGATTTGATCATGGCCACAATCCTGGCTGTACGCATGCTCACAGTGTTGCAGAGTTTTTATATTGAACTAGACTCGCACATGCGAGATCACGAGTCCAATATTATAGAACCCTTCCCGTTCATTTCTATGGTGCGTTGAGGTAAATACCGTATGGCACAAAATTCAATCGCAAGCGAACTCAACGATCTGTTAATCACACGTGATTTTGACGTCAACGCACTCAGCACCAAAACTGGTAAACCAGCAGTGAACAGTCGCGGTGTACCCGACACAAACGAAGCAGACATGTTTAGTTTTGACTGGATTGGGCCCACTGGCAAGAACTACGGAACCATGGTGATCCTGCTGGATCAATCAGGTGGCATGACAGTGTACTTTGGAGACAACCTTGGTCGTACCATGGACCCAGAAGACAAACTGGCCTGGTACGGCGACCCAGATACTGATAACTCGGGCTTTCTGGAACAATTGAAAAATTTTGCCATCCGCACCAGCAAGGTGCGTGGTGGATTTAGTTTGGAAAACATGAGCCGGCTCAAGTATGCTATTGCAGGACAAGCAGCCCTGACAGAGAGCTTTTATGGCACACGTAAAATTAGCTATTCAGGACTGGCAACTGAAGCCAGACTCATGATCAAACATTCAAAGGTGCTGGACGAGAACGATGCTCGTTTCCGCTATGTGGAAAGTTTGTTTATTGAAACAGCCCAGGGCGAACGCTTTAGACTGCCATTTCGCAAGTTGTCGGGTGGACGAGCCATGCTGGAACATGTGCGCCAAGGCGGCAACCCTTATGATTTTCGTGGACAGCACATCAGTGAAACAGTGAGTCAAATCACCACACTGGGTCAGTTTCGCAGAGCACATCAAGGTCGTGTGTTTGAAGGTGCTGCTGCTGACTTGATCACAGAAACCAACGAATACTATCACAATCTCAATCGCAATCTCAAGAACATTGCACACCATCGCGGGTACGCACAGTATTTTGAATCCTGGAAGCCAGCTGAGATTTCTGAAACCGATATGGTTGTGGAAGATCTCAAGGGCTTGTTTACAGAAACACGCATTGATCCTAGAATAGAATCAGCCTTGCCCATGCTGGCAAAGATACAACGGGAAGCACAAATCATGAAAGAAGCAGACATATTCGAATCCTGGGCCAACAACCTGGTAGAAGGTACCTGGGCCTTGCCGGACACTCCGGAAAAAATGGATCAGCTCAAGATGTGGCTGAGTGAACCGCATCCAGTTGGCCCAGATGCGTCTGATGCCAAAGATGTGCTAGGTGACTACATTGGCGACGACAACTTGTTTGACCAACTGGAAGAACTGGCCGAAGAAGATCCGGATGCAGATGCTGTTCCCTTGGTCATGGCCTGGATTGATCGCAATCGAGATGAATTTGTTGAGATTGCTGAACTGGCTCAAAATCTAGAAGCAGCCGCTGCTCCTGCACCTGAACCGGCAGCATTGCCGCCGACGCCCGCTGCTCCTGCTGCACCCGCTGCTCCGGTTGCAGAGGAAGTAATCTCTAGCAACAAATTATCTGAAGCAGGTGAAAGTTTTGGCGATGCTTATTTGCAAAAAGCAGCATCTGGTGCCCCAGGCCGTTGGATGATTAGTCAAGACCAGGCCAAGGCAGAGTTGGCCAGAAGAGCAGCAGGCGGCACCCAAACTGTTTCTGCATCCGAACCGGCGGCGTCATCTGAACCATTTGTTCCCAAGGATTATCAAACAAAAGAACCATTGACAAAAGGACCCGACGGTAAATGGTATAACAAAGCAGGACAAGAACGCGATGGTCTACGCGGCTACCCACTTACTGCACAGGGCACTGCTCAGTTCCGTAGCCTGGTTCCTCCAGCACCAGTTAATGAAGGTGACTACACAGGCATGTATGAATCCGATCTGGCAAGAATAAAATCTCTAGCTTTGCTCTTGTCGCAGAAAAACTGATACACCAAGTCAACTCAAGAAACTGGCGCATGGTAAGTAATACGTGAATATTGATCGTATTGTATTAACAACCTTTCCGGGATACTTTTTTTCTCAAATCCGATGCCTGCATAGCATACAACAGTATGCCGCAGGTTTTCCCGTTGACATCATCATTGATGATTTTGATATCCAACACTGGCCCACGTATGTGACCGATTGTCAACTGTACATCACGCAGTGTTTTCCTGAGATGGACATTACCTTTCATCAGTTCAGTAACTTTGTTGGGCAGGGTCGATTGAAGAACGGTGGTTGGTTTAGACAACAGTTGGTTAAACTTTATCTAGATCAATTTGTCACTGGTGATCGTTGGTTGTTGGTGGATGCCGATGTGGTATTCACACAAGATATCAGACTTGACGCTATCAGTGCAACTGTGAGCAGCACACCAGATCCAATCACGGTGGGCAATCGATTGTATGTTGAATTCATGCTCGGGACTGACCAGCCCTGGGTGGTAAACAAAGATGAATACTGGTGTCTAAGTTCAGTTCCTTTTAGACTACTACAACGGGATCTGCTGCAAGGGCTAAGAGCACATGTGGAATCTCTACATGGCAAATCACTATTTGACTTGCATCATGAGCTGTTTGAACAGAATCAATTGGTAGCGTTTGATCCAGAATCTCAAACCATGATCATGAGCGAATTTCAATTGATAGAAGTGTTTAGGCATAGATACTATCATACCCCATTGCCAATTGGTCGCACATGTTCCAGCAGTTTTGAACACTCGTCGATCAAAGACTGGAACACTGAAAGAACCTGGTTTGAACAACAACTGCCAGTGTCTGAACAGCACTGGAAATCACTAGAAAATTTTGGAAAATATCATGTCTAGACTTTTTACACTTGGGTGTAGTTTTACACAATACTGGCGCTGGCCTACCTGGGCAGATGCTCTGGGTCGAGAATTTGATCACTTTGAAAATTGGGGTCTGTGCGGCGCCGGCAACAGCTACATACTCTGGAGCCTGATTGAATGTAACCAACGCAACCAGTTGAATTCTGATGACCAAGTCTGGATCATGTGGACCAATACCAGCCGGGAAGATCGGTATGTTGGTGAGCGTTGGCTAGAAGGTGGCAATGTGTATTGGTCAGCAGGTAGCTCGTTGCCTGCGGAATATGTAAAGAAGTTTGCATGCGAACGTGGGTATCTGATCAGAGATCTTGCCAATATTGCAGCAGCCAAGCAGCTACTGGATCACTGGGGTTGCAAATACAAATTCTTGAGCATGGTTCCTTTTGCACGTACCAATGAACATAATGGGCTAGGCTACAACCCCGATGACGTCAAACAAGAAAATCAAGACGTTCAAGAACTTTACAAAAACATTTTGGACTTGATTGGGCCCAGTGTGCTGGACACAGTGTTCGACGGTGCCTGGAAATCACGCCCTGGAATTAAATGCAACTTTGATCCAAAGCAAAGAGACTTTCATCCCACTCCTGCAGAGCACGTGGCGTATTTGCAAAAAGTTGCACCAGGTCTACTGAGTCAATCTACCCTGGACTGGATGGCAGTATGCAATCAACAAGCAACAGATCACCTGCTGGAATGGCAAGAGCCCAATAGACCAAGGAGACTATGATGGATTTTGTTACCACGGGCCCAAATCAATATCGGGTGCAGCATGACAGTTGGATGGACGGTGGTGGTACCTGGTTTGGACAAGAATACATAGATATTGTTCAACAACGTTATTCCAACCAGACATTTGAACGCTGTTATGAATGGTGCTCTGGACCAGCTTTCATAGGATTCGGTTTGTTGGATCATGGGCTATGCCGCAGCTTGTGTGTGAGCGACATCTATCCTGATGCAATTGCGCGAGTCCAAGAAACCGCAAAAATACATCAGTTGACAAATGTCAGCGCCTATTCAACAGGCACAGTTGGAGGATTGCCTGATCACGAAATGTTCAACCTGGTTGTGGCCAATCCTCCACATTTTCTTGCATGTCCTGGGAGCGACCATTATCAACGTATAGCAGTGGATCAGGATTGGCTGGCACATCAGGAGTTCTTCAAAAACATTGGGCAGCATCTGGCACCCAATGGTGTTATTCTGCTTCAGGAGAATCAGGCCGGCTCCTTGAATAGAGAAAAAGATTTTGCAGCATACATAGAATCTGCTGGTCTGGAAATAACAGATGTTTTTGATAGTCCAGCACACTACACTCCCAATCACTACACTCAAATCTACTACATAGAAATTAGGCAAAAATAATTTGTCTTTTGTGTTGACTCAACTAAATAAAACAAAGAAGGGCGTGTAGTGGCATGCTCTTCCGTAAGCAACTAGATAGGCAAAGTTCGCTACCTTTGGTGGTAGGAAACACAGACAAGCTGTGTTATAATAACTTGTAGGCAGCATTTAAGTAGATCTTAAATTTTTAAAATCATATTAACGCACAAGAAAGGCAACACAATATGGCATCATTAGCAGAAATCCGCGCACGGCTACAGGCCGCAGACAGCAACAAAGGTGGGCAATCCACCGGAGGCGGCGACAAATCAATTTACCCACACTGGAACATGGAAGAAGGCAAAGAAGCCGTACTCCGTTTCCTGCCAGACGGTAACACAAAAAACACATTCTTTTGGGCAGAGCGAGCAATGATTCGACTGCCATTCAATGGCGTCAAAGGTGAGATGGATTCCAAGCAAGTCATGGTTCAAGTACCATGCGTTGAGATGTGGGGCGATGCTTGCCCAATCTTGGCAGAAGTACGCACATGGTTCAAGGACAAGAGTCTTGAAGACATGGGTCGCAAGTACTGGAAAAAGCGCAGTTACATTTTTCAGGGCTTTGTACGTGAGAATCCCATTGGCGACGACAAAACACCGGACAATCCTATTCGCAAGTTCATCATTGGACCTCAGTTGTTTACCTTGATCAAAGGTGCCTTGATGGATCCTGAGTTGGAAGAATTGCCAACTGACATGTTGCGTGGCTTGGATTTCCGCATTGCTAAGACCAGCAAAGGTGGATATGCAGACTACAACACATCAAAATGGGCTCGTAAAGAATCAGCCTTGACCGAAGCTGAACAGGCTGCTGTGGCCACACATGGCCTGTATGATCTTAGCACATTCTTGCCCAAGAAGCCCGGAGCAGTTGAGCTCAAGGTAATCAAGGAAATGTTTGAAGCGTCAGTAGATGGACAGCCTTACGATACAGAGCGTTGGGGTCAGTACTTCCGTCCTGCTGGTGTCAATGCACCTGCTGGCAGTGCAGCCGCTGAAGACGCTCCTGCTCCGGTGGCACGTTCAGCACCTGCACCTGTTGCAGATTTTGACGACGATGTTGCCACAGCAGAAAAATCTTTTGCTGCTGAGCCTGTTGCTGCCCCAAAACCAGCACAGAAAGCCGAAGACATTTTGGCCATGATTCGTAGTCGTCAACAGAAGTAATCAAAAAGTGCAAGCACCAAAA
>Ga0315905_10004429_pt1 | contig 14334 bp, 15 predicted proteins | sample LakEriMetagenome_5_FD_203522 | JGI IMG/M metagenome (GOLD analysis project Ga0315905, IMG submission 203522) | Freshwater fungal communities from buoy surface, Lake Erie, Ohio, United States - Buoy 4 MA121 | ecosystem: Environmental > Aquatic > Freshwater > Lake | place: USA: Lake Erie, Ohio... | reverse complement strand
CGACCAGGGCTCACAGCCGCTCGCCGATGCACTGAAGAAGCAGAACCTTGTTGCCCTCCTGCCTACCCTCCAGTCGCTCGGCGTCCCCAGCAACCTGCTCCTGGACGAAATTGTTCGGGCCTACGAGTTGCCTCGCAACTTCATCGATGCGGCGGCGGCTGCCCAGATGCAGGGTGCGGCTCCTGGCGGCGGCGTGAGAGCTCCTACTTCGGCGGCTGCTTCCAGGCTCGAGGCTGGTCCTACGGAGCAGATAAACAGTGCGGCCCAGGTCGCCAACAGAATCACAAGGGGAGGCTGATTTGCCGCTTCACGACTACCAGGTCTACGGTCCGGACGGGGCTCCTATCCGAGGCGAGATTATTGAGAAGTTCTTCAAGAACGGCCGCGACATTCCTGCCCGGCTCGAGCTGCAGGACGGCCACTACGCCCTTCGCCTCGTGTCGCTGCCTGCAAAGACTTCCGGTCTCTGGCACGCGGGCTGGACAAACGGCCTTGACAACTGCGGCATCTACTCGGCTGCGCTCGGCAAGAATGTGTCGAACAAGCACGAGGAGGCTAAGATTATGAAGTCGCGCGGATTCATTCCTGAGAGTGACCTTGGCAAGCACTGGGTCGATGACACCCAGGCAAAGCTCGAGCAGAAGTGGCAGGCCCAGGCCGACTACACGCAGGCATACCAGGAAAACTTGAAAACTATGTCCCAGGCTGACGCAGTTGCAGCAACCTGGTCCGCCCAGGATTGTCTGAGCGGGAAGGTCGATGAAGTGTATTCCCAGCAAATCAAAGGAGTCTGAGATGAAAGGTCCCAAGAAGATTGAGATTGAAGTTGAGATGGAGGGCGGCAAGGGTCCTCTTGGCATGATGGGCGCTGAGGCCGAGGATGCCGAGTCTGAGATGTACGATGAGATGGCGCCAAAGGGCAAGTTCACGCCGAAGGGTCTTGCTCCTCTCGTGAAGGCGGCAAACGCCCTCCTGCCCCTGTTCGGCCAGACGCCCGACTACCCGAGTCTGAACGAGCCTCTCACCCAGCTCCCCAATGACCTCGTCCGCGTCCTGTCGATGTTTGTCGCGGCCGTTGATGACGCGATTGCTGCCGAGGCAGTCGGTCCTGACATGGCCATTGTCCTCGACGGCGTCACCGATGACCGGGCTCTAATGCTGATTGCTGCCAAGATTGGCGCGCTGGCGAAGGACAGGGAATTCAAGCGCTTCCTGAATGAGCCGGGTCCTGCACCTGAGGCGAATGTTGACGAGGAGCGGACTCCGATGCCAGAGATGGCTGATGAGGCTGCCGACTCGCTGATGATGTCACGCATGTGATGAGGAGAAAGGGATGAACGTCAAGATAACGATTCCGTGGGTCAGGGTTGGAATGCTGCTTGGCAAGCTTGTGAAGTCTGCCAGAGGTGGCATCAACAAGGATGAGGCTGAAGACCTGCTCACGGACCTCGCAGAAATTGCGACAATGATTGCACTGCAACTGCCGACTAACAACTGAGGAGAAAGTAGATGTTCAACGCAACCGAGACCGTCACCGACGATACCTCGGTCCAGACAGACAATGTCCAGACCGAGACACCCAGCACCGATGAGCTGGACCTCACCATCGACGAGATTATCAAGCTCAACGAGCAAGACTTCGCAGAATTCAAGGACGATGCCCAACACAAGGGCATGAAGCCTCTTGCACATTGGCTTCAGCACGTTCCAGAAGATGTGAGGAAGCACATCGCCAACCTGCGGGCAGACTACAGCCGTAAGACGCAGTCGCTGTCGGCGGAGAGGAAGGAGATTGAGCGTCTCCGAGAGGAAATTGTCAACACGAAGGCAGGCGTCATCGATGGTCCCCTCGCAAAGATGGTCAAGGAGGTCGACACCGCGGCCGAATATGACCTCTTTGACCCAGACGGTATGAAGAACGAAATCAAGCGCCAGGCGACCCTCATGCTCCAGGAGATGCTGAAGCCTGCCCAGGAGCAGGTCCAGGCCGAGCAGCGGAAACTTTCACTTGAGCGATTCAAGGCCGAGAATCCTGAGCTGACGCAGCCTGAGTACCGCACTCCCATCATCCAGATGCTGCAGGAGCGGCCTGAGCTGAAACTTGAGGATGCCTTCTACATCGTGAAGGCAAAGATTGATGCCTCGAAGCTCTCCGAGGAGCGCAAGCGAATCGCTGAGCAGAAGACCCAGCGCGCTGCGACCCTGTCAAAGTCGGGCGGCGGTTCTGCCGTGACACCGAAGGGCACTCCTAAGTTCAAAGACGCTTGGAGCGCCTACCAGTATCACAAGAACGCTACTGATGCAGGTCGCAGGTAACACTTGATTACGACGATATACATACTAGTATCGGGCGCAACCTCTCCCAGCCCAGGCAACGACCCTCACGGATACCGTGCCAAATTGGTGGAGGAGAGCAAAACTGGAACCCGCATCGGGCGGACAATCCAAAACTGGCAAGAATCAAACAAGCAATAAGAGGAAACGAAAATGGCGATTAGCAATGACCTGCTCTCCTCGACCCTGTACTCCATCAGGGACGGAGAGGTTGACGAACTCTACAAGAAGGTGGCCCTCCTCGACGGTATCCGCAAGAACGGCGGTGTCGAGACCGAGGACGGCGGCATCAAAATCCAGCGGCCCCTCGCGCTCGCTGAGCACAGTTCCATCACCCAGCTCGCCACCGGCTACGAGCCCGTCTCGCTCGCCGTCAACGACATCCTCCGCCCCGCGGTCTACGACTGGTGCGACTTCACCGCGCCCATTGTCGTGACCAAGAAGGAGGAGCTCGAGAACTCCGGCGACAAGGCCATCGTCAAGATTGTCGAGGCCCGCATGCGCTCCGTCATGGGCATGCTCCGTCGAGAGATGAACAAGCAGATGCTGCAGGGCAACAGCACGGTCCTCACCGCGCTGAACACCCTCAACGGCGACACCGCCGGCGGCACCGGCTTCATCGAGCCCGAGGCGCCTGCTGCCCAGACGAACGTCGTCGGTGGTATCTCCAAGGTCACCTTCCCCGTCAGCGGCTGGCAGAACCAGTTCTTTGATGTGGCCGGTGACTTTGCTACCAACGGTCTCCGTGGTCTCACCGAGCTCGGCGTTTCTGCCCAGAACGTTGCTCCCATGGGCGACATCAAGCACGTCATCATGAGCCAGAAGTGCTTCTCGCTCTACCGCGAGAGCCTCCGCGCCCAGGAGCGCTACGTTGACGAGAAGACCCTCGACGGCGGTCGTCTTGCTCTCGCTTGGGCTGGCGCCCTCGTCGAGGCGGACCCCATCATGGGCTTCGCTGCCAACTCCTCTTCGGCCGGCGCGGGCTTCTACTCCGCCTACCTGCTGAACTACGACGGCATCAAGCTCGTCTTCCACTCCGACGCGGACTTCGCCGTGAGCCCCTTCGAGTACATCTCCGGCACGACCGCTCGTGCTGCCCAGCTGTACGTGAAGGCCCAGCTCATCGCAGACTTCCTTGGCGGCCAGGGTCTTCTCTTCGATGCCGAAAGCTGATAACTAAGGACACAAAGGAGAAAACACAATGGCTACTTCTACTCTGCTCCAGAAGCTTGATGGGAACGCTCTCATCAGCAACATCACCGGCTCCCCGGGCTCCTACACCACGGTCCAGGTCCCCGATGTGTCCAACCGCCGCCAGGTTGAGACCTTCATCGCGGGTGGCACCGTGGCCGCCGGCGACTGGGTTCAGTTCGACACTTCGGCGACCGGCGCGAGCCGCGTGCTGACCGTTATCGAGGCCACCGGCGCTACCGCGACGGGCAACCCCCTCGTCTGCGGTGTCTGCATCGGTTCGGCTGAGACCGACGGCTCGCTCACCGTCGGCTCGAAGGTCTTCGTGGTCGTTGGCGGCTATGTCGAAGGTGCGAACGTTGACAACGCTGTTGCCGCTGCCGGTGTCGCCCTCGTGGTTGACAACACCGGCGCGGGCATTGCCAACGCCTACGCCGCTGCCGACACCGCCCCCATCTGCGGCGTCTCTCTCGAGGCGGCTGCAGGCGGCAAGTGCGACGTCTGGGTCATCAAGCAGTTCTGATGACTGACGGGGGTCCTCACTCTTCGGAGTGGGGGCCCCTTTGTGCCTACCAGAATACTTAGAAGGGGAGAGAAACGATGAACCTAACTGCACTTCGCGAAAGAATCAAGAACCACCTTGATTACTCCCCTGACCTCCAGGGCTTCAATGACCAGATTGACCATCTGCTCAACGAGGCCTACCTCGGCATCTGGACAATGAAGCGCTGGGTCTTTAGCCAGAAGCTCCGCCAGTTTGAATTCCTGCCTGACATCCTGCCTACCCGCGATGTGATTGCTCCTGCGACTTCAGTGAACGCAAACGTTGCGAAGGGCTCGCGCCAAGTCCAGTTCAGTGCGCCTATCGACCGCCTCACTCCTCAGGATTGGGAAGGCGCTATCTTTGACCTCGACAACCTCGAGTACATCATCTCGAAGGTCGTCAGCAACCAGGAGATTCTCCTGGACAAGCCTTTTGTGGGGACAACGAACACCGACTCGACCGACTGGGTCATCAAGAGGCGGTACTACAAGCTGCCCCAAAACTGCCTCGAGCTCCTCTCACTCTCGCATAGGGACAATCCCAGTAACGTCGGCTCCGGGGCACTGCCGCCCTATGGAAAACTCCGCGCAATTCTGCCGAGACGTGACGAGGAGCTCAACCTTCGCACCGACTACAAAGCGGCCTACGCCGAGGCGTTCGTCTGGACGCCGCCCACCTTTGTTCCTCCAGCCGAGAAGCTGAAGACAGAGGTCACAGGCCGCGAGGATGCCAATGGATTTGCACTGAACTCGTGGCTCGAGGTCTGCTGGGCATTCATCACTGCTGATGGACAGCTCGGCGCCCTCTCCCAGCCAGAGAAGGTGCAATTCACTGGCGTCCAGGGCAATACATTCAACCTCACAATTGGTTTCGTGTCTTGGGATGACCAGACAATCATTGCCGACTCCTTCCAGTCGTTCGATACTCGGCCGACGCAGTACGAGGGCCTGCGCAAGGTCGTCTTCTGGAACTCGAACTTCAACCGCACTACCGGTGAGCGCCTCGGCCTTCCTGCCTGGAAGTTCTTCAACCAGGGCGGCACAACCCGAAACACGACTTCATACCTCGAATCGGTGATTGCCCTTGATACTGTCGGCTCAGTGACAATCAACTTCTTCAACCAGATTGACCCAGGCAACCCGCGCTACATTGAGATTGACGGCCAGCACCTGCGCATTCGCCCCTATCCCCGCGTCGATGCCTGGGATGTGACAGTCACCCAGCAGGCTGCCACCGTCTCTTACAGCAAGGTCCCCCAGAACTTCATCAGGATTGGCGAGCAGCGGTATGTCTATAAGCCGCCCCTGCTTGCTGAAGGCACCGACACTCCTGAGATGCCGTTCGAGTTTCACCAGCTCATCGTCTACAAGGCGCTGGAAGATGTCTACCTGAAGCTCGGTAACATCCAGATGTCGGACACATTCCGCCGCCGAATCAATGAAAAGGTGAAGGACCTCGAGCGGAGATACTGCGACCACATTGACTCCTCCATCGTCAGGGGACGATTCAACATCGGTGCTACCGAGGGCTTTGCCCCCTATGATGCGCAGTCGCTGAGGAGACTGAGCTGATGCTCGCAAAGAAGAAGATTGCTTTCGAAAACATTGCCGGCATCGAGCAGCGCTGGAAGGCGCCTACTCCTAACGCCGCCGACGATGTGACGGCCGCCCGTGTTGACCCGCGCGGCGGCGGGTGGCTGTTCGACCGCGGCGTCGAGCCCTGGTGGGACCCCGGCACCAGCGTGACAATCCCAGGTCCGACGACACAAATTTCAGACCTGTTCGTTGACAAGGTCGATTCGCTCTTCGTGTGGGCAAAGCAGAACACCGAGCAGGTCTACTACCTGGTGGAGAGCGGTGGTCGGCTCTACTACTTCTGGGGCAACAATGGTGGCAACTTCTACGACGACTATGTTGAGATTGACACAGGCCGCCACATCCCCAAAATCAACGAGCCCGGAACTCAATACATCCCATATGGTAACAGGCTCCTGATTGTCAATGGCTACAACAAGCCCCTGTGGTTCTATGGCCGCGAGCGGGTAAGGAACTTCGGCTTCACGCTGCCAACTCCCTCTCCAGAACCGCTCACCATCCAGCCCAATTATCTCGATGGCACTGAGGACCTCTCAATCGGTGTTGCGGCTCCCAACTTTGGCTCGAAGTCGACGATTGGTCTCGGCTATGCAGCAAACTCGGAGCCTAACAACTTTGACTACAAGATGACATTCATTACCGACACTGGCTCTGAGTCTCCTCTCAGCTCGCCGACAGGTATCGAGTGGCAGACTGATGCAAGCGATACGCAGAAAAAGTTCGGTGTTGTCATCAAACACCTGCCCATCGGTCCGAGCGAGATTGGCGTTGTGGCAAGGCGACTCTATCGGACAAAGAACCAGCGCCAAGACACTGCCGCTAGTGCTGGTGATGCCGTCTACTACCTTGTCAATCAGATAAATGACAACTGCTCAGAATTCTACGTCGACATCATCCCAGATGGACAGCTCGTCGACACGGCACCTTCGATTGCCGACACGTCGACCATCACCTCAGGATACTCGTTCGGGGCAGCCTGGAATGGCTCCATCTGGCTCGCAGGCGGCAGCACCAATCCTACGAAGATAATCTACTCGAAGCAGGGACTACCTGAGCAGTTCGGCGCCTTCGATTACTTCGACGTCGGTAACACTGCAGGCGGCGCCATCACTGGCCTCTCTGCCTACTATAACAACCTCATCGTCTTCCGCCAGCGCGCCATCGACATAGTGAGGGTTGGCAACGGTGGTATGTATCAGGTCTCGCAGCTCACGCCTGAGATTGGCACGACTGCCATCAACACCGCGAAGCTTGTCGCCGGCGTGGGCCTGATGTTCCTCGGCTACGATGGAATCTATGCCATTACCGGCGGTCTCGACGGCGGCTCCTCGATTGCCGTCCAGAAGGTGAGCGCTCCTCTCGCAAAGGAGGTCCCCCTCATCAACCGCGCAGCGCTGCCTCGGGCAACTGCCACTTACTCGGCGAAGGAGCGCGAATACTGGGTCCACTACATCCAGAACGGATTCACGTTCCCGACCCGCGGTATCGTCTACCACACTGACAATGGACAGTTCTCGCTCAGGCACTCGCTGGTCGATGGCCAGGAATACCTGTGGGCCTTCACGGCGCTGGCCTCTGACCCATACGGTAACATCATCATTGGAACACAGCCAAAGTGGACGTCTGACCCATTCACCCTCATCCCAGCGCCTGAGGGGTATCTTGTCGGCCTGCACGTTTGGAGCGGCAAGAAGGGCTGGGGTAAGAAGTGGGTGCTCACATCGATTGTTCAGAGCGACTACACCTACACAATCTCAGACGTCAACAAGCCGCTCTGCGTCTGGCAGTCCGACTGGCTTGACTTTGACGACAACTCCATCAAACACAGGGTGTTCAACGTCGAGGCCGACATTCTCGCCTACGGTGACACGCAAATCTCGCTCACCTGGCAGCAGGACTACTCGTATGTGGTCAACAACGCAGGCGCTCAGAAGCAGGCAAAGACAGAAGTCCTGGGCACCGTAAAAGAGGACCCTGTCTTTGGCCCTGACAACGGCGCTTCGAAGAACTACTTCACCGTCAATAGTTCGACTCTACAGGAGCCCAGGGTTGTTCGACTCAGGTGGGACGTCAATACTGGACTTGTTGACCATTTCAAATGGTCGTTGTATGGTCTGAGCACATTTCATCTTCTGGGCGTGGACATCAACTACAGCGATGTCGACCAGCTCCCGCTCAATCAGAGAATCAACATGCAGAAGGGGCAGCCACAGTGACCTGCGGAATCTACAGAATCACAGAGAAAGAGACTGGTCGACATTACATCGGGCAGTCGAAGAACATCGAGGGGCGGTGGAAGCGTCATCACAAGCGCTTTCCGCCCAACTTGTTCAGCTATGAAATTCTGCTCAAGTGCGATGACGATGTCCTTGACTTCTTTGAGAAGGCTTTCATTGACGGCTATGACAGTCATTGCAGTGGCTTCAACCTCACAAAAGGTGGCAGTGGTGCCTGGGGTTCAAAGAACCCTGAAGAAACACGGCGTAAGTTATCTGAGGCGCTGAAAGGCAAGCCCTCTAATAACAAAGGCAAGAAGATATCAGAAGAAACCCGTCGCAAACTGTCTGAGGCGGCTAAGAATCGCTCAGAAGAGACCCGTCGCAAAATGTCTGAGGCGGCTAAGAATCGCAAGAAGAATGGAGGTGTGTCTTGAAGGTGTGGACAGCGATACCCATTGAACAAAATTCTATGGTGCGCCCGGAGAACCTCAATGACAATCTTCAGGCGTATGTCCGCGAGTTCAATGGGGATTTGAACGGAAACAACTTCCCAGTGTACTCTCTCGACACTACAAACCTGAAGGTGACGACAGGTCCTACGACGCTCATTGGAGGTGCAACAACGGGCTTCTCCATCCAGCAGTCGACGCAGGGCTTCTACCGTAAGAGGAAGGCTTCAGCATTCGAGCTCGGCTCTGATATCTGGACGCCGTGGCTTGACATCAACCTCTTTACAGACCAGTGGACAAAGGGGTGGAACAGGCTCAACTACTACTCGGGCTGGGAGGACTACTTCCTTGACTTTGATGCCCGCGAGGGTATGCTCGTCGGTTGTGCCACCATCGATTGGCAGCATGGCACTGACGCCCTCCTCTGCCAGACTGGTGACCCGGCCATCAACTTCTCAGGTATCCGTGGAGACGACTGGGTGTCTGAGTGGGGTGTGTTTGTGAATGACGTCCTCGTTGCCAGGAGCGGGTTCATTCCACCGAAGCGCCACACGACATCGCTGCCATTCAGCATTCCATGCGGCTCTCAGAACATCAAGGTCGACTGCCGCTGGATAACAAGCATCTCTGACTTCAATACGACCGGAGCCCCGCACGGCTCAACGTTCTCAATCTTCTCCAGCGACCTCTGGGTGAGGAACGTCGTAAGATGACTGTTGAACCAAGCCTGCTCTGCCGCATCAATGAGCTCGTTATTGAAGCTGCACACGAAGGCTACACACAGGATGAAATTATGGACGTTGTCTACAACGGGCTGGACCTCGTCTACGGGCCACCGGATGAGGAGTAAGAAGATGGGAAAGAGGAGATAGCACAATGCCACTCGTGAATTCACTCAAGAACTTCCAGCCGGGTGATAAGCCCACTGCGGCTGAGCTCAATGCACCGTATGATGAGCTTGCAACTAACTCGGCAATCATCGACGGTGACAATGCCGCCAGTGGCTGGGCAACCCATCGCCACTTCCAGGGTGCCACGACATTCGTACCACTGGCAAACGCCTGCAAGGAATACGAGAACCCAACCACGACAGAGACATTCTACAACAGCATCATTTACACGACAATTACGCAGGGCGGTAACCCTGCAGAAATCACGCTCAACTACACGCCAGACGTGAACGAGCTCGTCAGATTCCATGCGAGCGGTATGGTAGGCGAGCACGTAATTGCAAAAGATTATGACTATGTCGGTGCCAACCAGGGCAAGCCCAACTACTACGCCTTCAGGCTCCTGCTAACGACAAGTGCTGGCGCCGTCAACCTGGGTGAGTGGGGATACTCGTTCACCACGAAGCGGAATGGAGCCCTCACGTCTGTCCTCACGCCAAACACTGCCTCGGCAATCAACTGGCAGCCGTTCGCCTTCTCGACAGTGTACCACCAAGCAACTGCAGGCGTCACCCTCCAGAAGGTCGAGCTCCAGTGCAGGGTGTTTGACGCAGCCAATCAGCTCTCTATAGAGAGACACCAGCTCTATGCCATCCGAGCGAAGAGGTAACAATGCCATATGTCAAGCCACACACCTATGTCAACGGCAGCGTCCTTGATGCGAGCGACCAAGATGACAATGACTCGGCAGCCAAACTGTACGTCAACCAGGAAATCGGCATCCTCGACCTCGAGTCTGCTGCCTTCGATACGGCTGACCTGGAGCGCGGCGAGCTTGACCCAATTGTGAACCACCACCAATTCGCGACAGGCGATGTCTGGGGGAGATTCAACGACAGTGCAATCCAGCGCGACAGGTCATACTTCACTGCCCACACGAAGACGAACGACTCAGTCCAGACTTCAAATAACTCGAGGCAATACCAGGCACTCTACGAGTGCGGTGACACGGTTGTAATGGAGCACAAGGGCACTGTGTTCTTCACGTTTGGCGCCACCGTCATCTCCCAGTCGAACGACGTGAACACGAAAGGCAAGTGGGACTCGCGGGTCTACTTGATGATAAGCACACCCACCAACCCGGTGCCTACCATCATCCAGGGTACCCGGATGTATACATTCGAGGAGACTTCAGCGGTCGTCTCGGCAGGCGTACAGGACCCGGGCTCAATCAACTACATTGGCACGCCTGCTCCGAAGGATGAGTGGAACCAGAACCGCAGGTGGCAGCAGTTCCAGTGGATGGTCAGAGGCCTCGACCCAGGCGTCTACCAGTTCTTTGTCGCCGTCAATCCTAAAGTCGAGATTGGATACTCATCGGCTCGGCAATTCACGATGGAAGTGTTTTACGATGACACCGCCTTCGAGCAACAGTGATAATTAGCAGGGAGGAAGACTAATGGACCCAATCACGCTCGCGATTCTCGGAGGAATGGCAGGTTCTGCAGCTGGAACCCTGCCGAGCCTCCTTCCCAGCAAGTTCGAGAGGGAGCAGAAGCGCCGTCTCGAGGACCTCCAGAAGAAAGAGGCTGCCGGGCAGCTTGGACTGTCCGAGCAGCAGCAGTCGCTGATGGAACGCAGGCTTCAGGGCGGGGCGCAGGCTGCCGCAATGGGTGCTGAGGCTGAGCGGAATCGCCTCCTCGCAGGCGGTGGGGCTGCCTCAGGCGGTCAGGCCCTCCTCGGTGCCCAGCTTGCCGACGAAGAGAGGCAGCGGGCCCAGGAGCGCATCTCCACCGAGATTATGGCTGCTGACATCGAGGCAAAGCGCCGCCAAGAGGAAGAGATTCGGGCACTCGAGGCAGCCCGCGGTCAGACGCAGGCCGAGGCACAGGCCGCCGCCGGTGCAATCCTGGGTGCGGGTGTCGAGGCTGGCTTCACAACTGCCGCGCAGGAGCGGCTCTTTGCAGGTGCCCGTGCACCTACCCAGCAGTCTGTCCAGGCGCTTGCGACATCGCTTGGCGTATCGCCGGATGAGGCCCGCGGCTACATCGAGCTGTCGGCCACGAATCCTGAAGTCTTCAAGTATCTAACCGTTATGCAGGGAGGTCGCTGATGGCTATTCGTCAGGTGACGGGCGGTGTCCCCGTCTACTCAATCGAGGTCGATGTTCCGAAGCCTACCGATTCGCGCGGCAAGGGATACGGCTCGCTCGTCTCTGACCTGCGCTGGAAGCTGTGGCAGGAGGTCCAGGAGTCGCAGCTCCAGCAGATGAAGTTCGAGCAGCTGACGAAGCAGGCCCAGCTCGATGTCCTCGAACAGCAGCAGCGTGACGTCTCTCGGGCAATTCGGGATGCCAACGAGCAGAAGGCAAGGATAAAAGCTGGGACCGCAACTGCCGGGACCGCTCCAAAAGCCCTGGGCAGCGTCACTGTCAAGGAAGAGCCTGCCCGCAACCTACTTGGTCGACCGATACCGGGCGCTCCGCCTATTGTAACAAGAACGGTAAGGACTCCGACCAATATCGTTCGAGGCGCTGGCGTTGATGCTGAAAAGGCGCTAGAGCAGCAGCAGGCTCAGTTTGAACAGCAGAGGGCTGACCTCGACGCCTACATTGCTGAACTTGAAGCGCAGCAGACGCAGTTGGGCACCCGCTTTCAGGCACTTGCCAGCCAGCCTGTCGGCAGGGACATCCTCTCTCGGACCCGCGAAGCTTTCCAGTCACAGATTGGTGAGGGTGGATTCGGCATCTCTCGCCGCCCACTCCGCCAGCTGCCCAGGTTCGACGAGCTGCAGGCTGTCGGTCTCCTCGATGATGCAATTGCAAATGCTGAAGGCGAGATTATGGCAGAGGCCGCTCGCCTATTCCCCCAGGGAATTAGCCTCCAGGCCGAGCAGGACCTGAAGAGGCGCGCCCGAGAAGAGCTCGCCAGGAAGATTGAGGGTGCCGGTGCCGAGCCTACTTCTCGGGCCGGCTTCCTGATGAAGCCTCCGCCTCCCTACGAAGGCCTCCTGCCCCGTGAGGAGACCCGATTCCCCACAGGTCGGGTCCGCGATGACTTTGGTGTGACAGGTGCAGCTCCCCTATCAAGAGAGCAGGAGGTCCTGAGAGACATCAACCGTGGAGCCGATGTCTATCCCGAGCTTCAGGACATTCGCGCAGTCCGCGAGGCAACTGCTCGTCCTGCTGAGACACCGCTTGAACAGACTGCCCGACGCAATGTCGAGATGGAAGCTCTCGGTGTGCCTTACGATGTCAACTACCCGCCCACCATCGAAGATGCCGCAGCCATCGAGAATCAGCGGAAGCTTGACGAGGCTCGTATGGCCCGCGACCGCGGATTCGAGACTCCAGTCCAGGACATCAGCGGATTCAGGCAGGGTGTGACCGGCAGGCCGGGCGGAATGGCAGACCGTAGGGTCGTCAACCGCCTTCTGAGACAATCAGAGACACCAGGGGGTCTTTCGGGAGCTCCTTCAATAGAACCCACACCCGCTCAGCCGAAGCCATCTGTGGGCAACGCAGAGGACCTGAAGTTTATGGGCGAATTCTTTGAGCCCGGCACGGAGACTCCTCTCCCGATTCCTGCCCCAGGTCCTGAGATTGTTCCTGAGGAGCCTGAGACACCTCTCGAAGAGAAGAAACTGAGGACTCGGGCACGACCTGAACTGCCTCCGATGGACAACCGCCTGCCCGAGAGCTCCACTGAGCCGCAGGGCAAGCTCACCGTTCCTCAGCGCCGTGAAATCTACGCGATGAATACCATCAAGCGCGGTCTCGAGCTTGCTGAAAAGCCAAAGCAGTTCGCCAGGGTTGCAAAAACCGACAATCCTTCGACAGCAGCCGAATACGTAAGACTCGTGAATGGCGTCTATGAGCTCAACTCTGCCCGTCCTGACAGGTTCAAGGCGAGCTTTGACGAGATAGCCCGCGTCTACAAGAATGACCCGAAGAACAGGGAGCTCGCTCTCAGTTACCTCGTTGCAAAAGATGCCATAGAATCTAACGTCACCAAGCCGATGGCGTAAGGAGAAAATTAATGGCGCTCACACCCGACCAGAAGGCAGCCGTAAAGAAGCGTGCTCAGGAACTCCTTGCCACAGGCATGTCGACTGGTGCGGCAGCCCAGCAGGCGTATGCTGAGATTGTTCCTAAGCCCACCGAGAAGCAGGAAGCCCAGCAGGCTGCCATCCTGGAGTCGCCGACCGCTGAGACAAAGCTCAAAGAGACAAGGGCGGCCTATGTCACCGAGCGGGGCGAAACGCTTGAAAAGACAGGGCTGTCGAAGATTCAGGCTGCGTCGCAGGCCGAGAAGGAATTTGAATCACAGTACCTGAAGCCTGTTGTCTCCTCGTTCGAAGAGCCAAAGCCTGAAAAGCTCTTTGGTGTTATCGACATTTCAGCCTCTCGGCCTGAGGAGCTTCCGCTTGTCACTCCTGCTGGCCTACTGGAGGCTCTCAAGCCAAAGACGTTCTTGCCCACGTCTGCAATTCCAACTGAGCGTCAGGAAGTTGCAAAGCCTTCAGAGCCCGGTGGCATCATCGGTGCGGGTCCTGACTGGGACGTCGTCACCAAGGACTTGCTGAACCAGGGACTGAGCAAGGAAGATGCCGATTCTCAGGTCTTTGCTTTCAAGGGCGCTTACGATGCAAAGGTTGCTGAAAAGAAGAGGGGCATCCCTAAAGGTGGGCTCACTCCTCAGAACCTTGCTGCCGATGCCTGGAAAGAGACGCTAGACGAAGTCAAGCAGATTCCCAAGATTCTGGCCGACAAGTCTTCCTACGCGAAAGACTACAAGCCTACTGGTCCTAATGACCCATACTTCTTGGCGTTCTCCAAGCAGGTGAAGGCAGGTGAAGGTGTTCCCAAAGTTTCAGAAGCTCAGGGTAAATACATTGCGTCTCTTGCTGAGCGGGCTAGAAAAGCTGAAGAAGACAAAATCAGAAAAGAGTACGAAGGCAAGCCTCTCAAGAAGACTGAAGTGGAGCGCCCTGAAGGCATTCGTGGTGGTGCTGCTCGCAGCGTTACTCGTGAGCTGGTTGGTGCAGAAAAAGACGCAGAAATTGCGAGAATGGCTGCAGAGCGCATTGAAAAGCCTTTTTGGACAGACCCCA
>Ga0315905_10004427_pt1 | contig 14339 bp, 14 predicted proteins | sample LakEriMetagenome_5_FD_203522 | JGI IMG/M metagenome (GOLD analysis project Ga0315905, IMG submission 203522) | Freshwater fungal communities from buoy surface, Lake Erie, Ohio, United States - Buoy 4 MA121 | ecosystem: Environmental > Aquatic > Freshwater > Lake | place: USA: Lake Erie, Ohio... | reverse complement strand
GCAAACATGCGAAGCGGAGTGGCAGCAACTTTGCCGCCTTCAATCCGAGTTTCTTCGGTGTATGTGACAAGTTTACGAATTTGAACCGGTGCCATTTTCAGTTTCCTCCAGGGAATGCCGAGTTATGGCTTTAATTCTATTGCCAGAGCGTTGCGATCAAACCATCGATTGCTGATTCCAGCAGTTCCTTCACGTGCTCGTAGGCAGCATCATCTTGGGAGTAAGGATCCGGCACAGATTGGCCTGACTCAATCCCAAAATCAAAATCTCGCATTATGAAGACTTTTCGAGCCAGCGAATCATCTCCACTCAAGGCAATAACATCGGCATGATTTTCTGAATCCATAGTCAGAATCAAGTCGATGCGCTCGAGATCCAAGTACGTAAACTGGCTGGCCCGATGCGAGTATTCGTATCCCGAACGTTCCCAAGTTTGTTTTGACTGTGGATGTGGTCCTTGACCGATGTGCCAAGAGGATGTGCCGCCACTTTCAACAATTGCTCGCGGGCCGGTGAGATCTTTAGTTCGATTGCTAAAGATTGCGGCAGCCATAGGAGAGCGACAAATGTTGCCGAGGCAAACGAATGAAATAAATATTTCGTCACGATTTTTGAGTTCCGTTAAATAGGCAAGGTCCACGAAGTCCCTAATTCTTAGTTGCCTTTATTGAAGCTGTTGCCATGTCAACAAGAAGCTTGGTGTCCACTTTCCAATCGACTGGAACCCTGATGGTTTTTTTATTCACTTCATAATCTTTAAGTTTTGGCAAAAACTTTTCAATCACGCACTCACCCCAGGGAGCAATTGTTAGGTGATTTTTCGAAACTGAAAGTCCAAATACATATTCCCCATCAACTTTTAGCATTGGCTGATTCCAGGCAATCACAATTTCACTTTTAGGAAATTTTGTTTTCAAAGCTTTAAATATTGCCTTGATCGTTTTTTGCTTTGTGGAATCAAGTGGAGCTAAGAAATCTTCAAACGTATTAAATCGCTTGGAAGTGGTATTGCCTTTTGAGAAAAGCACCAATGCGTTGGCATGTGCCTGACTAAAACCATGGTTTTCGCGCAAGTAAGCAATCTGTTCTGGGTACTTTAGATCCTTGATCAACTTCATTTGGTCATGCCAGAAAGTCATTGGCAGACCATGCTTCTTTTCAATCGCTGGAAAATACGAAGCTCGATCAGGGTTGGTCGCCATGGAACAAACGATAACATCTGGGCAAAATCGAACGTTAATCAGACTTTTAATGACCTCGGGTCACAAACCCCAGCGGACTACTTTTGGCTTTGGCGAATTTCTAGCGTAACGCCGGCTTCGGGCGTTTTGAAATATGTGAATCCTGAACCATCGGTGCGACGACCTCTCATCCACACTTCAACACCATCGTCAACTGCTTGTGCTTCAGCGGCGTCGGCATCAGGGACTTCAAAACCTAAATGGAAAACTCCTTCACCGTGAGCCGCCAGGAAATCAGCTTGCGGGGTTCCTGGACTTGGTTGGCATAGTTGAAGTTGAATGTTTTCGGTGTTGCAATAGCGGTACTTCATGCTGACAAATCCTTCTTTGGAAGGAACTTCTAACTCGGTGTAATCAGCCAGCGGGGGATAGTTAAGCCATGGACCAACACCAACAGATTCGTAATAAGCCTCAGTGGCAGTGATATCACGAACAACTATGCACACATGGTGCAAGCGATTGAAAATTTTCGACATGCACTTTCTTTCGGATTAGGCAACAACAAGTCCAGCGTAGCCATACATTTGAAGCAAGGTAGCCGTAATTGTCCGAAAAGAAAACCGAAGGATTTAGACAGATAAGACAAGTTTGAAATGCGCGAAACGTCAGGAGGCGTTGTGGCAAAACCAGATCGAGTTATTGTCATTGGCGCAGGAATCATCGGAGCCAGCTGTGCTTACCACTTAGCCTCCCGCGGACAACATGTCACAGTTCTTGAAAAATTTGATGCTCCAGCTGAAGGCAGTACTGGGCGATCGTTTGCTTCGGTTCGAGCGCAATGGAGTGATGATCTAAATGTCACGATTTCTTGGGAAAGTATTCAGACATATCGCGACTTTGAAAAACTACACAATGTCGATGTTGGCTATCGACCAACGGGATATATGTATTTGGTGCCGGAAAAAGATTGGGGCACACAACTTAGTTATGTTGCGGTTCAACAAGAACACGGCGTACCCGTTGAAATACTTAGTTTTCCCGAGGCTCAACTCAAGACTCCGTTTATCCAAGATGGTCTAGGTGGTGTCACGTGGGGATCAGCTGACGGAGTAGTAGACCCTTACCTTGCGACGACTGCTTACGTGGCAATGGCCAAGAACCTAGGCGTGACTTTTTACATGAAGACTGAAGTCCTTGAGATCACTCGCACTGAAGCCGGTTGGCGCGTTCGCGCAGGTGATGCGATTTACGAAGCAGACTTCATTGTGAATTGCGCGGGAGGCTGGTCGAACCTAACGGGCCAGCTCGCAGGCTTTGATATTCCAGTGCAACATGTCCGCCGCAATATTTATTCAACGGCCCCGAACAGCACACCCATTCATCCGATGACCATTGATTTAGAATCTGGAATCTTTTTGCGAAGTGAAGGGGAGCGTTTATTGTTTGGACTAGCGCGAGCAGATGAACCGGCTGGATACAACACCTCGGTTGATTGGGACTGGATGGAAACGGTATTAGAAACAGCAGGACAGCGGTTCCCTTGGCTACTTGATGCCCCCCTTGACCCATCTGGAGCATGGGCGGGAACTTATGAAGTTACCCCTGACCACTTTCCGATCTTGGGAGCACTACCCGAGGAACCCAATTGGATTAATGCATGTGGATTCTCAGGTCACGGCGTAATGCAGGCACCATTTATTGGCAAGCTAATTGCCGAAGAATTATGTGATGGGAAATCCCGCAGCATCGACATTGAACCGTTGCGGATTGATCGACTGCGCGATGGCCGGCTGCGCAGCGAAACTATGGTTTTGTAATCAGCGCTGCAAGTCCTTTGCAATCTTTACTCAGTGAGCTTGCGTCGCCCAAGAGCAACGAGTCCTACTCCGGCGACAACTGTTCCTGCGACAACTGCTACAAGCGCTAACCACTCAACTTCTGCTCCAGTTTCTGCCAGTATCGTTGGAGTTGGAGTTGGAGTTGGAGTTGGAGTTGGAGTTGGAGTTGGAGTTGGAGTTGGAGAAGTCTGAGTTACTGCAGAACCGAAAAGCTTAACACCAGCTACTTCTATATAGTCATCATCTGCGTAGCGACCATCGTTTGCGAAGTAGAACATCACATATCGACCCGTGACCTCTGGAAAATCAAAAACTGTTACAGCACTGTTTGTAAGTAGGGGGGCGGTACCTCCTTGAGTTACACCTAACTCAACCACTCCTGCATCATTGCCAATTCCACCGGCGACACTTACCCATGAGGGGTCGCTTTGCACCGGCCAGGTGTCTGTCAATGTAGGGCTGACAAACATCTGTGCATGCGAAACATTTCCATCCGCACCCCACATTTGATAAACCTCAAGGGAGTAAAAAGTTGAAATTTGGCCAAGGTCCACGACGATAAATGAAACTGAGTCTTGAGCACTCATGTCGGATGTGTATCCGACATCTTCGGAGTCTTGGGTGATTATCCCGCGTGCGTTTTTATTCGGACTAGGGTCACAAAGTAGATGCGCAGTCAACCAATCTTCCGCACAATCCACAGCCCATCCGTATTTGATCTGGTCAACTTCAAGGCCGTCATATGTCCAGTTTGCGTCATTAAATGGTTCTCCCACGAGGCCAATCAGGCCATCGGAATTCCTAACGCGGGCATTGGGAAGCAAATTAATGTCTTGACAGTTCCAGTTCGCAAAAAGAGTCGTGTCTGCAGTCAGCGTAATTGACTGGGTATTTAGGTAATCCACTCCATGCCCATCGCTCCTTGTGTTCCATCCAACGAATGCGCAATTAGTTTTTAAGAGATTGCCTTGAGACGCGGCGAGAGTTACGGTCGACGACCCAACGGTAGATGACTGTGTCGAGGGAACTGATCCTGAAGTCGCATCGTTATCGTCGTATGTCAAATTGTAAGCAGTTGGTGCAATCGCTACACGATTAGGGGTTTCGCCCCACTCGCGGTCGTCAAAAGACACTCCCCAGCTCGCGTCGCCTCCTCCATTTCGTGCTCCCAGGGTTACAACTATCGAACTGGCTTCGGCATACTCAACTTTGGCCCAGTTCTCTTCATCGTCGTAAGAAGCACCCTCCCCCAAAGGTTCCTTGAACTCATAGTTCCCAGCGACAGAGGTAACGGTAAGCTCGCTGTCTTCCGAAAGCTCGTATGCGGAAATTCCCGAAAATTGGGCATACTGACTGACGTCGATGTCTGCCACTGTAATCGAAATGTTTTGCAAAGTTACTGCATTAGTTGTGTCAGCAGCCACAAAATCAATCCGGTATTTAACAAATCCCGACTCGCCGTCGATGTCAATTCCTGAGTATATATGTCTGCCAAGAGTTGAGCTACTGTCATCAAATTCTTCCATCGAATCGCTATCAAGATTTTCTATCGCAATAACGGTTGCGATTGCATCCACACCAGCAAATACGTCTTCGTACAAATGAGTGAAACCAAGGCCAGCTGAATCGCCGATGTCATCAGGCTGATTTGTTCCTGTCACAGCACCGAAGTTCATTTCACCATTAGCGACATCGATTGTGGCGGCATAAGCAGGCTGGGAAAGCATCAGGCTGCTTATGACAAGAGCAGCAGTTGCAGTTCTAGAAAACCTCATGGAGTTAACCCTAGTCTGCATTAACAGGGCAAACCCTGATTTTCCCTTAAAATTCATGTCCTTAGTCCGTAAAGCACTAGATTCAAAGACCTTTCTCTAGAGATCAAGGAGAAAATTCAGCAATCATGAGAAGTAGCCGGATTTTCAGTACACCGCGAGGGACTTGAACCCCCAACCCGCTGATTAAGAGTCAGCTGCTCTGCCAGTTGAGCATCGCCTCAAATTAACTGATTTCTCAGCGAGGATGTTGGGAGAACATGCCTAACTAAAAATCGCTAAGAACCTTGGTCCTTAATTCAGCAAGTAACGCGCCAAAATATTTGTTTTAGGTGTTATCCCTTGGTTGTAGACCTTCGTATTAATTTTTATATTCGATTTGCTTACCCCAAGTTTAATTAGGTAGGCCTTAACGATTTCTGCACGTTTCTTAGCAAGCGCCTTTACTTTAGAATCTGTGACTCCGGGCAGTCGCCCAGCAGTACCAGTGATTTGATATTTGGATTCTTTCCCCGCTTTAGTAACCAGTTTCCGTAGTGATGCTTTATGGGATTTTGTTAATGCGCTAGAGCCGGTGGCTAGTTTGATGCTCACTTTGGAAATTTTAGCTGTGGTGGCCTCAGACTCTTGGCCAGAATCCCCATCGTCAACCTCTACGATTTTGGAAAAAGCCCTGATTGGAGCAACGTAGAAGGAACCGCCTGAAACGTTGTAGTTTTTGTCCCAATTGCTTTCTTCAATTCTCACTACGGTTCCAGTCTGCACGTCTGTAGTTGTGCAGCCATAGAAAAAGGTGCCGAAGGCAGCGTCTTTTATTCCTATGAGATCACGGATTGGGTTGTTGGCCCCAAAGGCACCCGACATGTGTCGGATAGTTACAAGTGCCAACTCATCCATTGAAGGCAAAAACCAATCAGTTTTTCCAAGGTTTGAATATGAGGATGCGTAATGCGCAGCATTGTTGGAAGAATTCTGTAATGGGTAGCCGCCTAGTATTGCATCAGTTCCAGATTGACCTGAGCCCAACTTTTGATCCTGAATTGGCAATCCTGTAGTTGACCAATCAACTCCGTTGGCCCACTCGGTAAGTCCAATTCCATCAACAGGAGCAACTTCCAAATAATCAAAATTCAATGCCTGTTGCTCTGACTCGCTTAATTCAACACTTACAGTGCTATCCCTAAAACCGCCTTCGAGATCATCCATGCTAACCGTGTAGCTGGCATTGAACGCCCCTGTTGTTTTCACGAAGAAGACTACTCCACCACCTGGACCAATATCACCGACAACGCATTCTCCTCCGTTCGCACACGAAGCTTCCTCTGCGGCTTGCGCGGGTGCTGCAACAAGTGCGCCAAGCAGTGACGACGCTAGGGAAATTGCAAGATATCTACGAAACATCAAATTCCTCTTAAGTTTTTGTAAGTAACATCTGAGCCTTAACTGAGAGCCCAAAAGTACAACTCTGTAATCAATATTGAAACCGAAATCCATGATTAACGCAATTCAATTCACGTTGCGTTAGCACAAAGTTTAAGTACACCGCGAGGGACTTGAACCCCCAACCCGCTGATTAAGAGTCAGCTGCTCTGCCAGTTGAGCTAGCGGTGCTTGGTCGTGATTGTTATTCGTATTGATTTAGTACAAGTGAACATTAGCAGTAGGTCAGGACTTAGGAAAAGCTGGGGAGGTTAAGGCCGAATCGGTTTCTTTGTCATGTCCAGATTCAAGTGCGAGCAAGCTGACCAGGACTAAAACTATGCCGACATATTGAGCGCCAACTGGTAGCCCTCGACCCAATACTGCTCCGAACAAAATGGCCACAACCGGAATGATATTGAGCGTCAGTGCGGTCTGTTTAGTCGTCAATTTTGGCGCTGCATAGTTGAACAACAAGAACGGCAAGGTCGTGCCGATGATTCCAGCTAGTACTGCCACGTAAAAGTAATTACCAACTGATTGCGGTGTTGCCAACTCAGTTTGGGTTGCAATTAACACGACTATTGAGAAGAAGGTCGCTGAAGTCATTTGGCCCAATGTCAAAGCAGTGGTGTTTATTTCAGATTTTAATCTGCGCATTAATAGACCGTAAATCGCTCCGCAAAGGCCTACGCCTAAGAATGCGATTGCGCCGATTAGTCCTGCCGAAACTGACATTCCAAGAACTGTCACAAACTGACCGGTGGTTTCTGGATTGCTCGATTGTCCGGCTATACCGACAATGATTGCCCCGGTTACTCCGACAAGTAAAGCAACGACAGACCAAAGGTTTAGCTTTTCGCGCAAGAAAAGTGCGCCACCAATTGCTAAGAAGATAACTTCGCTAGACATCAGAATTGCGCCGGTGGTTACTGTTCCGTATTGCCATCCAACGTTGCCTAATAGATATGCAAGTCCAGGTTGGATTAAACCAAAGGGGAGTGCAAGTTTCCAAGGAACTTGTTTTATTGCCGAGCGAAGTGAGGGCATGACCAAAGCTAAAGCAAAGAACAGCAACAAGCCACTGAAAAGTTCAATAACAAATACGGATACTGGATCGATAAATTCAACCGCGATGTCACCAACTGGATTTCCCAGACCCCACCCAACCATGGACAGCATCATGGCTATGAGGTATTTGTTAGTGCGCATAATGACTTAAGTATCTCGGAAAATGGGCAGTTACGTTGCGAAGTGGTTTAGTCAGCAAATATTTGCTTGGCAATAACCATGCGCATGATGTCATTTGTGCCTTCACCGATACTCATTAATGGAGCATCGCGGTATAGGCGTTCAATTTCGTATTCAGTTGAATAGCCGTAGCCACCATGAACTTGCATAGCCCGCAATGAGTTCTGGATAGCAACTTCAGAGGCAAATACTTTTGCTTGAGCGGTCTGAAGATCAACACGCTTACCTTGATCCGCTTCAGATGCTGCCCAATAGGTGAGTAGGCGAGCGGCTTGCAGATCTGTGGCCATGTCCGCGATCTTTAACTGAATCGCTTGGAATTCTGAAATGCTCTTTCCAAAAGCCATCCGAGACTTTGCATACTTAACTGACTCTTCATAAGCGCGAGCTGCAATACCAACTGAGCGAGCGGCAATGTTAAGGCGCCCGGTTTCAAGCGCTGATAAAACTTGCTGCATACCGCGACCTTCAACGCCGCCGAGGAGATTTTCAACTGGAACCCGGACTTCGTCCAGAATTACTTCGCAGGATTCAGGTCCCTTGTAGCCCATTTTTGGAATGTCTTTACCGATTGTGAATCCTGGAGTCCCAGAATCGATTAGCAGAACCGACATTCCCTTATGGCGAGGATCTGCCTTTGGGTCTGTCTTAACTAAGACGGGAAGCGGATCGGCGTGACGGGCATTTGTAATCCAAGTTTTGGATCCGCGCACAACGTAATGGTCACCATCAAGAGTCGCGGTAGTTGAGATGCCCTGCAGGTCTGTTCCAGCACCTGGTTCAGTTAGCCCCAAGCCGCTTCGGCGAACACCGGTTGCTAACTCTGGCAAGTACTTTGCTTTTTGTTCTGGAGTTCCGTGCTTTGCAATTACAAAGCAAGCCATTGAATGTGAACCTAAAATTCCAGCCACACCCATCCAGCCGCGTGAGAGTTCTTCGAAAACAATCGAGAACGTTGTCATGTCAACACCAAGGCCACCGAACTCTTCTGGAATTGTCATTCCAAAGAGGCCCATTTCTTTCATGTGCTCAACAATGGCTGTTGGGTATTCGCCAGAATGTTCCATATCGCGCGCAACTGGAATGATTTCTTTATCTACAAAGGCGCGGATAGCTTCTTGATAATCTCTTTGGTCTTGCGTCAACTGGATTGTCATTAATTGGCCTCAAGGAAATCTTTGAGTAAGGCATCAAATCTCGTGCGCTGCTCTTTGCCAGCCAAGACGTGCGAAGCATCTGGCCAAGTGATTCCAATGCAATTTGGAATCAAGTCTTCAATAACTTGGGTGTGACGCGCAGTAGTTATCGAATCCTGGAGTGCGTGCAAAACCAAAGATGGAGTTTTTATGTGTGGCAACCGTTCACGCGAGTCGTGATTGTTGCAGGCATGAACATACCGCTCGTGAGCCGCAAGATTGCCGTTTAGGTCAGGCCAGGTTCCATTGTCACCAAGTAAGCGATCACGGTTCGTGTTGTAAAACTCACCAGGGAAGGAAAACGATGCGACGAATTTTTGGAAGGCGTAGAAGCCAGATTCTTGGTGCATGGTTGTCATGCTGTCTAACTGATCAACCATGATTGGATCTGCGTAAGCCCAAGTTCCAGTCATGACAAGTGATCGACATAAATCTGGCCGAGCGTAAGCAAGTTCTTGTCCAATGCAAGCGCCCATTCCGACCATGCCAACGATGTGAACATTGGTCCACCCAAGGTGATCCATAAGTTGTGCTAAGTCATCTGCAAACAACTGCATAGTTGCTTCACGTGAGTAATCGTCAGTACTTTCCCGCATGCCGCGGTAATCAAATGTCAGAACTTCGTACGTTTCAAATAAGTAACGTGGCGCATCTTTTTGTTTACCATGACAGAAAGTTCCCCAACCGCCCATTACAACTGCCTTATCGGCTCCCGGAACACCGGAAACTTCGTAATACATTGAATGGCCATTTACTTCTAAGGTCGGCATGAAAGCTCCAGGATCGTGGGGTTGATTACTCCAAATGTATACAAAGTTGGGAATTTTGGCTCAAAAACCCAGTAACTGCGTTGCCAAATGTTCTCTTTGGACACAAAATGCACATTCTTTGGGACAAAGTTCGGTTTTCACACTAAGTTTCAGAGAAACGCTTTGTGTGGATTTGTGTCTGCACAGTCTCTATTGCGATTTAAAACCGGAAGGAGTTCCCCTGTGGATCTCGGAGTATTTATTCCAATTGGCAACAATGGTTGGCTAATCTCAACTACGTCGCCGCAATACAAGCCGTCCTACGAGCTAAACCTTGAATGTGTTCAGCGTGCAGAAAAGTATGGCTTTGAGTTCGCACTTTCAATGATTAAGCTTCGTGGCTTCGGTGGTCAGAGCGAATTCTGGGATTACAACCTAGAGTCATTCACTTTGATGGCTGCACTTGCCGCAAAGACCGAAAAGATTAAACTTTTCGCTTCAACTGCAATCCTTACTTTGCCACCAGCGATTGTTGCTCGCATGGCATCGACCATTGATTCAATCGCACCTGGTCGATTTGGTGTAAACATCGTGTCCGGTTGGGCAAAGGGTGAATACGATCAAATGGGTCTATGGCCAGGAGACGAATACTTCGGCTACCGCTACGAATACTCCGAAGAGTACGTACGCGTAATGCAGGATCTTTGGACCAAGGGCGCATCAGACTTCAAGGGTCAATTCTTCAAGATGGATGACTGCGTAATGTTGCCAAAGCCTTCGGCAAAGATTCCATTAGTTTGTGCTGGTCAGTCAGAGCGCGGCATGCGTTTCTGTGCTGAGTATGGTGACTACCAGTTCATTCTGGGCACTGGCGTAAACACACCAACTGCATTCAAGCCAGGCGCTGACCAACTACTTCGTGCTGCCAAGGAAACTGGCCGTGACATCGGTGCATACGTGCTGTTCATGGTTATCACCGATGAAACAGACGAAAAGGCTATGGCTAAGTGGAAGCATTACAACGCTGGCGCAGATGCTGGCGCATTGTCATGGATGGCTGGTCAAGCTGCTGCAGACACAACTAATGCAGACGGAACCAGTACCGCAGCAACAATCGCACTTCCAGAAGGTGCAATCAACTTCAACATGGGAACACTTGTTGGCTCATACGCCTCAGTCGCTCGCATGCTGGACGAAATTGACACAGTAAATGGAGTTAAGGGTGTCATGTTGACATTCGACGACTTCGTAACTGGCATGGACATCTTTGGAACAAAGGTTCAGCCTTTGATGAAGACCCGAGTTGGCAAGTAATACCTCTCGTTAAAAAACGAGCACCTGCGTTTGCAGGTGCTCGTTTTTTGTTTAGCTAATTCTTACTCAGGATCTGGTTGACCCAAGATCTCTTCGCGGGCTGCTAACACGTGGGCGCGCATAACGCTTGAGGCCCAGACCTCATCGCCAGCTTTCATAGCGTTAACAATTTCGCGATGATGATGCAGACTGCGTTGCAGCGCTTCAGGTGAGTAAACCTTGTAAGTCTGCATCACGATTGGCACGTGAATCAAAGTCTCAATCAACAAGCCAAGTCGAGTGGAATTCGACATCTCAATGATTTTGCCGTGAAAGATTCGATTCCGAGCGGCGAGTGCGGGCAACCGAGTTTCTGATGAAAGTTCAGTCTTGGCTAGCTCTTCCATTTCGGTACAAATATTCTCAAGGAATTCAATTTCTGCAGCCGATGCTCGTGGAGTTGCTAACTCGCAGGCATGTGATTCAAGAATTGATCGAAGATCAAAGATTTCCCGCAGGTCGTGCACATCCCATTCCGCAACTCGAGCACCGCGGTTTGGCGAAACATCAACCAGACCCTCAGCAGCCAATCGTCGAAGTGCTTCACGCACGGGTGTGCGAGAGATGCCCATGCTTACGGCGAGATCTTCTTCTACTAATCGCTCAGAGTTTGATAATTCTCCAGTAAGAATCGCAGTACGAATCTGTTCGTAAACGGTCGTTGCGATCTTTGCCATGAATTTGCTCCCGAAAGCTAGTGGCTATTTACGGGCCCAGGTTGCGAATTGTTCAACTTGGCGCCCAACTGTTTCTAGATTATTGCGCACACCTTCGTCATCAGTGGTGCCTTCTGAAGAAAACTTGGTAATCGAAGCATTAACTGTTGCGCCAAGCGGTGTCGGCCAAGCTCTAAGTGCGTGGGCAACTACTCGAATTTGTCCCAAGGTAGTGGCAGTTGCTTGCCATCCGTATGCAACTGCAATGCAGCCAACAGCCATACCGTCAAGATAAACCCGTGGGCCTTCGCGAAGGTCTTCAATGTAATCCAAAGCATTTTTGATCATGCCAGACATGCCACCGTGGTAACCAGGCGTACTGACAATCAGGCCATCTGCAGCAGCGACCGCTGCTAGAAACTTCTTGGCATTGTCGCTGCGATCTGGAGTTTCGGTGTCATAGATCGGAAACATCAAGTCGCGCCCGGTTATGTATGTGACATTTGCGCCAGCACCCTCAGCGCCACGGCCTGCAACCCGAAGTGCTTGTTCGCTGGATGAGCCTGGGCGAGTGCTGCCACCAATTGCCAAAATGTTGATTGTCATTTAATTACCAGACTTTCCAGCAGCTACCCAGCCAGCAACTTGTGCTAACTGACGACCTTGAACGAAACAAGCCTTAAGTGAATCTTCATCCGGGACCGAACCTTTACGGGATACATGTGATGCTCCGTATGGATTGCCGGAAACTTTGCTGACGTGTTCGTCGCCATAACCAAGCGGCATGATCAATGAACCCCAGTGATAAAAGTGATTGTTGATTGCCAAAGTTGTTGACTCAAGGCCGCCGTGTGCGGTCGATGCTGTTGTGAATGCAGTTCCAACAGTGTTTACCAGTGCGCCCTTGAACCAAAGTCCACCAGTGGTGTCAAGGAATGACTTCAACTGCGAAGCTGGTCCACCAAAGCGTGTTGGGCTACCTAGTGCAATGCCATCTGCCCATTCCAAGTCATCAAGAGTTGCAAGTGGTTCATTAGCCATCGCATCAAAGTGCGCTTGCCACTTAGGGTTGCTCGCAATTGCATCAGCAGGCGCAGTTTCGGCTACTTGACGTACGCGCACTTCGGCACCAACACTTGCTGCACCTTCACCAATGGCATTAGCCATTGCAGCAATGTTTCCGGTTGCGGAGTAATAAACGATTGCAATATTTGTCATGCTTTGTCCTTAGCTGGGAATTGACCGGCGCGACCCACTAATGCAGGCGCATCTTTTTCAAGTGCTGTAGATAACCATGATGCCGTATTTACGAGCGCATCGTGATTTAGGCCCGTGACGACACCTGAGCGCTCAAACATGTAGTTCAAATCCTCAGTTGCGATATTTCCAGTCGCATTTGGCGCGAACGGGCAACCACCAAAGCCACCAACGCTGCTGTCAAAGCCAACAACTCCTGCCTCGAGGCCAGCAAGGGCATTGGCATAACCATTGTTGCGGGTGTTGTGAAGGTGCAGGCGCATTGGTTCGGTTGCAAATCGTTCGCGCACCGCTGCAGCCAAGGCACGGACCTGCCAAGGCACACCAACGCCGATGGTGTCAGCCAATCCAACTTCCGCAAGATGCAGTCCAACCATGCCATCAAGAACTCGAGCAACTTGGTCAGTTGAAACTTCGCCAGCAAATGGGCAACCAAATGCAACCGCAACGGTCATAGTTAGCGGAATATTTTCTTCCTTACAAACATCGGAAACTTCTTTAGCTAGAACTAGCATTTCGGCGACAGTGACATTTTGATTTGCCATGCTCATTTCGTCAGTGCCCGGAATAACCAAATGAACTTCATCTACATTGCTGTCGAGCGCTCGATCTAGGCCCTTGCGATTTAGGATCAGACCCGAGTAGGAAACCCCGTTATCGCGCGGCAGGCCAGCCATAACTTCTTCGGCGTTTGCCATCTGAGGCACTCGAGTTGGGTGCACAAATGCCACAGCTTCAATTCGCTTGGTTCCGGCATTGCCGAGTTGAGTGATCAAATTGATTCTTTGCTCGACCGAAAGTGGAATTTTCTCGTTCTGAAGTCCATCTCGAGGGGATACTTCAATGATGGAAATATCGTTGCGAGGGGTGGGTATTGTGGCGGTCATAGGGCTATTCTCGTACGAGATCGTATACAAGTCCACCTGAATTTGGATATGAATCCCTAGATTTATCGGGTTTTTTAGAATTTTGGTAGCGAATAGGTTAAATTTTGTATACAAATAGAGCAGCCGATCGAAAAGGATGAACCGTGACTGGACCACTAAGTGACCTACGACTTGTTGAACTAGGTCAATTACTTGCCGGCCCATACTGTGGCCAGCTAATGGGAGATTACGGCGCGGAAGTTATCAAAATTGAAGACCCAAAGCGTGGCGATCCGCTGCGTGATTGGGGTCAAGAGAAAGCTCACGGCAAGTCACTCTGGTGGCCAATTGCTGCCCGCAACAAGAAATGTGTAACTGCGGATCTGCGCACCCCTGAAGGTCAACAGATCGTCAAAGAACTTGTCGAACAGTCCGACATGCTTTTGGAAAATTTCCGACCAGGAACACTTGAGCGTTGGGGTCTTGGATATGACGTATTGTCCAAAATTAATCCAGGCCTGATTCTGATTCGCGTAAGTGGCTATGGACAAACCGGACCTTATGCACCGCGACCAGGTTATGCCTCAGTTGGTGAAGCGATGGGCGGCCTTCGTTATGTAATTGGTGAACCTGATCGCATGCCAGCTCGCGCTGGAATTTCACTTGGTGATTCGCTGGCTGCAACGTTTGCAACCCTTGGCGCATTGGCCGCGCTTCACTCCAAAGAAAAGACTGGCAAGGGCCAAGTCATCGATGCTTCGATTTATGAATCAGTAATGGCTTACATGGAATCCTTGATTC
>Ga0315905_10004426_pt1 | contig 14340 bp, 16 predicted proteins | sample LakEriMetagenome_5_FD_203522 | JGI IMG/M metagenome (GOLD analysis project Ga0315905, IMG submission 203522) | Freshwater fungal communities from buoy surface, Lake Erie, Ohio, United States - Buoy 4 MA121 | ecosystem: Environmental > Aquatic > Freshwater > Lake | place: USA: Lake Erie, Ohio... | reverse complement strand
GCCGCGCCGCGCCCCCCCCCCCCCCCCCCCCCCCCCCCCCGGGGGCGGGGGCGCCGGCACACGATCCGCCGTCCACCACGAAAGGTGGGTGATCGCCATGCCCCCGCCGCACCTTGATGCGCTTCATGGCCGCCTCGTTCTCCGTCTGGTAGGCGGCCAGCAGGCCCCCCTGGTCCCGCAGCTCGCGCCGCAGCAGCGCCGCCTCGTCAGCAGACAGCTGCCCTGCAGCTGCACAAGAGCCGAGCGGGCCGGCTCGCGTGACAGCAGCACCAGCTGCCCTGCCAGCCTCCCTCCCAGGCGCCCGCCGTCATGCACCTAGCTTGATCACCCGCCTCCATGCACCTTCCCCAGGGGCCGCCCCCCTGCAGCTTTGGCGGCCAGGCAGGCTGCCCAAGCAGGCTGCCCACCTGCTGGTGACGCGTGGCCGGCATCTGCGCCGGCCGCTGGCTGCTGCCGCGCAGGGCTGCTGACGGAGGGCGCCGCCAGCCTGGCGCGCAGCTGCGACAGCTCCTCCTGCTGTTCCGCCAGCCGTGCCTGCAGGCGCGACCGCGCGTGCGTCGGCGTGTGCCGCGGTGGGCTGCGCGGCGGGCGGGTGCGAGCGCATGCCGCCAGCTCAGCGCCACCTGCCTCGTAATAGCCGCGCATTGTGGCCTCCTGCGATGCCTGCTGCTGCCGCTGCGCTGCCAGCTCAGTCGCTAGGTCCTCCCTGGCCCGCAGCACCTGCAGCGGCAGGCCGGGCGGGCCAGCCAGGTGGCCCTCCTTGCCTTGGCCCGGCTCACAATGCCTGGGCATGGGCTCAATGCCCGGCCAGGGCGGCGCCTGGGGTGAGCAGCCCTGTGGCATGAAGACGTCTGGTGGTAGGCTGCTGCGGGGCGGGGCGGGGGCATGGCGGCTGCACGCCGAGGAGAGCTGGCGGGCAGCTGGCTGTGGGGGCCAGAGTGCACGGTGGTGCGGCGGGGCCAGCAAGACAGGGGCCCCCCCCCCCCCCCCCCCCCGCCCCAGCGGGGCGCGCCCACGGCCCGCCCCCCCCCCCCCGCCCGCGGGGCCCCCCCCCCCGGGGGGGGGCCAGCCAGACAGCCCCCCCCCCCCCCCACCTCACCTGTTCCAGCTGCCGCTGCAGGTCTGCAGCCTCCATTCGTCCGGTGCTGCTGCGCGCCCCAGGCTCCGGCGATTCGATGGCTGCCACATTCAGCGCCCTGCGGGCTGGCGCTGGCTCGCTGGTGCAGGCGGGCGAGGCCGCCGACCCGGCAGGCGCCTCCGCGCGTGCTGGCTGGGACGGCACCCTCGGGCTGCTGCCTCCGTTGCTGCCGCTGCTGCTGCTGGCGTCATGCCGGGTCGGCGACGCCTGTGGCTCCGCAGCCCCTGCATCCTCCCCCTCGTGCTCCCAGTCCTCGTTGTCTGCGTCCGTGTTGCGGCGCTCATGGTGGGGGGACCCGGGGCCTGCCTCCCAGTGCAGGGCGGGCTCCAGGGGGTCCACTATGTCCGTGTCCAGGACGCCGGCATCCTCCGCATCGGCTTGCTGCTGCCCCTGCTCTTCCTCCTCATGCGCCTGCAGTGCTGCCGCTGGTTCCGGGGCTGGCTCCGGGTGGGGGCGTGTGTCGGCGCGCTGCACGTCGTCGTCCTGCACATCATCGTCCTGCATGGCCGTGATGCGGGACAGGGGGCCGCTGGGCAGTCAGGGCCGCCGCTGCCGCGCGGGCGGGGCTGCGGTCGCAGGCAGGCAGGCAGTCACCTTGATTTGATCAAGCGGCTGAGCGTGCTTCTGCGTCGGCGAGCCCGTTGCGGGCCGGCCACGTTCGACGTCAGCCATCCAGCGATCGCGCCCGACACCAGCAGAATCGATGCTACTTGCTGTGCGCCGACGCCAGACCGTGCCCTGCCGATGCTAGCCCGGCTGGTTTGACGGCCGGCCAGATTGGCGGTCAATCCCGCGTCGCCGTGGATGTGGGAGCAGGGTGCTCGGAGAAGATTACAATCGTCACCTGAACCACACCTGACCAGCAGTAGCTGCAGTCAAGGTCTAGTCAGCGGCCCCAGCGCGGGCAGGGGGGAGGGGGGGGGGGGGGGCGCACCCCCTACGCATCCTTTTCCAAGCTGGCCAGGGCGCGCTTGCGCTGCTGGGTGGTGCGTGCCGTCTTGGCCTTCTTCACCAGGCTGTTGCCGCCCACCAGACTGCCGATCACGATGAAGGCGATCAGCGCGTTGCGCCAGTCCGTGGGGGTGCGGGCAAAGCCCAGGGACACGTACGTGCCCTGCAGGCAGGGGCGGGCGCGGCAGCTGCGTCATGCACACTGCCTGCTCCCCCAGCAGCGGGAGGTGCGCGCGCTCGCACACCCGGGCAGCTGGCAGCCTGCTGCGTGGCGGCGCTGAGCACCCAGGGAGGTGGCGGGCGGCGCCCGCCACGCAGGCGGACGCAAGAGGTGCCCTGCGCAGCGCTTCTGCTGCGCCCCCCCCGCAGGGCCTCACGCCCACAGCTCGCCGCCGTCCTGGCGGCCGCACTCACCGCATCCAGGGCGTATTTAAGCACTTGCTCGTTGCTGGTCATCACGTAGATGCCGCACTTGCTGCTGGTGCCGACCTGCGGGCGGAGGGCGCGGGCGCGGGCGGGCCAGGCGCCAGGTCAGAACCCCAGCGCGGACCAGCCCTGGCGCCAGCCGGCCGCCAGCCAGCGCACCACCCAGCTGCTGCCCCTGGCATGCGCCGCGGCCTGCTGGACCCGCGCCGCGCACCTGCTTGTCGGTGGTGTCAATCTCTGCGATGTAGGAGACGGTGGCGGGTTCCAGCACGTAGCCCTTGGCCCCCTTCTCCGCCAGGACAACATAGGAGTGGCTGGCAGTCTCACCCACCTCCACCTGCGGGCACGTGGCAAGGCGGGCTGCGTGACGCCACGATGACTGCCGGCAGGAGGCCTGCGCCGCCTGCTGGACAGCCCAGCTAATGGGCTGCCGCCCACCGCCCGCACGACGCGCGCGAGCCGAGTGCGCGACCGACCGGTCGCGCCTGCCGCCGCCCGCCCGGCCACCCCCCGGCGCTGCCGCCCAGCCGCGCAGTACCTTGGCGAAGGAGGCGGTCAGGCTGCCTGACAGCAGCTTCAGGCCGGCGGGCAGGGCTGCGTCCTTGATGGACACAGACTTGGCGGAGCTGCAGGGCGACGCAGGGCGCGGTCAGGGTGAGGGGGGGTAGGACGGCTGGTGGGCGCGCACTGGGGGGGTCTGTGGCGGCCCCTGGCCAGCCCACCGGCCGCGGCACGGCACACGTGGCCAGGCCCCTGTGATCAGCGGTCCGACGGGGCGTGTGTGCCTGTGGAGCCCCCCGGCTGCAAAGCTGCGGGCAGGGCTGCTGCGATGCACCCCCATGCACCGAAGTCAGTTGCTCCCCCAGCAGGCGCCCGGCTGCCGCTGTCGGCCAGCTGCGCCTTGAATCAGGCATGCACCAGGCCAAAGATGGGCTATGCGAGCAATGAGGCAGCTGGGGCCAGCGGATGCGGCCACCCGCCCCGCGTTGATCTTGTGGCTTGGCACGGGCAGCAGAGGCCGCCGGACGCGCCGCGTGCGCTCGACAGAGCAGTGGGTGCATGTCTGGACCCGATGTGATGGCGTGAGCGGGCTTACCTGACGCCAGCGTTGTAAACGTCGACGAAGATGGTCAGGTTCCGCCCCTGGACGGCCACCTCCTCCTTGATGTGCTTCCTAGCAATCAGATGAGCCCGCTCCTCGCTGTCGCCGGCGTAGTCATCCTCCTCGGGCGCGTCCTCCGTGCGCACGGAAGCAGCCAACAGCAAAACAGACAGCAGCGCGACCTGCCAGACCTTCATCTTTGCACAGTGCGCGGTGGTGGAGGCAGCAACGACAAACAAACGAAGAGTGGAGGGCGCCTGGCGCCGCAACTGACACATGGCCGCCTCGGACCGCGCCCGGCGGGAAGGTGGGGGAACCCCGTTTACAAAGTCACTGCGCCTTGGGTGGCCTGGCGGCCTTCTCCTCCACGCCTGACGTGCCAAATCGCTTGCGCAGCACCTCCATGACGTCAGCCATGCCCACACCCTGCAAGCACGAGGTGGCATGGAGGCAGGGTGGGGCTGCGCAGCGCGGGGTGCGCCCCCGCTCGGCGCCCACGCAGCACCCCCGGCCCAGGCGCCCCCAACTTGCAGCATGGCACCACACACACCCCGCCGCCTCACCTGCAGGTTGCACAGCACCATGGAATGATACAGCAGGTCGGCCATCTCACTGGCCGCCCGCTCCTTGCCCTCCTGCTCCTCCAGGGTCTGGCATAGCTCGCCCGCCTCCTCGCGCACCTGCACCACCACGGTGGGGGCAAGCAGCAGCGCGCCAGCGCCCGCGCGAGCGAGTGGGTCCTGGTGCACCCACCGGCAAGCGGCTGCTGCTGCCCTGCGTCAAGCCCGGGCGGGCGGGCGGGCGGGCGGGCGGGCGGGCACCGCGCCGCTGCCACTGCGCACGCTGCTGCTCCCAACATCCCCGGGCCCGTACGCATGGCTGCCATGCACAGCGAGGCGCGGGCCGCAGCCGGGCAAGCACCTTCTTGCAAAGGAGCTCCGGGTTGGACAGCAGTCGTGCAGTCCAGGAGGGCTTGCCTTCTGCAGCAGCGGCGCACCAGGCATGACAGGTCTCGACCCAGCAGGCGGCCAAGGGGGGGGGGGGGGGTCGCCTGCCTGGCAGTCTGCGCCCCCGCCAACTGTTACGTGCAGTGCAGCAAGTGCAGCAGGTGCGGAGAGGGGGCGCACGCAAAAGGGAGATGCGAGGACACACTGGGTGGAACGGCTGCTGGACGGGCGCTGGGGGTGCCTCCCTCCCACGCAGCTGCTGGCACACCCTGGGTCTGGGCATGCCGCGGCAGGGGCTGCGGTGCGGCCCACCTGACGGCTGCTGCATGGCTGCTTTGCGCTCCTCGATGGTGCGCTCCAGCGCGTACAGCGTGGTGGCTGGGCTGCTGTGGGTGTGGGTGTGCTCGCCCGACTCATGGACGCCCCCCTGCTGCGCCGACAGCTGCGCCTGTGTGAAGTAGCAGGTCCTGCAGGGCGCAGAGAAGGCACGTGAAGCCGGTGCTCTGCTGCGCGCTGGGTCAGGGCGTGTGCTGGGTGGGCAGTGCAGGGGTGCGTCTAGGGCGGGAGGGGGTCGGGGGGTGGCAGCGCGGCGGGGGCGGGGGCGTGTGCGCACCAACGGCAGCACAGGCTGCCGGCAGGCAGGGGGCTGTACAGCGGGCTGGGGGCAGCCTGCACCGCCAGCAGGGCAGCAGTGGGGTGTGCTCACCTGGCCCCCGTGTGGCAGGCTGGGCCGATGGGGTCTCCCAGGTAGATCAGTGAGTCGCGGTCGCAGTCTGCAAAGATGCCGCTTACGTTGATGAAGTGGCCGGACGTCTCCCCCTTGCACCAGCGCTCCTTGCGGCTGCGGCTGTAAAAGGTGGCCAGGCTGCAGTGCAGGGGGTGGTGCAGGCACGGGTGGGTGGCGGGGTTGTTGCTGCCTGCTGCGTGTCGCCCCCGGGGGGGCGCGCATGGGCTGCGATGCACGCGCCCTCACCGCGTCTGGAAGGTCTCGCTGACGGCGTTGCGATCCGAGAAAGCTTGCATGAGTATGTCGCCAGTGTCAATGTGCTGCACGGGAGCAGGAGGGCGGGGCTCAGCACCAAGATCACCCGAAAACACGCCCCAGGGGCGGCCGGGCGCCCACCTGCACGATGACGGGTATCAGACCATCCTTGCTCCACTTCAAAGAATCCAAGTAGGCGGTCATGCCCGGTATGACGCTCTCTGCCTGCACTTCGGCGGTCTCCGCGGCTTGGCAGCGAGTCCTGGCTGCCCTGCGCGCTGTGACCGCTGCCTGAGCGCATCTGCGCACTGACGCTGCATTGGGCGCGGCGCGGTGGCACCGCGCTGGCGCAGACCGTTGCTGCAACATGGCTGGCCCGCTCCAATTCACAAAATAGTGGCAACGCTTGGTAACAAAGATGATGGCTGCCAGTGTGGCACTGCCGCTGCCGGCTCCTGCAGCTGCCTGGGGCTTGCACCGCACCGCCGCCGCCACGGGCGCCGCCCGCCGGCACCGCGCGCTCACGCCGCGCCCGCGGGTGCCCTCGCGTAGTACGTTGTGCTGCTGCAGCGCTCCACTATCCGCCTGGCCAGGTCGCCCTTCTCTATGCAGTCGCTGCAGCTGACGCCACGCTCAGCCAGCATGCCCCGTAGCTCCTTCACGCTGCGCTGCATGAGCTGCTCGTACGTCTCGCTGACCAGCGGGAGCGCGACCTGCGCCGCCTGCCGATCGCTTGCCTGGGCCGCCGCGGCCGCCAGCAGGCGCTCGAACTGGGGATCCATGGGGTGGCCGCTGTAGGTGATCTGCAGCCAGGAGACCGCATCCGAGACGGTGGCCGTCACACTCATCGCCCCTGCCGCAGCCGCCGCCGCAGCCAGCTGCAGCCCTGGCCAGCCGGCTGGTCAGCTGGGGGTGGGCAGCCCCAGCAATCCACCTGGTTGTTGACGTCCACGATGAAGGCGTGTGGGATGCCGCCCGCCTCGCTCTTCATGTACAGCTGGGCGTCGGCGGTGCCGGCCAGGTCCGCAACCACCGTGTAGTCCATGCCGTTCTGCTGGATGAAGCGTTGCAGCTTCTGCGCACGCAGCCATGCGCAAGGCTCAGCAAGCGGCCACCCACTGGCGCCACACTGCACGTGGCGCTGTGGTCTGGCAACACAATGCACGTGGCGCTGTGGTCTGGCAACCCAGCAGCCTTGTGGCCAGCTGCTGGCCGGGGCCGGGTGCAATGCTTGGGGCACAGATGCGCAGACGCTGGAGGCATGGCTCATGCGCTCATCAGCGCGCACCGTCACATCCGTCTCCTTGGTGATGCCGACAATGTACACGTCCTTGTCCTTGTGCTTGCGTTGCAGCTCGCTCAGGTGCGGGATGCTCTGGCGGCAGGGCGGGCACCTGATGGGGTGCATGCATGCGACCACACCCAGGGGGCACGTAAAGGGGGGCCGCTGCCAAGCTGGGGAGGCACCTGCCTCAGGCCTTTAGGCCCGTTGGGCTGCAGGGCTGCATGACCGCAGGCAGCCCTTCAGCACCCAGGACGGGTCCTGGCACAGGGCCGCCGTGGTGGTGGTCGCGGGGCGGGGGTGCCTCGCGCAGGGAGGGCGAAGGGTGCATGCAGGGCGATCGCAGGCCTGCAAGAGAGGCATGTGGGGCTCGCAGCGCTGCGCACCAGGTTGCCCAGAACTCCAGCACGAATACTCTGCGCTTCCCACCCGTCGCGCCCGCGCCAATAGGCAGGGGATCGCCCTTCAGGAAGGACAAGCCCGATAGCTGCGGGCAGGCAGTCCCCACGCTCATTGTGATGGTTGAAATGCACTCGTGTATGTGCTGTGCGCGCCAATTGTGGCATTCAAGGCGTGACCACGGCTGCCCAGCACAGCACGCCCAGCACCGGTGGCGGCTGCTGAGGTGGGTGACCGCAACTTGCTTGCAGTCTTTTCGCTGTATTGTTCCACCACCCAGCCGGGACTGCGGGGCACAGCCAACATGCAGCGCCGGTCCGGCTTCGGCAGCTCGCAGCGTGCGCGTGCAGCGTCCTGGTGGCTGCTGGCACTCGTGTGTCTGGGGTGAGTGGGCGCGATCAGGGGCGCGGCGGGGGCCACGGCGGGGTTGACCAGGATTGCACATTTCGCTCCATGCAGCTCGGCGGCAAGCGAGGCGGCAACCGCTGCCGCCGACGCCTACATCATCACCTGGCGCCGCGGCGTGGATGGAGCTGCCATGGCTGCCAGCCTGTGTGCACACCTGGTCCCACCCTCGCCTGATGGCGCGCCCGCCGGCGGTACTGGGTGCAGCATTGACCACATCAGCCTGATCAACGCCGCCCTCGGTGAGCGCCAGCACCCACAAACCTGTCACTGCCGGCCCCTCAGCCGCCCCCCCCCCCCCCATCACCCGTGACGTGGCGTCTTGGGGCTGGTTCCTGCACCTGAAGGCCGGTTCACGCCCAGCCAGCTGGCCAACATCAAGTCCGCCTACAAGACGAGCATCGATTACGTCACCCAAGACCGGCCCATCCAGGTGCGCACGGGCGCCCTCCGTCGCGCGGCCGACGGCGAGAGGCGCAGCTTCAGGATGGGCTCTGTGCATGACCAGGGCTGGCACACGGCACATGGAGGCCCACCAGGCCAGCAGGCAGGGTGCTGGATAGCATGCACCATGCACGCTTGACACAGCCCGCCTGCTGCTGCAGCTGTGCAATGATGTGCCTGCCGCGCCCCTGGATGATGACCACCTCTGGCTGGGCGGCCGCCGCCTGCTGCCGGAACAGTGGAATGTGACCTGGGGCCTGGACTCCATTGACCAGTCAGCATTCCCCCTGGACAGCACCTACAAGTTCGAGCGCAACGGTGCGCTCACCCCTCACCCCCGCGGCTCTGCCGCCCCTCCTCCCCGGCCCCGCCGCTCTGCGTCCCCGCCGCCCCCGCCTCGCTCCAACCCTGCTGGGGCCGCAGCCCGGCCAGCCACGCAGGCGACAGACAGCCTGCCCTGCACCCGCAATGGCATGCTCGCAGGCTCTGGCGTGCACGTCTATGTCCTGGACACGGGCGTGCGCACCAGCCACTCCGAGTTCCGCAGTCAGGAGGGGGCCTCACGCACTGGCGCCGGCTTTGATGCCGTCACCGCCGGTGGCACTGCCCAGGATTGCCACTCACATGGCACGCACGTGGCTGCCATTGCGGGAGGTGAGTGAAGCGGCGGCGACTCCAGCAGCATGCTGGAGGCGGGGGGGCGCAGCAGCGCTGATGCGCGCCTGCGCCCGTCGGTGGCTGGCGCGAGCACGGCTGTGTGGCTGCCACTGCCAGCATGGCCGGTAGGCGCGGCAGGCAACACGCGGGGAATCATGATGCAGCCCTGGCATGCATCCCACGCGTGGCCTGCCCTCGCATGCAGGCAACACATTTGGGGTGGCCAAGAACGTGACCATCCACCCGGTCAGGGTGCTGGACTGCAGGGGCCGGTCCCAGGTGTCTACCATGCTCAAGGTGAGTGCTCAGGAGGTGCGGGTCTGCACGGGCCGGTCAGTGTAGGACTGCAGGAGAGTCAGAGGGGGGGCATAGGGTGTGCACCATGCTCAAGGTGGGAGGGGGCGCAGGGGCAGGCAGCTGGGCAGCGGGTGGCTGCACATGTGGACGCGAGGGCTGGCCGCAGCCGGCAGAGGTGTGCTGCTGGCTTGTGCTGGCAGGCGGCAGGCAGCATGTGTCACGCACAGCAGGCTGCGTCAAGGCCTGCCAGCCTGCTGTCACAGTGGGCTGCGGGTGGTGGGCTCGCACCCTGCAGGGGCTGGAGTGGGTGGCTCTGAACCACGCGTCTCCTGCAGTGGTGCACATGTCGATCGAAGGCGCCTTCAGCGCAGCGGTGAATGCGGCTATTGATGGCCTGGTCAAGGGGCGGCTGCTCACTGTGGTCGCCTCTGCAGGTGATGACAGGTGCAGGGCATGTGTCGCAGCACACAGCAGTGTGTGAAGGAGCCGTCTGTGATGCACATTGATGCGCAGGGCTGCAAGCCACCCACGCGGGCCTTGGCGCCTGCTCTGGCCGCACCCACGCACTGCAGGGAACACCGGGTCGGATGCCTGCCGCGTGTCTCCCGGCAGCTCGCCCGCGGTCGTGACGGTGGCGGCAGTGGACTCTGACTGGGCCCGCTGGTCCTACGCCAACTGGGGCCCCTGTGTGGACCTGTTTGCCCCCGGCGTGGCCATCCTGTCGGCAGGTGCCAGCCTGGGGCAGCTGCCCGCCAGCCGCACGAGCCTGCCCTGCCCACCTGCAGCGCCTGGCTCCTTCCTGCGTGCAGCCGGATGGGGCAGCCTCTGGTCGCAGGCAGCACCTGCAATCAGCCAAGAAGCTCCCGGTGTACACGCGCCGCATCCCTTCCCACTGACCCACCCAACACGCCCGAGCTGCTGGTGTGCAGGCATCAGCTCAGACCGAGCCACCGCATACAAGACCGGCACTTCCATGGCCGCACCCTTCGTCACTGGCGTCGTGGCCCTCTACCTGGAAGCCCACCCGGTCAGTCGCTGCTTGCCGGCGTCGCCTGCCTGCCCGCATGCTTGGCCTGCCTGGTGGCTGCTGCAGCTGCGCACGCTGGCAGCATCACATGCAGGGCTGCCTGCCTGCTGGTCAACGGTGGTCAACGCTACTGCAAGGTGGTCGCCGCCCACAGCAGCTGAGCCATGCAGCCATGCCGGTCACCGGGTGGTGGTGCCAGCTGGACACCTGGCGGTCGGCTCCCCCTCCTGCCTGCCGGTGCAGGGCGCTTCCCCCGAGGAGGTTGCCCAGAAGCTGTACACGTCAGCTCTCAACGGCGCGGTGAAGGATGACAAGCTGGGCTACGCCTCCCTGCAGCCCGCCCTGGCAGCACCAGGGGTGCCCGACATCAGCAGCACGCCCAACCGCCTGCTACACAATGTGTTGGTCGGCCAGGTGAGCACCCCGGGCGCGGACGTGGGCTTGAAGCACTCTGGGGGGTGGCAGCAGCAGCAGCCGGCATTCCGCAGTGCTGCTGCTGCACGTCAGCCAGCGTTGCCCATGCTCAGCTAGCCGATGCTGAGAAGGAAGGAGGTTTGCCCACCCGCTGACTCATCTCTGTCCCCCAACACGGCGATGCTGCTGCGCCTGGCAGGCCTGGCTGACGCCAGGGGTGATCACGGTGACGCCCGACGCAGCACCAGCAGCGGTGGCAGTGTCGCTGACCCGGCAGCCGACGCACCCTGTGACGGCCACCTTCAAGCTGCCGGTGGCTTGGGACGGCAGGCCCATCGCTGAAATGCACCCCAGCCAGCTAACGTTCTCTGCCAATGCAACCAACGAGGCACAGGTGCGGCCGGGTTGCGCCCGCAAGCATCTGCCTTTCAGCCCGCCCGCCCGCCTGCCTGCGTGCCTAGGCAGCCAGCTGGCCGGCAGCCCGGCCGGCCGCGTGCATCACATGTGCCAACACCGTGCTAAGGCAGCACCGGCTGCAGGCTCATGCCACCTTGTGCCAATCACCTGCTGCCGCAGGCTGTCACTTTCACACAGCGTGACGCGTGCGAAGGCAACTACTTCATCGAGCTGGTGTTTGCGTGAGCATGTGCACATGCGCATGCACATGGCATGAGACACGCCTGCCGTGCATGTGCCGGAGCTGCATGCAGCGCATTGCTGTCAAGCATGCGTGCGGACTGCTGCTGCCCACGCTACCAGGACCAGGACCAGGATGGTGGCGCTTGCTGACAGGGAAGGGCTGCGTCCGTGCGCCGCCCTGCAGGAGCGAGGACCCTGCATTTGCTGGCGCACTGCACACCTTGAAAGTGGTGGACGCGCGCGCCCTGTCGGGGGACACGCTCAGCATGGCGCGCGCCATCACTGCCCTGCCCTTCACCGACTACCAGGACAGCAGCCGCTTCCAGAACAGCTTCACATGCACCTCCAACGTGAGCAGCTGCGTGCCGGGGCCGCACCGCTCCTACACAGCGTAAATGGATCGCCCCCCCGACCATATGGTGGGGCAAAAGACACCACCGCCCGGCAGCAAATCCATGCTCGCCCCGGCGCTCTGTGCATGTGCTGATCCGTTGTTGTTGACCAGTCACTGCCATCCGCTCACGTGCGCTGGTGTTGACGCCACAAGGCCCGACCAGCTGCCGAACAGGTGCTCCGCCCGGCCCCGCCTGCTCTGCTCGCAGAACGCTGCACCTGACGTGGTGTACAGCTACACACCCGCCTTTGACCAGGATGTGACGATCAGCACCTGCGGCAGCCAGCTGGACACCATGCTCATCCTGTCCACCAATCTGGAGGACCTCAGCACATACACATGCAACGGTGGGTGCATGCCCCGCGGGGGCACTCCTGCTGCAGTCCACCTGAGCGTGCGGCTGCCTACACACCTCCGGTCGCCCTGCCTTATTGGCTGGCAGCTCATCAGCTCAACTGCCAGCACCTCGGGCCACTGAAGTGCATGGTGGCTGGTGGCTGCCTGCAGATGACGACCGATCTTGCAGCAGCAACACGGCGGATTCGCGCATCGATGCACCCCTGAAGGTGAGGGGCGCGGCTGCCCTGCGCCGGTGGGTGGTCGCGTGGTGTGCGGCAGCGCAGGTGCAGCAGCGACCGGCCAGGGCCCTGATGCAGCAAGCATGCCGACCCTGCTTGCACGCTCGCAGGCTGGGTCCACGTATTACATGGTGGTGGATGGCTACGGCGGGGCTTCTGGGCTGTTCACCCTGTCGGTCACATGCACCAGCTGCCCGGAGGGGCAGGTGGTGACGGCAGCAGGCAGCGGCGGCAGCGGCAGCACCGCCCCTGCAGCATCAGATGCCGTGGCTCCAGCGCCTGTGCCTGGTGGCGATGGAGTCGCCCTGGCCCTTGGCGAGCAGAGGCCTGTGGGTGGAGGCGCCGTGGCGGCGTCTTGACGAGGGAGCGGGCGACGCAGCAGGCAGCAGCGCTCGCAGGCACCACCGGCCCAACGGCTGCTGCGCATCCATCATCTGCACATACCGCACCCCCTGGACATTGATGAGAGGCTCTGCGACCTCTGCTGGTCCTTCGCGCGCGGCTAGATCGCTGCAACCTTGATCTGACGCAGGCGGCCCAGCCGCATGTAGAACAGTAGACACCAGCGCCTGTGTTCAACGGACGGGCCTGTCGACTGCGATGCGATCGCGCTCACAATCCAGTCGTCTCGCCCGCCAAAATCGCAGCTGATGGCCGGCAAGGCTGCGCACGTCATAAACGTGCAGACCGAGTCATTTGGTGTCAGCGTACTGCGCGCTGAAGCCACAGCGGCACAGGTGGGCGCGCCCAACGCATCGCTCAATGCATGGGCCGCGATCTACTCACTACCCTCCCCGCGCTGCAGGCTCCCTTTGATGCCAGCCGGGCGCGCGTGCTGTGTAGCGCCACCTGCAGTGAACATGGATTCGACGCGGAGCAGGAGGTGGCTGTGTACGGCAACAGGTGGGCAGGCCCCACCCGCCGCGCCGGGGTGCACCCCGCCCCTCGCCCTCCGGCGCCCCACCCGCCGCCGCGCTCGCGCTGCTTGTTGGCTGCTGCAGCGCCATATGGACGTCCGGACGAATGGTGCGCAAGCGATTCACCACCAACGCAGCAGTGCTGCAAGCCTGCTGGGCCCGATTCCGAGCCTTCGGCTCGCAGCAAGTGCTGTGCCTGCTCCAGCGCAGCTGCCTGCTGACCGCCCTGCCGGGCGGGGAGGTGCATGAGACGCCGCTCCTGCAGCCAGCCGTGGCGCTGGCGCCCCTGGATCAAGGCCTGCTGTTGGTGGTGAGCACCAGGCAGCAGCAGCAGCAGCAGCAGCAGCAGCAGCAGCAGCAGCAGCAGCAGCAGCAGCAGCAGCAGCAGCAGCAGCAGCAGCAGCAGCAACCAGCAGCCTGGTGTGCAGCGCATGCCCCTGCGCTGTGGCACCAGCGCTGTCGCTGCTGGCCCGACCCAGCCGTCACCTGCCTCATCACGCAGCCTCAGCCGCCCAGGCATGCCCCACGCCCGGTCGCCCCTGCCTCCCTGTCGCCTGCTCCCCACCGCAGGGCCCTCAGCACAGCTACATTCACCTGCTGAGCCACCCCCTGAGCGAGCCGGTGCCCGTCACCGCCAACTGCTTGCCGCCGGGCGCCTCGGGGCCCCCAGCATATGCTGGGTGGAGTGGGGAGGCCCTGGTCTGGTCCAGCCTGGAGCTGCCCTATGCCGCCACATTCAACGAAACAACAGGCGCGCGGCGGAGCGAGCGAGCGAGCGAGCGAGCGGGCTGCACCGCAGCAGCAGACAGCAGGGGCAGCCCCATGCGCCACCGGCGTCGCTGCTGGCCAGTAGCTGCCCTGCGCCCAGCTTGCCCCCCCCCCCCCCCCGCCCTCACCCCTTTGCCCATCAGCCTGCCTCATCCCCGACGCAGCGCCTACCGCTGCCCCCGCTAGCACCTCACCCCACCCATCTGACCCCCCCTTCCTCCCTCGTCTGCAGGGCGGCTGACAATCTGGGCGACGCAGCCGGGGTCGGCTGCTGACCTGGCGGCAGTGGGCGCGGACCTGTGTGACTTGCCCGCCGTCAGCCCAGGCCTGCAGGGACCCCCGGGGGGCCTGCGCACGCCAGCAGGGCCGCTGCCGGTGTTCAGCCACCATGCGGGTGGGTGCGCAGCAGGGGGGGGGGGGCGTGAAACTGGCTGGCCGCGGTGTCTGGATGGCTCTGTAGCAGCAGGGAGGAGGTGGGCGGTAGCTGGAGGTGACTGGGGTGCTGACCGCAGCTGCCCTAGGCAACCCCTAGCCTGCAAGCCCCCCCCCCATCCTGGCGCCCTGGTGCTGCAG